>Ga0181612_130485_pt1 | contig 14351 bp, 13 predicted proteins | sample HoacroProtozoa21_FD_119630 | JGI IMG/M metagenome (GOLD analysis project Ga0181612, IMG submission 119630) | Hoatzin crop microbial communities from Cojedes, Venezuel. Combined Assembly of Gp0051906, Gp0051904, Gp0051908 | reverse complement strand
TGTAAGCACAGTACCTCGCATGTTGGGGACCATGACTCATGAGTCAAAGGGCCTTGGTGCACTCCTTCAAACATACTCTTGGAGGCAAAAATTTAAAAAAGAAAATAGCAAGCAGGAATGAGTCATTAAATGGTTAAAATCCCCTTTCCAGGCGAGCTATCCAGCTACCTTCCCTGCCTTCCCATTCGAGGTGCACTTGTGCACTTACACCAGAGCGTCTTGTCTAACGAAGAGGATTGCTTTTGATAGATGAAGGCTTCTGATTATGTAATTTGGCCTTGTAAGGAAACACAGAGGAGAATTTTAGCAATATTGCTGGCTCTTATGCAAGACTGTTGCCAGTGTTTACTCTGCAGAGATGTGAATCTCCAATGTCATTTGGGCAGAAAATGATGCCTTAATCTTTTAAGACATTTATGAAACATTGGATTATGCCACGATCAGTGTGCTATCATCTGTAAGAAATTTACTGGCTGATTGGATTGCACAGAATTCTTCAAGGCAGGTTTTATATTTAAACTTTGCATTTCTGTGCCGGAAGCACAGCAGATATCAAGCTCTTAAAAGCCTTAGATAAATCATGAGGTCCTAGTTTTCAGCAATTACTGTCAATGGAAAGTTGGGCTTGTGCATCTGTCAAGAATAGAAGCGGTAGGGCTGATCACTGGTCTCCTAGATGCATTTTAATCATATTTCTCAGCCAACAGGAATTAAACAGAGCTAAATTGCACAGTAATGCCAAGAGGCTATCCTGAGTCTTCACCATTCCCAGGAGGGCTGTGAGATGATTTAATGACACAGCTTTAGTGTTCTAAGCAGCGACTGGAGCAGTGACTTCAGACTTAAATTAGGAACATAATAAGGTATAGGACACTGAACCAACTTCAGCTAAGTTTGCTCTGGTCTTCTGGCAGGTGCCAAAACTGTTGTCCAAATTTGGGAAAAAAATCCTACTTGTCTTTGCTTTTTTTCCCTGCTCCTTTGGCAACTTGGAGTCACTGGAGGTTTCTGGGATGTATGTTTGAATGATGCTTACAGTGTGGGAGAGCACCTGGGTTTAAAAGCTTGGTTTTCGGCCTTGCTTTTTTTGTGGGTCCCCACATTTTCCAGTGGAGGTGCAGCCCATCTGATAGTGATTTCAGGCAGCTGAAATCGGGTTGTGCCTCTGAATGAGCCCCAGCACCCAAAGGGCTCCATGAACCGCAGTCTGTGTTGTAGCCTTCATCATCTTCTGTCTCCAAACAGGCTCTCGTCTTGCTTTTAGTTACATCTAACGTAGTCATTGAGGAACTGGCCCAAGCTGACAGGTCCTACTGGAGGGATGGTGTCCACTTCCCTGTCTCTCACATGGTTGGGTAGGAAATGCCACCTGTAGTAAGCAAGATAAGTGCTTGCTTGCACAGGGATAAGCCCTAATGTTTAATACAGGGCACTGGAGAATCACACTGAGAACCTGTAGATCCCGGGCAGATCCTGCAATGTCTCTCTGCACTGGTCAGGAGGGGCTGGTAGACATCCATGAGGCTCTCTGAGATGTCTGCTGCACATAGAGCCTGAGGCCTGCCTTGATGCAATATGAATATTCAAGCCCAAACTGGTGGCATGATTTTGCGCAAGAGTGAGAATTATTGATTTAGGTGAAGTGTTGATTTGGTCTTGGCCAGAGGCCTGTACCCACATTAACCAGCTTTGGAGGCTCAGGATGTCTTTCAAAGCAGTAGAGTTCAAAGCTTGAGGGTATAAGAATTAGTGCCACAAAAATGCTGCCCTTTTTAAAACACCCTTTTAAGTGTACTTGCAATCATGTGCTCACACGAGCATCAGATATATGCAATATTGGACACAAATAATGATCTTGCCACTCTCCTTACTGGAGTAAGATTCTGGCCCAATCTGCCAAACATTGACCTTTTTTAGGAAGTCTATCCCCGTGATTCCCACACTTTTCCATGCCCAGTAGAATAAAAAAGCAAAGTTTGCTACAAACTACAGTTAAAAGGAGATACCTGGTATCCCTTGGACATCTGGTCACAGTCCCTGCCCTGAGAACTCCTCTGCAAGGCAAAGGCCAATCTTATGCTTGGAGGAGCCCAAGAAGAACCAAACATACACGTGTGTGCACACTTGGACCTTCTTGCATAAGACACCGACAGCACTTTGTAGCTGTGTCAAACTCACATCAGCAGGTGTAAACACCTGTATGTACACAATACTCCATGCTTATTTCTTGTTTTTCACTGAATGTTTGCAAATCATCAACCATCAGCCAATGGTTCCCCTCCCCACTTCCTTCCTCTTCAATAACCCAGCAATGAACCCACTTGTTCTGGTCGTTCCTTCTTTTACAGGTAGGGAAACTGAGGCAGAGACTTGGCAGAGGTGGGGCAGCAGATGTTGTGGACCTGGATGTTCCAAGGACAGGTTAAACTGAGAGCTCTCAGGACTCGTTCAGGCACGCTTGATCTTGCCTTGGGGCATAGGGAAGGACGAGGTCAGCTCCTCATGTCCTTTCCAATCCTGCTTTCAGTGGTTTGAAGATCCACCCAGTCACTTTAGAAACAAGGCCCTCCCATTGGTGACACACAAATTTCTCTTAGTCTTCCTGTTTATGTCTTACTGATGCTCTTGTTCCCACAGTGTTTACAGTGCCTGGGGCTCTGGGACTGCGAGCCGATGAGTCAGTGAACGACATGCACGGAACTCCTTGAACTGTGTCAATGGTAAGTGTCGCAAAGAGATCCCCAGATCAAGCTCCACTGCTGGTTCATGCTTCTTGATGGGTTAATGTTGTATCAGCTCTCACATCAGGTGTTTCCTCTGCACACCGTGCTAAGTCGTTATACCAGGTGCTATCTCTTCTCCTGCAAAGCTCTCCTAAGAGCACAAGGCCAGGGTCTCCCCCACCAGAAATGTGAATACTCGCCAGGCCTTCACTGGGGATGAGGAGTGCAGATGTGCTCCTGACCCCAGGGGAGGGACCAGGATGCTCTCTGGCAACTTTTGGGGCTCTGAGGGAGTGTTAGTGTTGTGGCACGGAGATTGTGTTTGTTAGCAGGTCCACAGGTAATGATTGGGGCTCCCTGGGTGTGACTGGGAGTCTCACCATGCATGGGAAGGAGTTAATTTCTCCTTGGGTGGGGAGGGCAAGGAACTGGGTGTGGGTCAAGTAGGCAAGTAGTGTGAAGCACAGGAATGCCATTACCCAGGAGATCTGTGACTGGATGTTGCCCTCAACAGCGGTTTGAAACCTCCTCCAACTAACCCAGCCTTCCAGGAGGACTCTGCTGCAGGGTGAGTCCCCCAGTTAGCCTGGTGTAGAGTTGCAGAAGCAGGATGTGCAGGCTGGGAGTCCTGGCAGCGTGACACCTCCCCAGGCACTGAGCTCCTGGGAACATGGTGTCTGTCCCACCTTGACTTTGCCCTGGTGTAAATGATTAAACGGAGTGCCAAACAGTCTTTCCCGTGGCCCTGGGTCAAGAGGACATCGCAAACTCCATCTAACAAGCATCACCAACATTAACAGGGAGGAGCTTTGTTTTTTATACCTCTCACGCACCAGTCGTGGTCCTGTAGAAAGTCGTGTCTGTCTGTGGTGCGGGCAGACCGGCTGGGCAGAGGGAGGTTGCCATATGAGATATGGTGAATGGAGGACCTGGATGCTGAAAAAGTCAAAGCATCCTGGGATGGGGAGCTGGACTGGTTGTGTAGCCATAGTCCAGGGCTCAAAGTCAGCATCCTCACGAAGCACATAAAGAAAGGCGACTGTAATAGCAGCGTGTTAGCTGCTATTACCTGCCTGGCTCCCAAATAAATACTGATCATGTGTTTTGTTGGCAAAAGCCCTGTTCAGAAGCAGGAAGGTCAGTCACCTGCTGGAGAGGGGCCAAAGACAATGCTCTCGCCCTGCTGTGCTGTTGCCCAGAGTTGGACAGAAGTGGTGGTGTGCTCCAGCCACCCTGTCTTGAGAAACTTTCCGTGGCCAGGTCTGCCCAGGCCAACCTGGACTTTGTTGTCAGGGCACAGCCCTCCAGGCCTTCTGGCACAGAGGAGATGTGAGTGAAGGGCAAGTGGCACAAATGCTGTTATTCTGGAATCAACAAAACCCAGCCCCTTAAAGTGCCCTTCCTGACATGAAGCCACACTGGTGGGCGCAATGTTCACATGGGGGCATCCATGCTTTGCTGCAGGAGCTTATGATTGCAGAATAATTCAGGTTGAAGGGGACTCTGGGAGGTCTCCAGTACGACCTGCTGCATACCTGGTGGGGGACAAGGAGATTCCCTTTTCTTGTGTGTCACTCCTGGAGAGCAGAGGGTGGTCAGCAGGACCAACACTGGTTTCTGCAAAGTTCATGACTGAGAGGTGGTGAGGTACTGTTAGAGATGTGGCCAGCACATGGAGCTGGACTGTCTTCTTATCCATAGATGTCATAGGCTTCTGGGATGGGTCAAAGTGTGCAGATATATGCAAAATATATATATGTGGTGTTTGGCTTATCTTGAGATCTTACACCCAGACATGAGATTCACACAGGAGCCCAGCACTGTGAGTTAAATGAGGCACTCAGCATCGTGGCTTAACCACAAAATAAAACTCTTATGTTGTTAATGATATAACTGATGTCTGTCAGTCAAGCAAAGAGCGCTGGACTCCTCTCATCATGGAGGATGACATGTTGAAACACGCCATTGTAGAGGAATGACCCATAATATCTCCATATAACTGATGGGGGAACTGCGGCATGAAGAGACTGAGTGCGTTTCAGTCAGAGGTACATCCAAGCATCTCAAGTAATGTGTGGTGCTTTTGTTTAGGCAAGTGGGTTAGCTGTACATTCAGTCAGTTAAATTGCTTATTAGTCTCCACTGACAGTGCTGATTAGCTCCTTGGTGGCTGTAATGTGAGATCAGGAACTTAACGCCCATGGAGACACCTACAATTAAGCATTGTAACCTGCAGCTGCCTCCTGTCCCTGGTGGCTTTCCAAATGCCTGCTTGGAGGTCATGTGGGAAGCTTGTGCTGGAGATGGGGAACGCCTCTGGATCTCCTGACTCCCCCACCTGCATGCTAGAACCCATTTGATGTTGCAGGGTGCTGACACCGACATCTCGTGTCCCCACCTCCTTCATCTCCATTTCAGTGTCTCCCCAAGCTGTGTCTTGGCTTGTGCTTTGAGGCTCGGGCTACCATGGCTGGCTTGGCTTATGGGAAGCCTAGAACAGGGGTGTCCTCACCATGACCAGCACTCTGAGGTGCTTCAGGGTTACAGGTCAATGACAACAGCATATAATAACAGCAATAACACTATTACTCTTCTAACTGCCAGAGGAATCACAACAATTACTATTATTAATATTAATAATGATGGCAATAAAAATAGGCATTAATATCTACTGGTAATTACTGTTACTCCTCCATCATATTAATTATTATCTCTGCTATTAGTCCTCCCGAAATTGAAGGGCAGGGATCTGGCACTGTGCGACGTTACTTTCAAAAGGCCACAGAGAAAAGTCTCAGCCTGGGTCAGACCATAGAAAAAGAGGTAACAGTGACCTGCTGCACAGGTGTCTGTGAAGGTGCTCAAGGCTGTTCCCGAGAGGACAACAAACCCCACAGAATGGGCCGATTCTAGAAGTGGAAGAGATGCACAAATCTGTAATTTCCAGGGTCGGGAATTATAGCAGGAACATAAGGAATATTAATACTGCAGAGGAGCTGGTGGTGGTCAAGGGTTGGCTTCTGACAGTGCATCAGAGGGATGCTGCTCAGAACTGCAAGGGCGACACTTGTCATGTTCACCCTGATGGATTTCCACCTGAATTTCCAACCTGTATGTGGACGACAGCTTTGTGTGCATTGCTGTCTGTAGCCACAGATCATCCTGATTCTGCAGTGATAGATGTATGGGTAGGAGGATGTTCCCTGGAGAGGTCAATGTACCTCCACTGCAAAGTGTGTGGGGGGGGTTCCTGGAGCTGAGGGGATTTTGCCCAATTTCTAATATTAGAGAACAGCTGAGTTTTAGTATTCCTGAATGATATTTTTGGAATCTGTGTTATGAGAAGACTGTTTCCCACTTGTGAAATAATGGAGTTTTAACACAAAATTAGCACATCAAAACTAAACCCCAGTTAGGAAAAAAGCAATTGTCTTTCTGTCCTTTAAGTTACCTCCATGTGATTTTCTTCTGTTGAAGAAAACCCAAATCCAAAATCTTTTGGAATATTGTTGTGACGTGGAACAAAGCCAGATTCTGAAAACTGAAACTTGGGAGCAACAGCAGCTCCTGTCCACTTGGTTTTCTGAGACGGCAGGCACAGTCTGGCCCAGGTCTCTGTGTTCCCATGGTATGCAGTATGGATGATGTTGCTTGCTTTGCAGAAGCAGAGACAGAGGTGGAGAGCTGGCAGGGACGTGCTAACAGGAGCAACTTTACTCATAGTGGAGGACAAGGGCTCTCTAGGTCTCCATTAGCAGGTGGGTCCTGCAAGTGCAGGGAAGTCACTACGGTGGCTGTATACCACCATGCTTGATGTTCTGTCACCAGCAGTTAATATCCTGGGTGCTTTGGAAACTGAGCACTCAAGATCCGTTTTTAACTGTGTGGGGATTATGCCAGCTCTGGGACAGTATCAGAAACTCAACATTACAGCTTGCAAGCTGCTCTGCTGACATCTGCCGCTTGCTGCTTTATTTCCTGAATGGGCTTTGGCTAGTACTGCGAGAAGGACTAGATGTGGAGGGGAACAGTCTCAATTCCAAATCCCCTGATGGTGCTTGAGCACTTGTTATTGTCAGGTTGGCTGGTTGCTATCACTCCAGCCTGAGGATGCTCTTAGCGTGCCCCTTCTGCACATCCTGACCTTGGCAGGTTGCACCAGCAGTGCCACAAGCTGTGAAACTGGTGGAAGTGCTGTCTCCTCCGAGGTGGCACACAGGAGGCCAAAATCTATCTCTGATGATGAAACACAGAAACTTGTTTCCAAAGGGAACCCAAGCTAGTTGGGCTTTTGAGGAGCAGAAGAGGGAGTAAGACGCCAGGGCTGCATGTGGCTGCAGGGCTGACAGGAGGAGAGAGCATGTTACAGACCTCCTCAGGATGGGGCAGAGAGAGCTTGTGCTCTGCTGAATGGTGCTGGAGGGGAGGAAGAGAGGGTTGCTGTTGTCTTAGCCCTCTCTGAGATAAACCCACACCAATGCACTGCCAGCAAAGAGAAATGATCCCCTAGGGCCAGCTCGGTGTGAACATACAACTCTGGCTCAGGATGAGCTGCTTGGCTGATATCACCACAGTGGCTAAAACTTTATAGCTTTTTCTAGCAAAAAAAACTTTATAGCTTTTTCTAGCAAAGGGATTTGAAGAGCAGTAGCCTGAAACTGCTGATCCTGCGATATTTCCCACAGGAGCTTGGGACTGTGTTTGGTTTGAAATGTCTCAGAATACTTTGCTGCTGGGCATATACGGACATGCCTTTCCAAGCTACCATCAAGCAGTCAGCAAATCTTCACCTGCCCGAATAGCTGAACAGCACTACTCCCAGGCAATGCCATTCTCCTGTGTTTTCCCAAATTTTAGTTGGTTGATGGAGGCACAAGGGTGTGTGTTGGTCCCAGACTGGCTCTTTGTGGGCCTGAGAAGACAAGGAACAAGGTTCAGACCAAGTTGATTCAGCTGTGGTCTGTATGTGCAGATTCATGTGTGGCAACATCTTTTCCCGTTGGTGAAGATGATGTTATGCTGTCAGTGGGAGAAGGGATTTTGCATGTGTTGGGGAGTTATAATGGAAATGTTGAGACTGGTAAGAATAGAGATTGGATGAAGATTGGTGTAGAAACACCAGAAGGAACCAACAGCAGATGCGCTGCACAAATGGCAGATGTAAGTGGTCTCTAGGTGAGCAAATTAGCAAGATCCCAGCACATCTACCTGCACTGTCTCACGACACCCAGGCTGAGAGACAAAAGCCAGTGAGTAAATCCTACAAAGGTGGGACAGGATGGAGAGACCCATCACTAGCAGTTCCTCCAGGGGGTAAAAAGGGTACATCCAAACCCAGCACACTGTCACCAACCTGGCAGAAACCCAAGAAATGCGCTGAGGGCTTGTTGGTAAATGTCCATTTTGCCTAGAGCAGAGAAAAGCTGGACTGTCCGTGGCGTAAGATGTGACATTCAACAAGATCCCAAGAGGGTGCTGCAGTGGGAATAAGCCTCATTCGTTCATATTTCTGTACCAGTGAAAAGCTGTCCTTGGATGTAAAATTGGATGTGAAAATGCCTTTGCCTCTGAGTCATTTCTGAAATCTCTCCCATTGCTGTTTGTCAGATGCAATCACTCCACAAACAGCGAGCAGTGGCAGAAGCAGCAGCTGTGGCCCAGGGAGTACACTGTGGACTTCAGGAAAATTGTGTCTATAATGTGCCTGACTGATGCAGAATTAATCAGGTTTGAAAAAAGAACACGGGTCTTGGACCCTGGGGGACTGTAGCTAAAAATTTCTGCCTAGGCGGATCTTCCCGTTGTGCTCCTTGACATAACTTCTAAGAGAAATAAATGAGTTTATCTCCCACTTTGCCCGCAGACCTTTCACATGGAAATAGTAGGATTAAGGAGATTAAGATTTAGCTTCAACTTGGATAAAGAACAACAAAGAAGAATGATTAACACTTGAAATGGTTCCCAGTCATTAGATCTAAAGCCCAGTCTCCGTATATTGCCTCTAGTGAGAGCTTTTCTGTTGTGTTCATTGCTGTCACATCTGATCCCATAAGAGAGCAGGAATAAACCGGTTAGTTCTCTACACTGGGATGGGCTGTCTCTAAAACATCCATGGTCTGGGCCATGGAGGATGTAGAAGGCATGGAAGAGAAAAAGGAGGAGGTGAGGTTTATGGGGTGGATGTAGGGAAGGTTCCTCTTGAAAAAGACAGGGAATCAGGGACAACAGGGTCAAGGAGGTGGAGAGCAGAAGCTGAGGGTTGGAGTCTTGCTTTGAGGTGAGTAGGAAGGAAAAGAAGGTAGGAGGCCATAGGCTTGATGATCTGACTTGAGATGGAGGACAAGACCACAGGAGGAGTTTGGTGTGAAGCTAGCTGTATCTCAGTATTGGTGGGCAACACATGGGGGTGAGAAGCGGCCGTAGACAGTGTGCCCTGTTATGGGTCTGGTCTAGACAGCAGAGCGGGTTGGACTTAAAGAGGCAAAGGGTGTAAGTCTCTAGTGATGCAGGTGAGAGGGTGAGTGTTGGGAGAGACAGTGGTGCAAGGTCCAAGAAGACTGCCTGAGACTTCGGGCAGGAGTTGTGTGGCTGGCTGAGAGGGAGGGAAGGAGACTTCTTAATGTCCCTGATTTTTGTTAAAGCTCTTTTACCTTAGTGTTGATGTCAGGGGAGCATTCGAACATCCAAATTTGATTTAGATGAAAGACTAACTCTTCTGAACTCTTTCCCTCCTCAATAGATCTGAAACTGAATGAGGGATTTTGCAGTGATATCTGAGATGCTTGGGTCATTTTCCCACTTTAAGAATACACTTTCAGTACACCTGGACAGGTGGTTGGACATCCCAGGCTGAAGCTTCCAAAGCAGCATTTTCAGCAGCAGCAGCTGGGAGTTGAGGCTGAAATGCTCTGCTGGGTTTTTGGAAGCCCTTAGGTTCCCTGGGGCCACAAGTCTCAATACCAAACCCAACCCAACCTCTAGCACTCTGGGGAGCTTTCTGCACGTCTCACTCGGAGCAACCCACATAAATGGGGCCTTGCTAGGGCTGGTGAAGCAGTTCACTGGAATGGTGTTCCTTTCCCCCTCAGTGTCCTTCCAGCTGCCTGAGGGAGACCTTTGGTTTTTCCTGTGCGAATCCATGTTGACCTGCAAGTGAAGGACACAAGCCACCATATGACACCCATGTGTGAAAGCAGAAGTGTCCAGCCACACACAGACTCCAACACTGCAACCAGACAGTGGTTTCCCCTTTAGTCCAGGCTGCATTTTGCCAGGGACAGTAGCTGAGGCAGCTTCCCAGGTCACTTCAAAATCTGAGGCTATTCACTTCCACCAAGATTCTTCTGCTGCCAGTGTGGAGGCACCTTTGGAAGCAGGAGTTTCTGCTCCTGCATTATCCTTCCCTCAAGGCCTGGACTGTGAGGCCAAGACACCAAGAGATGACATCATTTGGGATCACAGTTCTCATGTCATCTGCAGTGTTGTGGCTCTGGCTGACTCAAAGAGCAGGTAGATCCTCTGCTAGTAAAAACAGGGAGCCAAGCAGGGTATTAGAGCTCTTGGAAAGGCAGCGGACAGGCTGGAAATGAGCAGAGGCAGCAAGTAGAACACTCAGCTTTTAGCATGGTGCATGGTTTGATGCCTCTAGAGCTTTTCCCTACGTGCCCAGGGATGTGTCAGCCTTGCATGGTCCTGGAGGTGTTACAGGCTCAGATGCAGTCGACATGGCTCCCATGTTCAACAGAGTGGGGCTACCCATGGCTTCATTACCTGGGCTGATGGGGGGAAGGAGGTGGGGGTTTGTTCAGTGGGACCCCCGGATCAGCCCTTTGCCTGGGTGGACTGGACAGGGCAAGGTTGTGCAGTCTCCGTCCTTTGAGGTTTGTAAGACCAGGCTGAGTAAAGTCCTGAGCAACCTACTCTGAGTCCCATAGCATAACTTGCCTTAAACAGGAGGTTGGGCCAGACATGACCTGAGAGGTACCATGACGGTGACAATACAGCAGGATGCTTCTGGGCTCAGTTCTCCCTGATGATTGCAGTCATTGACCCTGGTGACATTGGTGACCTGAAGCCAGCTGCCCTCCTTGCCTGCTGCAAAGGCAGGGCCTTGACCAGAGGTACCCAAAGGCTAAATAACCATGTTTAGCATGATATCCAGGCTCCCAGACTCCAAAGTGGCTCAGCTGTCCCCCAGCGTGGCATTTTGCAGTTATCTGGGCCGTAACTTGAGCCCAGTTTCCAGGCTCACCCCAAAAGCTGGTATGACTGGAGCCATGCTGGAGGCTTGAGGTTCATGGCCAACACAAGACAGCTGGATTGTGTACAGGGTCCTTCTGAATTGCACCCTACAGTGCAATTGGTTAAACCATGTCCCAGAGCAGATGGAATCCTCACTACCACCAGCGGCTTTGTCAGGACAGCTCTTCCTACTGTGACCCATGCGGTCACTTAGCTCTAAGGACATGGAACAGGATCTCAGCAGTCCAGGGTAAGTCTGCGTGCTCATCCTGCTTTCTCCATCTGAGAGAGCAAGCACACCATTCTGCACACATCCAAAGTGTCACTACTATTTCTACCGGTAGGTTAAAAGTAGAAGATGTTCTTGTTGGCAGAATTAGGTGTGCAGAGCTTCCTGGACTCCTTGAAGGCTTGGTACAGTGATCGTTGGGATTTTTACCTCTCAGGTGAGATCCTACTCCTGCCCTGCAGGATTCAATGCTTCCTATTGAATCCAGGCTTGCTTACCAAGCAGCTGGCTGCTCACAAGTTGTGGTGCTCAGTATCTCTAACTTGGGTGCAGCATATGAGGTCAGAGAAGGGCATGTGATCCCCGTTCCAGGTCTTGTATATCCTTGTGCATTTTAATAGTACTCTAGAGACTGCGGAGCAGTGCAAACCAGCTTGAAGCCTTCCTCTTCTTGGCCTGATCGGCAGGTCATTGTTGGTTTCTTTACAGAATAATTTGGTCCCCTTTTGTGCTGCACCATATGTTAGATGAGACACAGATGTTTGCTCTGACAATGAGTCATTACCACAGTTGTAGCTGTCAAGAAAGCTGGAGGTTTTTGCAGCTGGATCGGGGAAAGTCAAAGCCTTTAGCATACTTAAAACGACCGAAGTTCATGTGCTTTTTTGGGAGACTGCGTGAAGCCAGACCGATCAGTCCCAGCAAAGGAAGCCCTCTCTGTGTCCAGTGCAATAATAAATTTGTAGTGAAGGGGCTTTGAATCCCTTCTTACCCTGCCCAACAGGAGAACACTTTGCCTGTCCCTGCTCTGCCCTCTCTGCCCTGCCTGTTTATCCTACCCGAGGTCAGGAACTTACCATGTGTCTCCTGTGAGAGCACAGTGGGACCTTGCTGGCTGCTGAGGTCTCCAGGTGTCACACAATAGCTGTTCTAGGTTCACCCCTTGTGTGTGTGAGTCATATTTTCAAATACATGGAGGGAAAAGGACTGGGATTCTCACTAGAAAATCAATTTGTGCTAATGGTTTTTATGATATGGTGGCTTATCTGCAGGACTTGACCTTCGCAAAGGTCCCTGGGTACACTTCTCGCTCACTCTCAACCCGTCCGGATTCTCGTATCCCATTCCTGTCTCCTCTGACACTCATTGCGGTTCTGGAGGTTACAACTGTATGTCACAAATAAACAGTGTTTGCAGACCATCAAAGATAATTCATGAGCTTTCAAGCAGAACAGACCTCGCCAGTGCAGAGAGGCAGTCGCTGCATTCACCACTCAGAGCCAGAGCCAGACGAAGGCAGTGACAGACAGCATGGAAAGAAATGCCAAAAGTGGTAGGAAGAAGCAAAAAAATCTAGATCGCTTGAGCAGAAGTATTTTTCCTGGTCCATTGCTGTCATGCTGTTTAGCAGCTGCAGATGTGCTTGTTCTCAGGGAAGAAATGGAGCTCCTGGAGCACTTTCTTCTCTCTTGCCCTAAAAACAAGTAGGAAAAAGCCTCTGGGACTTTCAGGAGTTGTGCGTATTTGATTTAGAGGAACAACGGAGGACACAAGCAAAGTTGCTGCTCTCTGCTATGATCACACACTGAGAGCTCACACTCTTGTACAAGTAGTAGGAACCCTGTAGTAAGAAGGTAAGGCTGAGGATGTTGGAAAAAAGAAAGAAAGAGAGAAATATTAATTTAAAGCTGTGTATGCATAAATAGGAGTCAGAGAAAGTGAGGGAGAGTGATTTTCTGCCCTGGTAAGGAGGGCACGGAGATCTCAGGGTGAGAGAACTTCTGCAGAGCACAGAGGAAAATGGCACATGCCCCCGAGGGATATTTGTGTTCAGCTCTCCTGGAGAATTAGCCACCATAAACCTAAAGAAAGGAAGTTATCCATAACCCAGAAAATACAGGGAAATATTTTCCATGCCGCTCTGGGAGACCAGGAAGTTATTTTTGGTTTCTGTAGCACAGTGAGTGTCATCAGGAGCATGTGCAACAACAAAGTTTTCAGCAGCTCCCATTGTATTTGCTCCCATTGACCTTATCGCTAATAAGTGCAGGATGTGAATTATAACGGCACAGATGTAATCGGAGAGGCCTGGAGACAGCTCGTCTGCTAGGGGCGAGCAGTTGCCATGACAGAGGCTCTCGAGTTGCTCCTTTTCAAGTGGAAAACCAGGTAAAACAAGGACTCTGCCTCTTCTGTTGACTTCAGTATTATTTAGGGGATAAGTGACTTCACTGTTTCCCTGGATGTGGATGTGAGGACGTTTTTATGATTGCAAAGGACAGAGAAAGTCATGTTATTGCACTCCTGGTGAAATACTTTGACACTCTGCTCAACGCTCAGGCTGGGAGACTGAATGTTATTCTTAGCTATTATTAAGTCACAACACATGCAGGGATGCACAAGAGGCAAAGGATCCAGATCCTTCCTGATTTACAGAAAGAACTTTGGTGGTGGTATACCCATTTACACCAGCTTAGAGTCTGGCCCCAAGTTTCCATGAGATGTAGCACCAGGGGTTTAAACCCTACAGGTATTATTAAAACTGATCATGTTGGTTTTGCAGGGGAAAAACACGCAGCGACACGACTAATGGCACAAAACCAGCATCTTCCCTGTGCTGAGTAGCCTGGCCAGCTGCGTGAGGACTGCCTGACACTGACATCCTTTCTTCTAAACAGGCTGAGGAAAAAGGTCTGGTGCTCAGCAACATGTCCTTTGTATCTGTTAGGGAACCAGCATATCAGCGCAGCCCCTCACGTCCCAGGGTGCGATGGGAGCGCTCAGCCAGGCAGAGATGTTTCAGAGGACTTCTGAAGGGCTTGGAGACACAGGCAGAAAACATACATTGCGATGATGTATGTGGGTAACTGCGGGAGGGTTAGTCAGAAGATGGGAAAGCAGCGTTACAATCTGGAAGTGTCTATGAGTCCAGAAGGACAGTGGGAAAGGGGACAGATTAAAGGGAGATGGGACCAGCAGGCAGTAATATCGTTATTGTCAAATGTATCAATAGCAATGAGTCTTGTTTTAAAAGCAAGGGACCCATTGTCATTTTTTTAATGGGACAGATTTTTAGTCCTTGACAGCACCCGATGCACAGCACAACACCTGGATCCAAGAGCCAAGATTTTCAGGCGGAAATAAGAATCAGCACAGAG
>Ga0181612_157919_pt1 | contig 14352 bp, 11 predicted proteins | sample HoacroProtozoa21_FD_119630 | JGI IMG/M metagenome (GOLD analysis project Ga0181612, IMG submission 119630) | Hoatzin crop microbial communities from Cojedes, Venezuel. Combined Assembly of Gp0051906, Gp0051904, Gp0051908 | reverse complement strand
TTTCTGAAGCCATGACTGTGAGTAGTGACTGGTTTGACGTGATCCAGTCTGGCTCTCGGACACCTGACGTAGCACCCGTGTGGAAGGTTGGCACGGGCAATTTGGCATCCTTGGCAGAGAACCTGATCTACCCAGCTTGGTTCTCTGCAGTGAGGGAAAAAGAGGCAAAACCAGGAGTTGTTATATAGGAAAAAAACAGGAAAAAAAGTTTGGAGGAGGAGCATAAGCCTGGTGCCAAGCTTTCTAAAATTCTAATTCTTAGAAGGAGGCATTTTGGATAATTTTCCTTCAATTACTTACAAATTTTAAACATTTGGGGCCAGTCTCTAGAAATACAGGGTAAAAAGAGTCCAGCTTAAGTGTGATCTGTGGCTGTGCCCATGAAAAGTGCATGTGTAATAGGTGACCAAATTAATGTGTGTGGCATCATGTTTGTTTCTGGTAGACTATTTAGAAGAAACCCATCTCCCTAAAATCATCGTTCTAAGTGTATTTACCATAAAACCTTGCTGTTCACGTTACTCTGTGGAATTTAAATGGCCTCAGACTTTTAAGAAACCATCACCATATGAACAGGATAATAATTTGCTGTAAGATGCATGTTAAATAAATCATTTTGCAGCTGTAATATTGGAGGACAAAATAGTCCAGCAAACAACGTTCTGCATTTAATACAGCAATGTCTGCATTTAATTCAGCAGGGCTGTTGTCTGTTGATCTTACTGTTTTTACATCTGCTCACAAAATCGGAAAACGTGCTGCTTAGATGAGTCGGTAACCCTGCACCCACTGCTCTGCAAGAATGAGTCTTCCAAAGAGAAAGAGCATTCAGAAGATGCAGTTTGTTTTTTAAGTGAAATGGCCAATATTCCTTCTTTGTGACTAAATAAAAAGGGGGAGGGGGGAGCATGCTTGAAAACTTGTCTTCCAGTGCCTGGCTTGTGGTGTCACTGTGCGATTTGCTGCGAGCTTTGCTCTGGGGTTGGCTCCCATCCTGCAGTCCGGGCTGAAACTCCCTTTGGCTTCACCCTACAGGGCTGGCTGGCAGTCAAGGCCTTGTTTCTGACACGGGCGTTGGTGGATGAAGCCTCAAAAGCAGGCAGGCATTTTGAAGGAGCTGCTCACTGACTTCTGCCCTTTCTCCCCCCGTCCAGCTGAAGGTGGGCAGAGCAGCAGCCAGTTCCAGGGGAGACCTTCCGAAGTCTGGTCCCAGTGGCAGAGCCAACATCACAACCAGCAAAGTGGCGACCAGCATTCGCACCCGCAGCCCAGTCAGACCGAGGTGTTCCAGGTGAGGAGAGTTCAGGGAGCCCCAAGGCCCTTTCGTGGCCTCTCCCTGCTGAGCTGAGGAACCGTGGCCCTCGATGACCAGGGTGCTGGCAGAGCCTGGAGCCATTACCTCTTGCTGCGTGCTGCCGTAGGTTTGCACTGCTATTAGCTGGCATTAGCTACAGCTGAGATGGTTTTGTTTTCTGACAAGAACAGAGTATATGCTGATTTAAAATGCGTTTTCCCTTCGCTTTGCACCCTATACTTAGAACTTGTGCGTTTTGCAGGGAAGCCATCAAATAGTCCCAGATAGAGTGTTTTTCTTATCCTGGTACTGGCCTCTGAAGTCTCAGTTAAGTCCAATTAGACATCAATGTAATTCTCTTTGATAGCTCAGGCAGGAGAGGAGTCTGATACTGCATAGAAGATACTGGCCAATAATTTTTTAAGGTTAAACCCAGTCAGATATCAGATAGCTGGTAAACAATCATCTTCAATTACCTGATTTTGTCATATTAAGTGTAATTTTGGGCCTTCGCTGAGATGGAGTGGGACTTTAAGAGTTAACTAATAAAATCTCTGTCCTTGTATAACTTGTTTTTAAAGTAGATCAAGAAGACAGTTTGCAACAAAACAATGCAGATAAGTGCAGAAAAGACAGTTCAAGCCCCAAGCAAGGTTTAGAAGTGGGGCACTCATTATCTTTTAGAAAGTAAATTCACCTGCAAGACTGGGCTGGTGCTCAGCTGCTTGCAGGAGCGCTGCAGAAGAGACCTTAGCCTGAAAATATTCCTGTGTGAACAAACCATTGCTTAACGAGGAACAAATAACATGACTACATCTGGGATAACTACCTGTCTGCACGCTCCCACCCCGTGGCGCTGGCAAGATTAATCTGTGGCGTCTCTCTCTGTTAGCGAAGTTTAATCACTTTGCACGTACTTTAACCCAAGAGCATGTCCAGGGTAATTCCGGTGGAGCTGGTGGCAGCGTGGTTCGATGGCCCGCAGAGACACAGGGCTCCAGGCACCGTGCCTGTGTCTCGGGCAAGCACTGTGTCCCGGTGGACATCTTAGGAAATTAGTGGTAAGGAGGGCCAAGGGAGAAAGGGAGAACTGGGCTCACCTGCAGAGCTCTTGGAGGTGACTGTGCATTTGGAGGGAACTGGGATAATAGCTGGATGTGACGGGAAACTTGGACGAGCTCAGTTCAGAGGCCAGCAAGAAGCTGCTTGGACTGTTTGAGCCTGAAGCCAGCCCTGTGTTAGCTGGACATAAGGAGAGAGGCAGAGTAAAGAGGGGAGCTGCCCTGCCAGGTCTGCACCTGAGGAGACCGTGTCTCAGAGGTCTCAGTAGCAGAAATGCCTTCAGACATGGAAATTATAACAGGCGGGGGCATCTACAACTTCCTCTTGGCTGCAGAAGAACGTGGGAAAACATAAAATAAGTGCAAGTTTTGGTCAGAAAATTTAAGGCTGACTCTGGCAGCAGAGAAACTGCTGGTTGTGTTCACAGCCTCCTTTACCACCATCAACAGGGATGCTATAGAGACCTCAGATTGATTTTAATCTGTCTTTATTTTGGGGTAACTTCTCAGTACACAGCAGCTCTCAGTAGTTATTCCTGCACAGAGCAGATCCTGTGACCTTTCTTATTTGCTCTTTAGATATTGGTTTATTGTAAGAATAATGAGCCATCCTTGGCAAAACTTGGCTTTGCAGTAAGAGCTTATTATTGTAAGGACTGACGGGAAAAGCAAGCATACGCTCTGGTTTTCTCAGCAAGGGATATCTTTTCCCTGTGGCTTCGGTCTCCGGCTGAGAGGAAAGGTTGAGTGTTTTTTGAAGCCTCCTGCAGGGACCTCACTTGGCTGAAGACACGTGGGAGCAATTACCATGAAATCCCATTTCTCCTGAGAAGTTCCTGCTACTTCCTCTGCCTTTGTAAACATGCATGAAGGCTGCTTGGGCACCTCGTTAGCTGGGGTGGGTGTCCAGTCTGTAGTGTTCCTCAGAGGATGAGGAGCAGTAATATGTTCACTTCCAGAGCGCTGGTGAGGAGGTGAGACCCTCCCCAAACCCATCCTTTCTGTAGGGTGCAGGAGTGTGTGAGATGTTGAATCCTTCCCACAGAGTAAAACCAGAGAGTTTGCCTCTCTGCATGTGTAGCTACCCATTCCGAGGGGGGCTGGTTCAGCTTGGGAGGAGTACGGGGCAGCTCAAACGTGCCTTATGCAGAGGAGCAATCCAAAACTTCTGCCCTGCTAAAGTCCCACCTCCCGTTCAGAAACGCTCCGGCAAAGCCAAAGTAGGACATAAACCTTAGCCCAGCCCCCTGCACAGGTCTGGTTTTCGCCTTGTTTATGTAGCCTTTGGCCTTTCCTGGTTTTACGCTGAGAAGATGAACAGGAAACAGTTTGTGTCTGGATAACATGCTAGCAAGTGACACTTCACTTTGATTTTTCCTTATCGTGCAGGACATGCTGCCAATGCCGGGCGATCCGACGCAGGGTACTGGCAATTACAACATTGAAGATTTTGCTGACCTGGGCATGTTTCCACCATTTTCTGAGTAGCTTGCGAAGCAGAAGTGGAAGTTCTTCTCCAAGGCCATTTCAGTGTAATTTTGGCTCTGCTTTTTCTGTGTTGCATTTCTGTAGAAGCTACTAAACCAGAAGACACGTTTCTCATGTTTCAGATAGTGGTGTAGGGCTTGCTCTCTCCTCCTTGCAGTGCGTCAGTGCCGGCAGAGGAGCCCCAGCACTTGTTAGTGTTCATTGACAGCTCCTTTTTTTTTTTATTTTATTGTCATCTACCTCAGAGATGAAAAACTTTGCTTGATTAAAAAAAAAAAAAATCTCTGAGTCTTAAATATTTGAATGTGAATGATACCTGATATTTCATTTGAATGGTAATTTTTAAATAGATAACAAAGTAACAAAGACTAACAGAGAAAAGGTAAGGTAGTGTCTTGTTACAGTGCCTACCGCTCAATTTCGATGCCTTGCTTAAAGCTTAAGTTTCTGGAAGCAGACACAATATTCTGTTTTCTTTGATTCTTGTAGTTTTTAGGCCACTTTAAATGTGAGATTAAGCAACGTAATGTAGGCCTCTCTCACCAGAAGATTCAGCTCCACCTTTTCTAACTTAAACTTGAATGTGTGTACATTTTGGTACTTTATGTATATCTTGTGCTGTACAAAGTGATTTCCTGTACTGGTTTCTTTTGCCTTTACAAAGGGTCCATTCTGGAGTGTACTCAAAAGGTTGACGATGTCTGTGGAGGATCTGGATATTGTGGGGGTCTCTATCACTTTACATGGGTGTTCTTACTTTTAATTCAGGTGGTTCTCTATTCAGAACAAACATTTACTTACATAAGCTATTAGTCTGGTTTTGCACTGAATTGAGGCCTATAACTCTATACATTTCTCACTGGCTGCTTTAATTTCTATTGTTCTTGCTTTCCCAAAAATACTGCCTCGTAAAAAATGACTGTAAACGCATCAAGATTGCATTTTCTATATTAGCTGCATTTCCTTTCTGTGAAGTACTTTTTTATACTGTGAAACCTCACATTTTAACAGTGCAAGGTGGTGGCCTGTTACTAGGAAATCATTCAAGCTCATTTGCTGCAAGCAGTGAGATGGTTTTGTAGTGTGTAACTTTTTTTAGAGTGAGTTGGTAATAGATATCGGTTGGACTGCTGTCCACTGCGTACACAGCGATAACTTGAATTTGTGCTTGGATTCCCAAGCAATCACTTCTGTTAAACCCTGTTAACCCTATTCTGTTCAATATGGGATTTTCAGCTTACCAAGTATGTTGAGGGCTCTTGACTGTTCTGAATGCTACATGCATTTCCGCAGAGGTAAGTTAATCACCTTCCTCTTGGGCGAGTCACCTACCATATGTCTTCATGAGAAATGCGGTAGGAAGTTTTTTATTCAGCATTTCATATGCACGACGAGTTACAGAGGTCAAGTTGTAAGGGCAACGTTTTTATCCAGATTGTTTCTTCTGGGATGGGAGGAGGAGGAGTCACTCACGATGGACAAGGAGCCCAGAGTCCCTGCGTGTAGGCTGGTCCTAGCCTTTGAGGTTGGATGGACGGTGGCAGTCAGCCTTTCAGAGGAGGAAGGGGGCAGCTTCCCTCACCCTTTGCATATTCAGGGGCCATCGTGGACCTTGAAGAGCAACCCCAGGGCATAGCCCCCATCAGGAAGTTCTCAATGTCCCCAGCAGTTCGTAGACCTCGCAGCGCTAAGGTCTGCCGCCTTGTAGCTCCTCTTGAATTGCGGGTGCCTCTGCACATCGCTGCAGTCCCTCGTGCCAGGTACCCTGAAAAGCAGGAAGGCTCCTGCTCTGCCCGCACGGGTTTCGTGCTGATGAGCAGTGCAGGCAGCTGGGCTGCAGCGGGCACGACCCAGGGACGCAGCCATGGCTGTTAACCCTGTGGTGGGGGTCCCATCTGGCTACCCTTTCCCAGCCTGCTCCGAGAACAGCATGTAGTTTTCAGTAGCCAGGAAGAGTCCTTCCTGCTGTTCCTCTTGCTAAATCTGGGACCAGTCTCTTACCCTTTGTGCAAGTGGGGCTAGGGACTCTTTTTTTAGGAATTTTGTTTATCTCTCTAGGTACAGTACTGGAGAGGCCTCAGATCTCCTGGTCTGTACTTGCCTCACCAAAATCACACTGAGAACAAATGAAAAAACTCGTGTTTCTTCTCTCCCAGAGACTGGGAAAATACCTTCTTAGGGGAGCAAGCCATGCGCTTATGCACTATTCTTTTGAATATATGGATTTTATTCTCTTGGGGCCTTCTCCCTTTCCTCTCTCGCCGCTCAGACGAGGGACTCCTCGCTGAATTAGACGAGCAAAGCTCTGCTGTCCTGGAATGAAATTCCTCGGTGTCTGTGCAGGGTGCCTGGGCGCTGCGCCGGCTGGAGCGAGGGGCTTGGCGTCTGTGCGGCGGGGCCTGCTGTGAGAAGGGGTCGTCGCGAGGGAGAGAGCAGCAGCTGGGCAGGTCGTGTCTCTGCACAGGAGACACTTGGCGTGATAAACGTCAGTTCTTCTAAAATTTTTTAAAAATTTCTCCGTAAAATGAAAAATGAATTGGAAAAAATGCTCTTCCTCTGTTCTATTTTACCCAACAAACTGCTCGGAGTGTACTCATAATTTACTTTTGTTTCTGAATATAATCTAAAAATAAGTTTCTTAAAGTAATTGTCTCTCTCCTAACATCAGTGATGGTAACTTCTGTAGCGTGTCCTGGGTTTTATGCTGCTGTAGAAGCCTTCTGGTGTACGGAGTTCGGTTGTGCAGTTAGAAGCGCACTGTTAGCAGAATTTCAAGCACATCTCTCTTTTTTTTGTTGACCACTTTTTAAATGCAGTGTTATTTTTCTGAAGCCAATATGCCAGAGGGATCGGCGCATGGCCTGCTGCTCACCCCGCGGACTGCTCCTGCCTGCCGGGCTGGCAGAGGGGCTGCTGCTCTGCGGAGGGGCGGCCCAGCTAGCGCCAGGCTGGGGTTTTCCCTGCGAGCCGTTGTCATCCCCCCGTTTCCGTTCTGCCATCCCGAGCCAGCGCTTTCTTCTCGGTGTTCGCTCCACGAGCTGAACGTTTGGCAGCTCCGCGCTTCCGGCCGAGCGGAGGAGCGAGTCCCGGGGTGCTGCGGCTGCTGGGCGTCCCGCATCATCTGCTGCCGCCGGCCAGGGGTTTGCTCCGCCGACGCGGCCCCCATCCAGCTCTTGTGGCCAAAAAAGTTGCGTAGCAGTGGCTGTGCTGTATCTTTTTGTCGCGTGTTTCGTTACTAGAGCAACTTCCTTATCCTACAGGTGAAGTTACGCAGTGCATTCGGAATGCTGGCACTTCTGTTACGTGCCGTTGGTGTAGCTTCGCTGGCGCTGTGGCTGCCGGTTTCCAGAATTTCACAGGTGGCGGATTTCTCGTTTCTTTAGTGGTTTTTAAGCTGGAAATAAAGCTGTGATTTCTGCTCAAACTGTGTTGCAAACACAGGGTTTCTTGAAACTGAATCTTTGGGGTTTTAAACTGATGGAGCAAGCAACTGCAGATAGTAGTAGTCTGGGTGAGTTATTTCAATGAGCAGGCATGTAGAAGATCTGAGATACTGAAATATTGACACTCATTTATTCAGGCAAGCAACCCTGTTTAACAAGAGGGCCTCCGTCACATGACTTGTAACAAGTGCTACTGGCAGTACCTACGGTGACGCTTTAACCAGAGAGCTCCATTTGTAGCTGCTTTGCCTTTTTTTTTTTTTTTGAAATACAGTGTGAAACTGTAAATACTTCTTGCAGTACTGCCTTTTTAACTCTTAATTACTTCTGGCACAGCGTTAAATAGTGTTGGATTTACCCAATTGCTATGGCATATATTTTTATACATAGGTGTACTCTTTTTTCGAGAATAATACAGCCATTTTGTCATTAATGCCTTATCAGTGTCATACTGCTGTTGCTCTTGGTTTGCAAGGTATCGAGTGGACTAATTTCTAGCTCAGATATTTTCACTTTTCCTGGCAGCGCTCAAGTTTGGCTTCAGGTGATTTTTGCCAGAGTCCCATTTTTCACAGTTGTTAGCTGTGAGAAGAGGAGAATGCGGGCTTGGTTTTGTTTCTGTTAATGGAGCAAAGTAAAGGTGGGGGCATCTAATTGTCTTTAAAGGGTCAGTCTTTTCCTACTCTAAAGCAGAGTGCATTTTGTGGAACTGATGACTTTGGGCACTGATTACTTTATGTAGATTAATGGTCTTTTAAAAAAAAAAACAAACTGAGAAAAGAAAAAGAAAACAACTCCAAAAATGGGCTTCTGTCATTGTGAGGCGCTTGGTTACTTATCTGTTTAAACTCTTCATATTGATGTGAAATTGTGCTGTGGATAAAGTGTATTTTGTACTTCTGAATGTTCTATATTTATGACTAACAAGTACAGAATCAGTTGTGTGTATGTATAACTAATAACTGCCTTTTTAAATTTCATTAAAATAAAAATGTCATGAGCTGTTGTTAATTCCTGTCTGTCTGTAAATAAATAAGATATGCTGTTGGGAATCATCAGGTAGGAAATAACCCTGAATTACAAGATTCCTGCCAAAGGCATTGATCTTTGTCTTTGAATTCTCCTCCTCCGCTGTGCGGTCATGGACGGGAAGTTCCCCTTTTATCTGTCTTCTACAAAGGCTGTCGAGGGAGCGGGAGAGGAATGGGAGTTTGAGAGCTCGGCTTTTAAAAGAAGTTCCAGGACAACGTTCATTAACAGCCCCGCTCTGCTGCCGGCGCTGAGGTGTGCGGGTCGGTGTCCGTATTGCGGAGGGCTTCAGTACAGCACAGTTGGTTTAGAATTAATTCATAGTCTTGGGGGAATTTTTATTCCCTGCCTGGGGTGGTAACACAGTGGTTCCTTTATTCACCTTTTGGTCCCTTTGTTCAGAGTTAAAAAATACTTGTATCCTTCCCACCAACATCCTGGTGACCTTTTCAGACTTTCTTATGTCAAGTGCATTTGCCTTTCACAGTGGTTCTTCGTTGTTTTTATACTGTATTTCTTTCTTGACTTGATGGTTTGTGAGCAGGATTCTCCTTGCTTATAACCCCAGAAAGCCGCTGACTGGGCCCCGGCAGGAGCTGCAGACGCTGTGCTCTCGGCGTGGGGTGGGTGGTGGCTCCCCAGCCCGTGCCCCCTGCTCAGGGCAGACGTGGCCTCTGCCGGGACCGGTGGGAAGCCCGAGCGCGGCGCCGGGATCTGCAGAATCGGATGCAGCTGCCCGGCCCACTGCCTCTGTTGGGCTCCACTCGCCGAGCGCTCATCCCAAAGAGGGAGCCTGGTCAGGGAAAATGTTCCATTTGTGCTGTTTTGCTGTGAAGATTGTTTTTTCGGCAAAGTGATGTTCTCCCGGCGTTTCCCCAGACACTTGTGAACATCTTTGCGGGATGGATGCGCCCCGGACCATGAGCCCCAGTTGGAAATGCAGCGTAACTTCATCACGGCAGCTGTTCGGTGCTTTTTCGGTGCATTTTAATAGGCTCGTAGTTGCTTAGCAAGAACGTTACCCAAACGGAAAGGCGCACACAGGACGGGTGTTGCTCCGATGCTAGCAGAGTACGGCGTGCTTGGGCTGGTTTAGGATCCCTCCGAGCGCTCCTTTCACATTGGCCATCGTCAAGCTGTGCTCTCAGATGCCAAATCAAGTGTGCTTCTGGGCACCGGGGTGACAGCTGGGTGTGAAAGTGCTGGGACCTATTAATTTTGGTATTGACTCCAGATTTAATGATACTGGATGTGAAATGGAGCCAAAGGTTTGGTGACAAGCAGTCGCCGCAGCTCGGCATGGCAGGACACTGTCGTAGGAATCCACACACGAAGGCTGGTGCGCAGAGAAGAAATGGAGTTGAGGCTCGCCGTGTCCCCACATTTATCATCTTTGGCTCTATAAAGAGGCACTAATGACTAATAACAACAGCTTAAGGCTTCATTATGATGACAGAAATATATTTTTCTTAGTTTTTCCAGGGGAGCTAATTCCTAGCCACATTTCCACCAATATACCATCATAGTTCAGGAAGTATTACTCATTAAATTTTCCCAGTTTCTCTCCAAGTTGGATTTAACAGGGGCAGATAGAGGATGAATTCTTCCATCCTTTTTCACCAGATTTCAGCATATTCCTGATTGGAAATACTTGGCAGCACCTTTCTTCAAACTGCTTGGTCTGGCCCACATAGAATAAAACGGAATCACTTGAACCGTATTAATGGGTTTGGGAGCAGATCCAGAGATTGCTGGGGCATCTTTTCATTAGCTCTGGAAAAAATTATCTGCTAATTACAGACCGGCGCTAAATACTGATATACAAAATGTGCCATTTGGGACCCAGCTGAAAAAATCTCAACCCAAGGTTCGCACAGGGAAGGTGCAGCCGTGCTGGAGTGCAGTCGCCACTGCTCTTGCAGACAGAAACGCAGCAGCTGTCTGCGCCGAGCTGTAACTACAACCACGCAGGCACACCTCTGAGGAGCTGCAGAAGGCCCCGGCCGCGGCGTGGAGACCCGCCCCAGCGCAGGCACCCTGGCAGAGAAGACCAAATCGCCCGACGCTTCGGCGTGCTGCCACCTCTTACAGACCGCAAGTTCCTCCTCTCTGCTGAGAAGGTGAGGCTTGAAATGCCTGAAATGGTTTTAAGAATAAGAGGACTTGAGCATAGCAGCACTGCGGCGTTGCACTGCTTTGTACACTACCTGTTGTCCAGCAGACAGAGCCTTCTCCAGACGCCGTCGCTGCTGGGTTGCTGTGGGCGATGGCCCTTCCCGGGGAGCCCGCAGCCGGTCCACCTGTGGCCCCCATGGCGGGCAGCTTTGGGCTGCCAAATAAAGTCACAATGTAGTTATCTTCCACTTAACGCTGGATTTACTGGCCAGACAGACCCATTATCAATGAGGAGCAAACATTCTGAAGGCCTAAGCTGCTGCTTGCTTTGTAGTTTTGAGACCTCCACTTTGCTAAATACCACACAAGAGAAAATGCTGCCCTGGCACACGCACCCCCAGCCCACACTGTCTTCTCTGCAGCGCACGTGGCGGGAGGCGACGGTGGGACTGTAATACTTTCCACTTAGCGAAGGAATTTGTGCTGTGGGATTTATCACAAAAGCAGCCCTCCTCTCCCTGGTTTCCCTCGTTGCATGGAATTTCAGCTTGTCCAGGGCCAAATGTGTGTGAAGGCTCAGGGTGAGGGATGACTCACAGAGCAGATGTCAATGCTGTGGGGTTCCTTCCTTGGGGTAAATCACACTCACTCCTACAAATGTCACGGCTGCGCTTCTGGTTCGTGTAATTCTGAGCAAAAGACATCAGGAGGCAACACCATGCAATGCTGGTGACTGAAGAATTAAATTATTTTTTATTCTAAAATAGGACTCTTGGTAGGTATGTCCCATCCTTCCTCTGTTACCTCCTGCCGCCTTCTCCAGCCACTAAGAGAGCGCAGAGAGCTCTGTGTGACAATTCAGGGTTGCTTGAGGGCATCTGGGCTGCTCTGTGGGTGCGAGGGAGAGGTGCAGTCTGCTTGCCCCCGGCATGGTCTGCATCCTTCCTTCACAAGAGAAGCCCAAAAGAGCCTTCAAAATGCAACAAATTATGCAATGGTAAAAGAAAATCTGGGTTTGGACGCTGATTTTACACAGAATCAGCTAATCGTGGCCTCTTCGTTTAGTACCAAGCACATGTGTCATCGTGGTTGTCTTGTGTAGTCAGAAAACGTTCTTGCCCGATGATTTACTCAGTGGCGTAGGAAGGGGTCTTTGTCATTGCACCCAAGGAGCTCAAACATGGACTGTTTACATCTGTCCTGATGCAGGGTGGAAAAATGTCAAACCCTTCAACTGGAAAGTGTCATGATTTTATTCTATGCAGCCCTGAAGCTGGAGGGTTACAGCTTTCTGAAGAACTTGCAGAACTGGGACCCTGTTAAGTTGAAGTGCTTACGTTTTCTGTTGCCTTTTAAAAAAATGCATTTGGTGGGGTTGAGGAAAGAAAAAGGTATGCACTGAAATTGGTGAAATTCCTCTGACAACTTTTAATTATTGAGTGACTTGTAAAGTCTGCGCTTCCTTTAAGTCATATCGATGCCCCCGCTGCAGAGAGACGCTGAATCCAAAGGGGTTCTGAATTGGAGTTTATCCAGATTCTTAACATATTTTTTGTGACCTCCGTGATTTAAGGTCAGAGACCTCAGCGGGGAGTCAATGGAAGTTGTCGCTTTAATCATTTCGGTTCTGAAGGTTCATCAAAGTTAGGCGAAATGACCGGGATTTTCAGCTCCTGCTGAGGGCGTGGGGCTCTGCACCAAGCTCCCGAGGCTGACCTGAGGGTGCCATCGGGTGGGGAAGGACTGGAGCAAACCCACCAAAGCCAGCGTCAACTATATAAGTAAGGCTACGGAAAGACAAAAGCCCTAATTCAGTCAATGGTAATATTTGATATTTATAGATCGCTAGAGGGACGCGTGACGCTTCGTCGCAGACTGTACCCCCACGCCCCGCTCGGGCACCCGACCTCTGACAGGTTTGGAACATCCCCGTGCGATCCCTGGTACCACTCGGTCAGCAAAGGGCGAGCGAGTGGATTTTTGTGCCAGTGTTAATAAGGCGTCAAGGCAGTTTTACAAGACTGCTTTAAAACCAGCTAAGGCTTCAGCATTGAAAAGAGAATTTATTAGCAGAGACGGGAATGTCAGATAAGAGATTCCTGGTTTTCTCTTGTTTTCGTGCTCGTTCTCCCACCAGGAGTATGTTTCACAGCCATTTTAAAACACTGGAGCTGAGCTTCCAGCAACAGGTCCATAAATAACTTCTGCTTCCAGGAGGTCCTAAAATTGGGTTAAAGATACCCTGAAGGCTCCGATCTCTTTGCTGTTAAAGTCTGCCGTCCAGAAGAGAACAGTCTTTCTCTTCAAAAACCAAAGAAAAAGACTTTCAGTTTCTTGCAGTTGCTTCTCCTGAGGAGACCGTGCACCCAGCGCTCCGTCACCTCGGCAGGAACGGAGGCGGAGGGCTGAGTCCTGAACCCCAGGTTGCAGCCGGGCTCAGGAGGTTCGGTTTGGACAAACTTCTTTTGAGAGCTTGCACAGGTGGGAACAGGCTGCGAGGGCTCGGCTGTCGCCGTCCGCGGCTGGGCAGAGCCATGGTGAGCAGGCATCCAGCCTGGCCAGGCAGTGGGAGAGGTAGGGCCGTGGGTCCTGTCCCTCCCACGTTCCCGGGGTTCGGTGGGGTCAGCTCCAGCCCTCGGCACAATCGTGGAGCCGGAGAAGGCACCAGGACCCTGACGTGGTCACTGCTCCCGAGTCGGTTACGAAGCGTAGCTGGAGCAGCCGCGGGGCTGAAGACACATGGCCGCAAGATCTCCTTGGGCTGTGGCCACGTCCCGCTCCATCTCCTCACGCCCTGACATGGCCCTTCTCTGTATCCAGAAGCCCTGAGAACGCGCTGCGTGCTGCCCTGCCTGTCCGATGTCAGCCGCCAAGCGGTTCCCACACCCACCCTCCTGCGCAGAAGTCGCTTTGCAAAGAGCAGAGCGGTTCTCTCAGATGACTCAAGTTGTTGACAAAAATCCCCTCAAGCTGCTGACAAAACCCGAGATACAGTCCAGCAGCAAGGCCAGTCCCTGAGTTTTGCAAGCAACTTTTCCTTTTTTATGACAGGCCCTGGGAAGCAGAGAGAGGGAAGAAACGAACTGGAGTGAAGCAACAAGATAGCTATTGCCTGATTTGGAACCTTTTTGTGCTGGAGGATCTCCAGTATTCCATCAAATAAAACCCTTATTAGCAGCAGAGTGAAATGCAAACAGGGCAGTTACCAGACGTAACAGCAGTGGGAGAAGTAAACAAGGAGGATATTTAATGCGTAAGACCGCAACCTAGCCAGCGGCTGGAACATCTTCCCGCAGGATGGTTTCCAGCACCACCACCCAGGTGCGGTGCGGGTCGCTGTGCGTGCAGTTTCCAGGTTAAGCCTGCAGCCTGCTCCGTGAGCCCGGTGCTATGGCGAAAGTACCCTGCGCTGAAGGAGTCTCAGAAGGGGTTTCCAGTGGCCCTGGCTCAATATCAGTTTAGGTTTTATTGGAGTTTTAACTGTCCGAGCTAGAACTAGAGCCAGTCATTTCGTGGTACGTGCAGTCCCATCGCCATGCAAGCTTCTGGTCAGGTGTAATTTTTGATATGTATGCCGGCTTTTTGGAAGCTGATGCTTTTAAGTTATTTATGTTCCTGAGCTGGAAGTTATCACTGCTGTTCGTTCACTTTTTGACTTCCCGAAGGACCCGCAAAGCTGCGGTGTCTCGCCACGAGCGCTGGTGCTAGGCCCGGTGACCGGCTGTTGCAGCGTGCCTGCGGACGCTCTCCCTGCGGAGCAGGAAGACTTGCACAAGAGCCCGTCGGATGCGGCGTTTCCGATTTGGAGACTGGCTAACCCCAGCCCACCAGAGGTGAAGGCAGAGAGGAACGTTTGAGCCAGCGCAGCCCACCGCAGCCTTTACCTGGGGGTTTTCGACCCCGGGTACTGCATCAGGACCCA
>Ga0181612_119917_pt1 | contig 14352 bp, 6 predicted proteins | sample HoacroProtozoa21_FD_119630 | JGI IMG/M metagenome (GOLD analysis project Ga0181612, IMG submission 119630) | Hoatzin crop microbial communities from Cojedes, Venezuel. Combined Assembly of Gp0051906, Gp0051904, Gp0051908 | reverse complement strand
CAAACTATATTGGGGGGGGGGGGAGGAGATAAAGTACTCCTTAACTGTCCTTCTGGAAGGTGACTGCACAGCAGCCACATTGCAAAGAACAGTAAGGTTAAGCCGGACAAAGTAATGGCCTAAAAGCATCACTGCAGAATGAGGAAAGGTCTTTAGAGTCATCAGGGTTATGAGCACACAAGGTAGTGCAGAAGGTTACAACCCATTAGCAAAGCACAATATATTGCGCATACACAGATACCATGCCCCATAGAACGAAGGCAAACACACACTCAAAATAAAACAAGGCAGAGAGTCATATTTCATCAATCCCGTTGCAACACAGCTTTGATCTGCGGAAAACATTTCAATGCTCTTCTTAATTATTTCAGCTGCAGAAGAAAACACCTAAATATATACATGCATGCACCTCTCTACAGAATAAAACCCATTGCCCCTCCAGCGACAACTGCTTTGCTGAAATGTCACATTCAAGTGATTTTCTTTACATTTGAAAAAATAATACACACTGTGTGGTCAAAAATTCAGATATTCTGACACTGGTTGGTTTTGTGCCTAATTAAAATTAACTAGGCACTTCAGCTCATAATTGTATAAACATCTACCATGCTACACTCCCAGCCAATTTGGTTTTAATCAGAAAAACGCATGACAAGTATGAATGATGGGCAAAGAACTCCCCGAAGGGGCAACTGTATTACCAAATTCAGTATTCTTCATATACTGAATATTTCCATCAATGTTTTTCTTGCCATGTAATCACCTCCCAGTAGAACAATTAAAAAGAGGTTTTTTTGGGGTGTTTTTTTTTTTTTTAAATCCCTGGACTTTGCCTGCTTTCCAGTCCACCACAAGGGTAAAAGCACACTTGCCTTATTCACCTGAGACCCATATGAGAAGTCTCCCACAAGACAGGCAGGATTTCTAGCATCCGTAACAAGGAGCTCAGAGTGAGAATCCAGCCAACCTGAGGCAGAGAGGCACACAAGCCAGTTGTGGAGAGGGCTGAAAAGTTGCCCCCTTCGTGTGCCTACATCAGATGCAAAAAAAAGAAATACTGGCTGCTTTGGAGCAAAAGCCCAAGCTCCAAAATAAGGTTACCTATGCAGCAGCACATTTCCATTTCTGAGAAATAAGGGGCCAGGGAAGGCACCAGATGAGCTGCAACACTGCTCACCTGAGGAAACCACACACAGTGAATCTGTTAAAAATACAGGGGATTTTTATTGTAGTATCAGCTGTGTGTTTCATTCACAAGTCACCTCTGGGATAGCTGCTGTGCAGACACAGAAGCATGATAGTCATCAAGCATGGCTCTGCCATCACTGCCTTTGCAAGCCCTCAGTTGCCTCCCAACCCTCCACAGATGATGCCTTCTGCTACACAACAGCTGAGGGTCACTACCTCTGCCTGCCTGCCCCTGAACAGCTGCAAAAAACCAACTGCCTCCAAATATCCTCCCAATAGTTGATCAACAGGGGGGCAACCACCACCCTGAGAAAGCACCTTCAAATGTCTGGGCTGATTGCACTGCTCTCGGAGGAAGATGAGTAACTGCTTCGCCCACAATCAGCCAGCAACAAAATCACCCGAGAACTGATTCAGCAGGTAAACTTCTGATCTACACAAGCTAGCTACCTAATTAGTTTTAATTATATCCAGAATAAAAGACCTGCAAATACATGATTTTTCTTCAGCCCTTGTTTTCTGTAAGAAATTCTCATTTCTCTTGGCAAGAGTTCAGCTGAATCACAACACAAGTAACGAACAATCAGCAAAAATAAATATTGTTTTGTAAATGCACTGAGGTATGTTCAAAGTTGATTAAGGGCAGAATAATCAAACATCAATATTTAAGACAGCAGAAGGGCTTGAACATTCTAGAGTTGTTTTACAAAAAAACATGCAAGTATTTCCTCTGGCAGCAATTCTCTTCTAAAACAAGAACACCATACCCCAACCCATCCTCCCTCCAGCCCTTGGTTTCAAAGTTCTTCCTCAGAAGAAGGCAAGAAGAAAGATTTCACTGAGTTTTCCTCCATTATTTTGTCCACCTCTAATATCTGTAATCTTGTCCGTACCTTGTAGCTGCCTAAAACCAGCTGTACTCCTTTTGATGTCTCTTCAGGTAGCAGCATGCACCAGTTCTTGGAAAGGAGAGCCTTGTAACCTCCTGAACTCATTACTTGCCTTTTCAGCTTGGCTCTCATTCAGTGCAGTTTTTCTCCCCTCCCTCCCCCCTCCAATATTTAATTAATTTGCAATTCAGCTCTAAAAGCAGCTGAACAAAATATCAGGCTTTGCAAATCAATTACCTTCGCAGTTACCTCTCTGTAGCCCCCAGGTCACTAGCATGACCTCACCACTGCAAGTGTATTTGGGTCTCATTAGCTTAATACGTCAACATCCCCTCCTTCCAGTAGCATGGGCCCCACAGCCTTTCCAGGCATAAAAATAAGTACTTCTTGCTTCTCACTGAGAACATATTGGGCTGAAGGTGAGGATGAATACCAAGAGAAGTGCCAGAAGGTGCCCTTTTCATAGTGACTTTATTCATTTCCTATGCAAACCCCAATGGTGAGCCCTGCTGTATACAGTAAGCAACTAAAACTGAAGTTACAATAAAACTCCCCTATGTCAGTGCAGAAAGAAGGAAAGCACAGACTGGGCAGATAAATTGTTTGGCCAAAGCCCTAAATGGGTAAAGACAGAGACTTCAGTGGCGCTGCATTACTTTTCACAGCATTTAAGATCTGGTCCTCAACTTTGGTTGAGTATTGCCTGCTAAGGAGACCACCATCAGTAGACTTGAAATTGGCCAAACTGACTTGAAACTGGGCATTTTCTGGCTAGTGAAAATGCTCAGGAACATTTCCTCAAGGACCTATTCAGACAGCACCAGCTGAACTGAGACAAAGATAATAACCATCAGTCCTTTAGTGGCACCAAATCACCACTCCAGAAACCAGCATAGAAATTCACAGAATAACTGCTTTCATTTCTCTTATTAACTAGTACAGCAATTTATTCTTGCAAATAACGAACCTTAACACCATTCCTTTATAAACACATCCCAAAACAGCCACAATTTACCTCTAGCTGTCCCATAGCAGTTGCTGATAAATTGGCCATGTTGCCAAAGGAGGTGTAAAAATCCAAGTAGCTTGAGTTCTTTACAGTAACCACTACCTAGCTGCCTATATTAATAGAGAGAGCAAGTACATTATATAAGGAGATTAGACCATGTCATACATACAACCTCAGTGTCCCCCGCGAGAGAAATTGCTCAGCTGTTACTGTCAGTTCTTCCTTCAAACAGGAACCCCGCTGACAAGATAATGAATTCAGAACATTGTTGCCAATTAATGATTTGTAGGCAGAAGAGGTTTCAATAGTTCTCATATGTTTGTGAGGGTGACTGGGATTTACATCACCTCTGATAAAAGAGTGTAGTCTTCTCTGTCCAGACGTGACACTAGACTTTGGAAAATGTCATCCTTGCAGGAGAAGTTTTAATAAACAAAGTCAGGCTCTTCTGGCTTGAAAATGTTTCCCAAAGCATGGTCACTAATTACCTCCTTATGCCTAAGTGAAAACAAGCAGGGAGACCCCTTGCAAGATGCACCTAAGTGGTTTACAAAGCAAAAGTCAAAAGTTATTTAGGTGTTTGTCAAAGCTACACTGCAGAGTGCCAAGACCATCCTTATGTCAACCAGGAGTATGAAGTGCATTTCCTAAACATCGGTCTGGCTGGGGGGGAGTAGCCACAACCACATAGGACCTTTCTTGGTGTTACTTATTCTGCTTGTGGGCTGCAAAGTTAAACTTTACTGTCCTGGAAAAGATCTCATTCTTGTGAATATAAGCATATCCAAACCAGAGAGCATTTTAGTCACACAGGATATCAGCATGAACTCCACACACACTGAACGCAGACCTCCTGAATGGCCTCAGGCTGAATATCTTCTGTCGGACTGCGTATCTCGAGCCAACCAGCAGGAAACGCTTGGCACAATGACCTGGGTTAAACACAGGACATCCAAATGCAGGCCTCAAACAGACTTTCCTGTAGGCACTCGGATCCCAACATCCCATTGATTTGGTAACAGAATTTAGGGCTTTCCTACGATTGAGAATTATGGGCTTTAACAGCTCTTAGAGAAATTAAAGTGATAAACTCCTGCCAAGGGTGCAAGCTGTAGGTGAAGTATAAGAGTAATTTACGTGGGTATGCCTTATGACAGAAGGTCAAGGGTACACTGCCACAAAGCACCTGTACACTTCCCAACTATAATCACAGTCCTGCCCAACAGAGTCATAAATTGCAGGGCCAGGAGCTGTCCTCTCAATTGACCAAGAAAAATAAAGTTAAAAAAACAACCCACATCCCAAAACAGAAACAGAACCTCAAATCACTAAGATCTTGTGCAGGCACACCCAAGACTGCTATCACAGCACTGTCAGAGATGCAATGACTCCACAGGCACAGCAGGGTCTTCAAAGACAGTCTTGGGTTTCTAGTTTAAACCAGTCCAGTTTTGTGGGGTATTTTTTTTGCTTGTTTTTGAGATCTTTAAGAGTGCTTTGAGATATCCCATGCTGCTCACGCAGTGTGGGAGGGCAGCATTTGAAAGGTGATGTACCCCTTTCCTCTAAAAATTCTTGCAGGTGACTGAAGTCAGTGTCTAGACACAGCACCCAACCAGTGCGTGTTATTTTGGGACATGGTATTTTTAGCCATGAAGCAGATCCTTGCTGATCTGTCTGACCCACTTCCCTCAACTGTGACAGTCTAGATTTCCTCAGCTTGGGCTAATGTTGATTTTAGCTCCCCTTGTGCAGTATCAAACATCAAGTCCAACTCTTCTTCCTCCCTAAACAGAATAAGCATCTTTATTGGCACAGGAAAAGTAAAAACCAAGTCAGATTTTGCTGTATTGACTATATCTGTAGAAAAAGGAGACTGTTCTGGTCAAAAAGTACATTCCAAATGCTGTTTACTAGAGGTTTCTCCAAAAACAAACATACCTACATTTTCTTTCCAAGTCAACCCTTGAAGAGACTTGAACTATGTAATCTTCAGGGGCACAGTGTGTGACCAAGGACTAAAGGATCAAGGCCACTGTTTGCTTTGGATATGCACTGACCTATTCTTTGCACCGACACAACAAACACCAATAATGAGTGTCTGGAGTGAAATGAAGAGAAAATGCAACACTGACTTTGACCGGAGCACAATCTCTCTGCACAGGTTATCTATTACTAAGAGCTCCAAGTACAAGGCAATTAAGATGGGACTGATAAGCAACATATAATAATTTTGCAAAAACCAAACTACATTGAAATCTTTTTGTCTTTCCCCTTCTCTTTCACATCCAAATCGATTTTAAGCTACCTGTTACATAGTTACAACAGAAGGGCAATTTTATAAACAAGCATGTAATACAGCAAACCATAAAATGAGGTTATACACTCTTAGAGTATGTTGCACTTCTTTATTCTTTTTTAGGTCTTGAGCTTCAGATACCCTAGATCTCTTGCACAAGGCCCTGATGACTCAGGAGACCTATGCTGACCAGTAACTCAGGAACCTCAGCCAGCCACTTGTGTGAAAACTTCAGCACAAATAGAAGCATTTTTATCAGAAGGGCTTTAGGTTTAACTCTGAACAGCTGAGCAGCTTTGTATTTAACTATTTACCAGGGAGGAAAATCATTCAACTCACATCATAACAAATTCCCACTCCCCCATAGAGCGACAGAGAAAAAACATACTCCTTCAAATACAAAAACAAAACATGTCTTGAATAGGGAGATTAACTTCAAACATTCCCTGGTAGAGCCCAGAAAAAAAGAAACCAAGCTTCTAAGGAAACCCCATTATTAAGGAAAAATAACATAAAGCTTTAAATAACACATAAAATTGCAATCGCCTTATGGATCAAACAGCACAGTGCTCCAAAGGTAATACTGGTGTGCCAGATTCTCCTTGTTCACAGGCCTGTAAGCACTGGAAGGACCCACACATAGGTGTCAAGTCCCACTACATCCAGCCAAGGCCCCTCTCTTCATGCTGTCACGGTCATTCAAAGGACCTCAGTGGAACTGAGAGGCCAACCTACCACTGCGAACTCAACCAGGCACGAAGGACATGCAAGAGAAGAAAGCCATGACTGCAATGTCACCTCAGCAGCCTCTCTTGCAGACCCTTACCTTGGCAGGTGTTGTTCTTCTCCTCATACCCTGCCTTGCACAAGCACTTCCCGATGGGCACCAGCCATTCCCCCTCAGCACTGCAGTGCATCTTCGGCGCCTCGTCAGTCACTGAGTGGTTGACACAGACACCCGACACCTCTAGCAACTGCGAGGAATCCGCTCCCGTGATGGTGTCAGGAAAGCGAGCCAGGTTGCGGATCACCGATGGGCATTTCTTGTAATACACGCGCACAGAGACCAGGGCGATGCAGGCACCCACGTCCTGGAAAGCGAGGTAAAATCCCTTTTTTGTTAGAGGCCCGACATCTCTCACCTCTGTGTTTAGCTTCATAACTCTGTCACCAAGGTCTAACTCTGTGAAGCTCTCGTCAGCAGCAATGGTATCGATCTTGATGTACTGGTTTTCTTTGATGTTCCTCCCATCTTCATCATCTGATTCGAAGTAATACATGTTAAAAGTCTCTTTGCAAGTGCCAAGTCCTCCTGGAAGGCTGTTACAGTCCCTCAGGGTGAATTTGAGCTCAATGAAGATGCGGGACGCCCCTTGATTAGAGATCCAGCTGGTCAGAAGCCAGTTGTTCTGATTCTGTTCCATTACCTTGCATACTTGGTATGTGTGTATCGGAGCATAGTTTTCATCCACCTCACCAATTTCTTCCCACTGTATAAAAAGGAAAAGTATTACTTTTTTCAAAAAAAAGTTACAGCTCCTGCAAAATCTTAGCTTTCCCATATAAGAGCAACTTGGGCTTCAGAGGCTCAGGAGGACTTTGGAGGGGGGAGGGGGGGCAAGGGGAAGGAAGTGTATTAAATAGCAAAATTTTCCATACTGGGGGCTTGATACAAGTCAGACAAAAGACCCTTTAGAAATATAAAAGGATGCTAATTAAAACCTTTTGCTTCAGGTATTTCAGAAGTGGGAAAACACACTGTTGGGTTTGTCCACTAGTACTTTGTCAGGGAACAAGACAAAAGCAGGTGGGGCCATGAGCTGACTTTTTCCAATGCATTCACATGGTGGTGGGGGCGAAGCTATTTACAGTCCACCTGTCCCTGCTCGCCCAGGCTCCTTTCTACTACATCCTCAATTCACTGCCCAGTGCAACGAGGACAACCACACTTCTCCAAGCTATTCTCTCCCACTAAACAGCCTGCCAGAAAATCAGCAGAATGATATATGAAATAAATGGGCCTTTGCTCTCCCCAGGCGCGCTACTCAGAGGAGTTCCTGCTCAAGCAAAGAGAAGATTACTTCCAACAAAGGTTATAGGGATCTCCAAATCTTGAGCTGTTTGTGTGCTGCACAGGCTCCAGGTAACTTCTCACAGCTGGTAGTGGAATTGTAGCAACTGGTTTTTTTTCATTTTAATTTGGCCACACTGTGAAGTGCATCACTTGGAAGAAATGTTTTTTCCTGATCCAGCACACCACAGTCAGTAGCACTGCAACAGTGCTTGCAACATAGACACAACACTAGTGTTTTCTCTCTACTTTTGACAACTGTAGGGTCACATTCAGAGATTAGATTAACCCACATAAGCACACCGAAGAACTCAGGAGAAGCAGTGATGGTTTCAGTTTTGTTCCCTTCTACTTTTGACCTGCTCATCTGCAAGTGCTTAATTCCCAAAGCTTCTTCCATTCTCTGCTCAGCATCGCTGCCAGCATCTCGTCACAGCTGCAGATGCAGCACAAAGCAAACACACAGAACATAATTTAAAGGTGCTTCCGTACAAGGTAATAGGTATATTGCAAGCTGCATAGCTTCTAAGGCCAAAGGCCAATTTTTTCATTGGAAATACAGCCTGAGAGGAAGTTGAGAGCCTTCTCAACCCAGATGCCATTACTGCAGAGCTGACAGGGAACACCCTCAGAATCAACATAATGATGAATTTTTTTTTTTAAGGGAAATTCGGTTCTTAAATTTTAAATTAAAATGGCAGCACCAAGTGGCATGAAAACATAACCTGATACTACAGTCCAAAATGAGTTATAAACACCAGCAGAAAAGCATTTCCTCTCTTCCCTGACCTGGGATGTGAAAGTGGGGACTTCTGCAATTTCAGCAAGTCACGCCCGCCCTGAAGAGCACAGTTCACATGTACCACCAGTCTTCCAAGTGAGGAACCTAACCTGAGGACATTTTTGTCATGCTAAGCAGTATTTTCATTTCTAAACCCTTTTTATGTCCCTGGGCTCAAACAGGCCATGACCCTACCGTGATTAACATGTACTTGTCACTTCACCCTTCCTGGTAGTGCCACGGCGTTAGCTGAACATATGCCTGCAGCAAAAGCTAGGCAGATCTGTGCAGGATTCATGCCTAACTTTGCAGCAAGGCAATTAACCATTACAAAGAGTAGAGTCATTGAGAATACATAGAGGAAAAATCTGCAATATAACACAAATCTGCAACTAGCTTCTCTACGGTCCAGTAAAGAGCACCCTCTTTTGTGTTTACATACACAAAATTAAAAAGCAGAAAAGCATCTTTCTCCAGCTACTGTGATTAAGTGCTAAATATGTTGCACGTATACGCTTCCAAGTGGATTTGTTTAACATGACACTATATAAATGTGAAGCCTTACTTTTATCACAGTGGCAATGCTCCATTTGATGAAAAGGGAGGGTAACCCCTCAACTCCCCCTGACCCAGGCAGAGGTCCCTGCTGAATCAGCCCAGTGGACAGGTAAGCACACCCCAATATAGCCCAGGAAAGACCTTAATAACTTTAAACCTCTGATTTTTCTAGCTGATGGTCAGAGGATCACTCAAACTATCACACCCATCAACCAGCAGACATGGAGAAGCGTTCACCTCCAGCAGCAGGTGGTGAAAAGCATTTGAGTGCTGGAAATTGCTTAGATTGCTTTTAGCAAGTGGGAATGTGTATGGATGGCCACAAGGTACACAGTGTAACTCCACACAACATCTCGGGAGCATCCAGTGTGTACTTCTTCCAGAGAACTGACGTTCGCAGTGACTGCGATGTTGCAGTAATATCATTAGTGACCTAACTTGAAGGCACATCAAAAAACATCACTTCTCTTTTTTAATACTTGTCAGATCAATTTTCGAAGACTCAACCATCATGCTCTCCAGAGCTACAAAATAAAGCTCATTTCCATCACCGCTCCAGGAGCTGTGTTAGGGGGAGAGAATATAAGAAAGCTCATTTGTTCAAAAACTAAATCCAGTTATTCTGATGATTGCTTTCATGCACTGAGAGAACTAAACACTGTGAGGAGGAAGGTCCAAGCACAAATACGTCAACTGAGACAGAGTCTAATCTCAGCTGTAAGAAATGGCACATGGCCTAACTTCTCAGGCTTCAGCACGTGCTGCATTTCCAGCACTGCACCCCGGATCAGAGCAAGTCCTGCCATCACCACCTGCCATCAAACCTAAAGCAATCATGAGAGAGCAAGCGGAAAGGGAGGTGCTAATGAGCTAAGGCTGCTTATCTCTGTATAATCCTCAAGGGAAAACCAACCAGATTTTATCAGCGCAGCCACTATTGTGCAAAATCTCTGCTCTGTCATTTAATCCCATCTTCTTCTCTCCTATCTACATGTAGGAGTGCACCATTTATTTCTCTTCAGCCAGGGCTGCCTCCCCCCAGAGACTGCAGGCAGCCTGCCACCCTTCTGCTTTTATGTCCCTCCACGAGAAGGGCACAGGAGTATAAGCCCCTGCACCTTCTACCTCCCCATCACTACAGACCTCAGACAAGTATTTCAACTAACACAGGAATACAAACTAGAGGATGAAATGCAGGGCCTTACAGTTAATGAAAAAGAAAACTCACCACATTACAGACAGCATCTAGCTGAAAATATTGGAATGAAAAAAATTAAGTACAACTGAAAAATCATGTAATACTGTAATTCCTCTCTGCAGCACGTATTTTTGAGATATAAATCAACCCTGTCTGCTGGATTAAAACAAAAATGCAACCATTAATTTGGTGCTAAATGTTTTCTCTACATCTATAATAGCACTAAGAAGGAAAGCACAAATGCATTTCGATGGCCTGATGTTAAATCATTTATAGAAGACCTATTTCTGAATCAGAAATTTCCAGTACACTACTGACAGTGAGTTAACAGAAGCTCAAGACTGCACTCAGATCCATCAATAGGAAGCATGCAATTCATGCAGGCTGTCTGCCTATGGAAAGGCCAAAGATATCACACATCTAACTAAATGTGTAAGAGCTGAAAAAGCGTTCAGTGGAGCAGCCTTGGGTTAAATGGACAATTTTAAAACACATTCACCAGCTGTCTGCTACTCAGGCTTGTTTCTAATCTCCGGGATTCCCAGACTGCAATTTGCTACCACAGCACAGCAAAAAGGCTGCTGCCCAAAAAAAACAAACACTGACGGCAGGGATGCAAATTTCAGAGCTTTTGTTTATGTAATTTCGGAGGGATTTTGCAAGGAGAATTTTTGTTACTGGCCTTCAGTAACTCACTCTCTCTTTAGCAGCCACCAAAGGTGGTGTGGAAATTTGAAGACTCTTTCCTAATTCCACACATCCTAGCACTTCTGAAAGAGAAATTAGGCATTTAGCAAAATCCTAGGAGTCTTGAGAGGGAAAGGGAGCTTAATAGCACTAAGCAAAAGGTTTCCTAAGACTTACCTGGAACCCTCCCAGCAGGACTCTCTCCCTCCAAGGACTGTGCAGCCTCTCTGCGTTCCTTCTACCTATTTCACAGGCATGAAGCCTCATGCTCTCCCATTTCATTTTCCACACCACCATGTGGAGCTCTGCAACATTTGCATATTAAATGAGGTATCTGCTGGCACAAAGATGTAAAATCGGAAAAGGATTTATGCATTTTCACCTTTTTTTTCTTCTAGAGAAAGTTAAGCCTGGCACAGATCCCAGGCTTTGAATGTGTGGAAGCATCTGAGATACTCCACACACTTTGGCCACAGAGGAGGTAATTTTGCCCCAGAAACCTGCTGTCAAACCCAGCACGAGCACACACTGGTGCAGGCGAGAGCATGGTGTGGGGCTATGCAATCGCTATGCCAAGTTAAAAGGGGAGACCTGCCGCTCTTCCAGAAGGGCAGACCAGCCTGGCATTCAGCTCTGTGCTATTTTCATCCTGCCGTTCATCCTGGTAATATTTGGGCAGTCTATTCGATTTCTTTTTATGCAGCTGATCTTAAGACCTGGCTGCCAATCAATAGCCTCCAGCTCAGCTTCCACACACACATTTCCTCCTGCTGCTCAACTTTATCTCGCAACCTGCTCCTTCCCTGCCATCACAAAATCCAAAAACCTTGTTGGTTTTTTTTTTAGCTGCCTACCAGCTTTCCACCTGCTATTGTAGTTAAAGCAAACAAGAAGCAGGCACTCCTCTGTGCAGTTTCAGTAATTTCAATGAGGTCGCTTAAGGCTAAATCTCTAGTGAAAGCCAGGCAGAGCACTACCCATCTTTTTTTCTGCACTGCAGAAGGTTTTGCAGAGCTCTGCTAGCTGTGAAATAAAGCTGACTGTCACCATCTTGCCTGTTGCAAAACACCACTTACAGACACAGCAGACCCAAAATTCAACTACTTCAAAGCGTGCCACCAATATTGCCAGTTTTATCAACATGCCCTGCGATGCATGACATTGCTCAGATTTTCATCTCCGGAGCCACATGATTAAAAGAGAGTCTTTGCTTTTGCTGGGGGTGTTTCAGTCTTCATTGAAAGAAAAAGGGTTTTGCTTGCTCAAATAACACAAAATACAAAGTATCCAAAAGTCACCTTATTTGTAGCCTCCTCTGAAGTGATGCTGACCACGTCGGCCAATTGGGAGAGGCAAACCAGCTCTGTTTTGACTGCTGGCATTGGCAAGAGGTTATGTATAACCTATACAACCTACTGATTGCAGCAGAGTCCACCAGCATCTGATGGAGCGCTTGGGAAGCCTGGTCCCCTCTCATAGCGAGAGACAGTGATCCAGACCACTCTCAAGCAGAAGAAAAATGCAGTAACCTGACGCAGTGCTGGAATTTTGCAAGTCTGCTCTTCCCGATGGAGGAGCAGTGCCAAGAGCAGTGCAAAGACATGGCAAGTAGCTCAAGATCTCCAGGATAAATGGTGACCACTACATGCCACCTCCAGGCAGAATAGAAGCCAAAAGGGCTTTGCCCAGCTCTCTTCCACCACTGCCAGGTCACTGGATTTGAAAGAGAGCTCCAAGGCAACAATTTTTAAGCATTTGTGCCTGTGTGACATCTCAGGCTTAAAGTTCAAATTCTGCTTCGGCGGAAGACGCTTGCTTGCTGGGACAGACCTGTGGCATCCCCCCTCCTGTCCTGCACCAGCCAGACAGGAGCAGGACACCAGTCACAGCTGCGTGACTTTTTCCAGTAAATCACAAATTTTAACTAAAAATAATCAGGAAACCAAAGCAATTCATGTACTTGGATCAAGTTAGGAAAGGAGGGAAGGGGACAAAAAAAAAAATATCACTAGAAGAGAAAACAGCGATCTTGACAGCCTCCCAAACCATATGTTCACTATGTTCTCCTCCTGAATTTAAACAGAGTGCAGGAATACAAAAAAAGAAATTAATACAAAAACTGTTCTAGCGTAACCCTAACTATTTCTTCCAAACTCAAACACACCTTTTTTTAATTTCAGCTACAAAACAAAAAGAAACCCTTACTACTTGTGCAGACAAACTTTCCTTTTCCAATACCAACATCTGCTTTTAAAATACAAAAGGTGATAAGATTTCTACACAGATTCAGCCCAGTTTTTGAGTGTTTAGAGCTCATTTTCAGTGCAGGAGCCAGTGTCAAAAGGAAACTGCAGTGAGTTCAATACAAAAAAATATTTGGCCCAGTGTTTATTAGAACCTTTAAATACAAGAAACTGTTGTAACCACCTGGAATCTTACCATTTCCACACATCTGATACTCCCCCCACCCAAGGCTGAAGCCTCATTTGGATGGCAATTTTACAACCAAGACATTTATAATGCAGACATATATTCCTACTGACAGCAGTTACCAGTCAAGCAAAAAACATAATGGACAACAGACACAGAGGATAGAAAGGATCTGATTAATCTCCCTACTCAGGCAGAAATCTGGTCTAATTAAATTATTTTAAAAAGCTGAGTTTCCAAAGAAGGAACTTCACATTTTCTGGTGGTTTGGCACATTCCCCTCAATTTGTACAAGTAGGAAAATAATAAAAAACAAATAAGAATACCACGAGTTTTGGGCTACACTTCTCATTTTACTACTAGATTGCAGTTCTCTGCTGTTTCTTACAACACCACTCTACTCTAGCCACTAAACTGCACAGTCCAGTTAACACAGCCTCAGAATATTCTGAAGTTAATTACGTGAAGTAAATCTGAGTTTCCTCACTCGTTACTGGAGATTTCCCAGCCAGAAGCTAAGGATCATTTTTCATAAACTAAAATGTAAGTGGGGGAAGTAAATTGCAAAGAGGTATGAACTGGAAGTTTAAGCATCTTTTTGAGACATGCCACATCTGACTAGTCAACTTTTTTTCTCCATCTCTATATTAACCAAACACTCACATATTCCCTGCTATCCCACATGTGATACCTGCCTAGCAGAAAGTAGACTTTAAAAGTCACTTCCATTACCACCCCTACTCCCCAAAAAAACCTCCAAAGAACTTAAAGAACAAATTCTCACTGCAGAAACATTAAAGGAACAGTCAGACATGTGCTTCTGAACAACCTCTTTCAACATGTGCGCAGCAAAGGTGTTAAGAGGAGAAAAAGAGCCTTAATCCATATTAAAAGCTACTCACCACTGCATCAAGATTTAAAAATGCTCAATATCACTCGATGCCAAGGTTATAAGTACTGCTTTGCACTGTGACAGAGGGCAGGACAGGGATTAGCAAAGATGGAGGAATGATTAATGTTTTTTCTCCACTATTAAACAGAACTACAGTGGAAACGAGGGAAATAAGTTGGGTGAATGTTCACAGCACCATCATGCCTCCTCCCAACTCCATTGCTGCCAACTGCACACTCCAGTACTCAGAACAACTCATCATCAGCAATCATCTTTAAAAAAAAAAAAAAAAGAATTTTTAAAAAGGAGAAATTAAACCTTCTGGGGGATAATTTTGTATTTTTCCAAT
>Ga0181612_116701_pt1 | contig 14352 bp, 6 predicted proteins | sample HoacroProtozoa21_FD_119630 | JGI IMG/M metagenome (GOLD analysis project Ga0181612, IMG submission 119630) | Hoatzin crop microbial communities from Cojedes, Venezuel. Combined Assembly of Gp0051906, Gp0051904, Gp0051908 | reverse complement strand
TTTATTTTCATATATATATATATGAAATTACTAAGAATAATTGCATCGTAAAGCATCATAAAAATTGTTGATCAAAGTAACAGGAAAGTGGAAAAAGAAGTATTTTATTGTAGAGCTTTTTCTTGTTTCAAAATTTTAAAACCTTTTAGAAACTGATTCTAAAAGATATTTTGGATGGTTCTAGAACTTTTCATTTACTTTATCCTGAGAAATGTAGGTACAAAGCTAATATAACATTTTGGAATGTTTTTTTGAGCAGTCTTGTTCCCCAGTACACTGACTTGCAGTTAAAAATTTACAAATAGATTTTAAAGAATGAGAAGAAGAATCTGCAATTCAAGCAATATTTTCTGACCTCCAGGACAGAAATTTCTGATCAGTGCTGGAAAGACTGAAAAATTGTGATAAGTCAGAGGTTAATGGATGATGAGATGTTAACAACCTAGAAGTAGCGAGAACTATGTAACACTAGCCGTGTATCTACAACTCCTTTCACACGCGTTTTCTAATCTTTCAGGAGAAAAAAAAAATCTCCCTAACCACATTACTTCAGAATTTTCAGGGGTTCTAGGAGTATAAAGTTTTCAGAATAAAACATTTTCAGATATAAAAAGAAATGAAGTAGTAATAGTAAAACTAAAGGTAGCAGTAAAGCTGGTACCCATTCCAGTCTCTTTCACTGACAGTTTCCTAAAGAAAAATGGAATAACAGAATTAAAAGCTGAGTGAGAAATTGCAGTGCAGCTAAAAATAGATAGCTTTGAAGTCTGTAGCTTTAATGTATAGCAGAAGATATTGGCCTTTTCAAGGCATTTGGTCTTCTCAAGTTATTCAGTCTTCTCAAAAGGGAAAAGAAGCATTCCTGTGGCTAATAAGTGGATTAGCCTAAATACTTTGTTGGGCCTCAAAACAATTTGTGATGTGAATTTCTGGAAAGTTTTGTCCTACTTTGCTCTCTGTTTACTTCTTTCTGCATTTGGAAATTCTGAAGTACTATGGGAACACATTCTTGTGGCATTTCTGACCTGACCCAAATGAAGAATTAAGTACTAGAAAACACTGTTACACTTTTGGTGTCTGCTGCTATCTGTTGCCTCTGTGAGATTCACTATCATCATAACTTTCTTAAGTCAATGAAACTAGTTACCTTAGGAAACACTGTGCTGGCTATTGAGCGTAAGAAGGAGTGTTTCTAATTTTCTGCACTCTTGAGGCTTGGATGATACACCGGTGTTCACTGAACTTCAGTTCTGCCAAAATCTAAGCAGGAGACAAATTCTGAATGATTGGAAGTTACCTTAAAGCTAAATGCTTTATTTTCATTTTCACAGCCATTACCTTTCATTCAAAAGTGCCTGTGGTTTAATTCCATGAAGTAAGAAGTGACGGGTGCTGCTCAATGAATGAATTAAGACTGGATCAATATAAATTACAGTCTAGAATGAAAAGCATTGATAACTGAGGTAGCAGTATAAATCTGTAAGTCATCATAGCACTTCGTAACTTTCATTGCTGTCAATGGAACTAATGCAAGTTTAGGTGCATTGTTTTTATGGAGGCTTTAGAAAGGGTGAAAACCTTTAGGAAAGTTGGAGAGCTGGATCAGCAGGAAGGGTCCTTCAATAGTTACTTTCCAAAATTGTACAAGTGTTGAGCTTGATTTCTGCAAAACTGATATGCTGACAACTCTGAACAGGCCCATATTCAAGCTTTGGCTGGTTAGCACTTGGAAGTTCTATACTGGACTAAAAATATGCTGTATGTTTTAGCACATTTTTAAAAGATGCACATCAGTGACTACCAGGGTATGAAAAAGTAAAGTTAAAATAATGTCCCACAGTTCGTAAAAACTGGAATGCATGTATTAAAATCTCTTTGCAAGAGTGCCAGGACAAGTCTGGCACTAGCAATTCTGTAATGAAGTGCACTGTAGAAACCCTGAAATAATAGTAAACGGACTTGATACCTTTGCACCATATAGTGCATTGATACGGAGAGCTCAGGCCTCTAAAGCAGTAGGGCAACATTAGTAGAGTACTCTACCTTAGGCAATAAATTTATCTGTCAGCTGGACTTACTGCTACTGGAATGTGGCTGCTTTTAGTTCCACACACAGAAAATGCCATTTATGCTCGAATTTTAATTAAAGTCCTCAACTGATGTTTTAAACATGTAGTTTTACCATGCTTGGATGTATTACTCAGCTCATAATTCAGTATTGTGATCTAATAGTCCAGGGAAACAGATTCTTAATGAAGGATGCAAAGTCAGAATTGATTAAATTGAGCTCCATGCCAGAAGGCTGTCACTATTATTTTCAGAAGGTAACGTAACTACTTGTATTAGTAGTTTGTTGTTTCGCAGATGCAAGTAGCCTATTCTTTACATTTAATATTTCAGATATTGCAAAGTCAGTGAAAATAATCCTCCCCTCCCATTTCTTTGTTTTAAAATCATGGCATAAAGCTTCAGAAAAGATTTTTCTGTGCAGACTGATGCTGAAGTAAATACAGGACAGATATATTGTTTCATGATATAGACAGATACACTGATAATTATTTTTAAGTAAAGACATAAATATTCTACAGAAACATGGATTTTAATTATGTTCTTATCATCTGTTTACTTAAATTTTGTTTTATTCAAAGCACTGACATATAGAGAAAATTAATGGTGGAGAAAATGGATGCAATAAAACTTCATTAGTTAATTGACTGAGGACCTCCATAACATTTAGCGAAAGATCCATCATTGTTAAAGGGTTCATGTAGCATTTCTGACTGCAAAACACTTGTCTAAACAAAAAAGAGGACACTCACAAGTGAATTAAGAATAGAGGACTAGGCAACAAATGCAACCAAGCTTTCAAGACTATCTGAGCTTGTAAGCCCAATCATTTTAACCATTTCACATCTATCTTTATATAAAAATATAACATAAAGCTGAGCAATGCTGGACATGTATAAACTGGGAGAGGAGTGACTGGAGAGCAGCACTGCAGAAAGGGATCTGGGGGTGCTGGCTGGCAGCAGGCTCAGTCTGAGCCAGCAGCGTGCCCTGGCAGTCAGGAGGACAAACCCCATCCCAGGGTGCATCAAACACAGCACAACCAGCTGGTCAAAAGAGGTGATTATAATCCCACTGTATTTAGCATTGGTATGGCCTCACCTTGAGTACTGTGTGCAGTTCTGGGCCCCACAATTTAATAAGGATGTGAAGGTCCTCGAATGTGCCCATAGGAGGGCAACAACGTTGGTGAAGGGCTGGAAGGCACATCCTGTGAGGAAAGGCTGAGGACTTTGGGCTTGTCTGCTTTGGAGAAAAGGAGGCCGAGGGGTGACCTCACTGCTCTCTACAGCTTCCTGAGGAGGGGAAGTGGAGGGAGGTGCTGGTCTCTGCTCCCTGGGATCCAGGGATAGGATGTACAGGAACAGTCCAAAGCTGCACCAGGGGAGGTTTAGACTGGGTATTAGGAAACATTTCTTTACCAAGAGGATGGTCAGACACTGGAACAGGCCTCCTAGAGAGGTGTTCGATGCCCCAAGCCTGTCAGTGTTTAAAAGGCATTTGGACAATGCCCTTAATAACATGCTTTAACTTGATCAGCCTTAAACTGGTCAGGCAGTTGCACTAGATGATCGTTGTAGGTCCCTCGGAACTAAATAGTCTATTCTATTCTGTTCTGTTCTATTCTATTCAACTTCCCTGTGTCCTGTAAGACACAGCATTCCTATTTTAAATGCAAAGCTCAACTAGGTTTTTTCTGAGAAATCACTGCCAATATGTCTAAAAATTACCTTAACACATCAACATTCATCTCTTCTAGAAAAATTAATAAAACTTACCAAAATAATGGAAATGCATATAAAAATAAATAGAAATAAAATGCTGTTGTGTCACATAAATATATTTTTTACTTCTTTTTACTAAAGAAACACAATTCTGTTTTTACTCCAAATACCTGTATCTTTTTTCATTATTACTTTTAATTATTGTTAATTTAGGGTAATGCACCGCCATCTTGATTGCTGGATTTACCTTTGTTCAGATAGCACATACTTACAATAAAACTATCTTGGATATTACAAAAATCGCATTCTCTATATGCTTTGCATTGTTTTATGCATATTCTGTACAGTTGTAGTTTTGGGGCACACTATGATACTTAGGCACACTACAACCAGAATATATGTGTTTTAGGAAGAAATTCAGTTATTTCTTTCAAAAAGATAGATATTTGGCCATCATAATCTCCACTTCTGCATAACAAAGTATTCCTCAGATTAACTATGCAGTATTTCTGAAAAGAAGAACATTTGCAAAGCCCGCTCTTCTCTGGCTGCATCTCAAATACATGCTGCGTGGGAAAGATGCTGAGATTTCATAGTTTCAAAACCTTTTGAAACTTTAAACATCAAACAAACTTCTTTAGAAAATCCACACTGAAAGCCAAAGGACAGTCTTTAAAGTGAAGTTAAAATTATCCTCCTGTGTGTTACTACCAGTAAAAAAGGTCTACAGTCCAACCAATGATCTCTATTATGCCTAAGAAATGAAAATGCCACTTTTGTGTCAAAATATTTTAATGTTACTTAATTTTACTGTTTAAAATAAGAGTTATGACCTTCGCTTTGGAATCCAGACTTCAGAGTTTTGCACTGGATATATTCTTTCTAAAAGAAAAATAATTGCTCTTGAGTTCTAAAGATCATAAAATACTAATCTGATTAAATTCCTGCATTTCTTCACATTGACACTGACAATCATAAAAGAAGATGTTCCTGATAGTATGATAGGAAGTAGAGCAAATTCAGTACATACCTCATAGCCGGGGCTGACAGGACACTGAGACAGGAGGTTGGAAGGAAGAAAAAACAGAACAAAGAAGTAAGAAGGGGAAAAAAAAGACAGAAAATAATGTTACTTTAGAAGCAAGCATGAGTATGTGATCATTTTATACTATTTTATTCTATTCTATGTTCTAGAACAGAATGAAAAAGAATTGCATTTGAGCTATGGCAGGTAAAAATCTGGGCTGCATAGCACCCTCCTAGTTCTACATGCTTTTAGCATTTCTGTTTGAAGAGTTTAACTGCTAAGTTAAGAATCAAAAAAAGGACATTGCCCAGATATTATTCTTTGGAGGCAGATTTTTAAAGCCGCATTTCAATGTAGCCACCAGTCAATTTTCAGCTCAAATGAAAAATGTTTTATTGGCAAATGAAAACATTTATACCGAAACTGAAACTGTGTTTATGTGTGATGGTTCCCTATGAAGGGATAATTAAAGGATCCTTTGCAGGATTCCATATTATCCTGTCTCAAAGATTTTTCGAATGCCACAATTTCATAAGTTAGGGTATAACTTCTTCACTTCATAAGTGGTATTTTTCCAGAAGCTAGACTTACAACCTAAATTTAACACTGTGAGCTAAAGGTGGCTTCTTGCTGATTCACAACATCAACAAAATGGTTCCGAAATCACAACTTAGTTAATTCCATCTATGAAAAAAAGGTCTCCAGGAACTCCTCCTCTCTCAACTGCTCCGATTCTACATAGTAAATAGGGATAAAAATAACATTTATTTTAGTCCTATTTGAAGAATTGGCAGACATCTGATTGAATTCAGTGGTCCCAAACAGAAGTTCTATTTTGTTACCAGTGATTCAAATGCCCCACCAATACAAATAACGAACGATACGATTTTGTGAACGAGGATGATGTTTCTTAGTATAGTCAGGATGTTTCTTAGTATATTCAGACAGACTGTAGAAAAATGAAACACATTCCAAAGTGCATGCTTTGATTGGTACCACAGTATAAACTGCCATAAAACTTATCTCATGAACAGAGTAGAAGAATGGAGTCCAAAGGACAGATCTGATACAGGAGAACTGACAAAGTTTATGCACACTTAAAAAAAAGTGAAAAAGAACTGAAACTCATTCGATGCAAAAAAAAAAAAAAGCAGAACAAAACGAAAGACATATAGAAGCCATATGTGACAGCATTTCTGAAAATCTGGTAAATGATACCATGATTTCCTGAAACAAAGGCAAAATTGGAAAGCTATTTCATTTCTCTAGGCCAATGCCCACCCCTGTACCTACTGTAAACCTATTTTCTTTGTGCATGCCTGTGTGTGTATGCATGTGTGATGTTCTGAATCATCAGCGTGGGTACACCGATGATGACAAGTTCTTAGAGAAGTATAGCCTGCAGCGCATATGAAACTTACTGTATTTCTTCACTGGCAATTTTAATATTTTCAACAGTTTTAAAATATTTAGCTTTGCAAAACAGGTATTTCGTATCAGAATGTATCAACAAACAACACAGTCATATAATTAAAAATGTTTTCAAACAGAAATCTTTTGCTACATTGTAACTGTACAGTGCAGTCAATATTTACAGACAGTATACCAGGACACACACTCCTATATTTTTTTAAACAAAATTCCAGAAACAACCCAGAATTAGGGCCAGCCTTCCTTAAAATTTTCTGTCTTGGTCCGAATAAGTCAGCATTTCTGACACAACCTACTGAGAATTATGAATAATCTATAAAGATTTCTTGCTGCAGCTTTTGCAGAACTTAAGCACCTTACTCATTTATGCATCTTTTCAATTAAAAATACAGATTCATAATGTTAACCTTAATTTCCAAGTAGCTTTAGGCTAATGATAATCAGTAGCATAAGTACATAATTATGGTTCGTAGATGGTACTGCATATAACACCAGGTCTACATCATTTGCAATAGTGTCCTTTTAGTATGTCAAGTTTAATAAGTTTAATACTCTAATTGAGAGGAAAACATTATAATTGTTGTGTGTACTTATAAATTCTCTCCTCTCTTTCAAACCTGAAGGTTTTCAAAACTTTCACTTAGGAGTGGATTCATTTACACACAGTGTAAGTTCTTAAGTCTTCAAGTATATTATGACCATGAGTGTTAAAAGGAACAAATATGCCAAAGATAAAGAATACGTATCATTCTAATTTAGTCCAGTTGTTACATTTTGTTCTCAGAAGAGTTGTTTTTATGATAGAAAACGACTGTATTAATGCATATATAAGTATACCACATATTTACGTGTGTCTGTGTGCATACTGTACATCTACAGCTACACCTACACACATATATACAGATATATACAAACATTCACCACAAAGATCTCTAAGGAAAAAATGATTTCTCCTGCTTTCTTCTGAACCTTAGAAACATGCTAAATACACAGGCTCCAACGAATTAGCTATAGCTTAAGTGTTACAGATACCCAGTTTGATACAGTGGTGTTTGGGTCATAGTGTTCTCCTGAGTCAAATTTTTCATATATAATAAACCAACGGATATAACGGTCTGATTTAGAAGAAATTAAACTTTAAGTGCCACGGAAGAAATCCTCCAAGATGCAACTGCTCACATTAGCATGGGTGGCAGTTTTATACCTTCGAAATAACCTAGTTCTTGCCAAAGGGAGGAGACTATTGGGAGTGTCAGAAGTGCCACATACCTTACACCCAGATATCTTAAGCTGGTGACCTCACTTTTACATTGAGATGCCTTTTCTCACAGTAATGCTTTATAATTTACATACCACCCTCCTCTGTAGTCTATAGCAGGCAAAACTGGATCCTGTAGCACTAGATGTCATTGTTTCTCAGCAGCAACACCCATGGCCTCTATAGCTAGGGAATCCCATACCAAAAGGGCTTCATCCGGCACGCTGGCCGAGGGTTCTGCAGACACTGTCCGAATGGTGCTGAGTCCTGTTAGGGAAACGTTTGACAGGCGCCTTTTCCGTACTCCACTGCAGTTGTTAGGGATTTTAAATGCACATCTCTTATGGTAATTTAGACCACATCCTGAAAAGAGAAATTTAAAACCCATTGATTATGGTTTATTACTGGAAAAAGCAAACAACCCAAGGGTTCAAAAACATCACCCTTATTTTTGATTAAACTTTTTTCTTCTACTCTGCTGGCTTAGCTCCTATATTCTACAAGTTTTTAGAGAGATAATGTTATGAGCTCTGAATAGTTCTATCTATAACCAGTGTTTTAGCTTCATTTTTCAAAAATCTGTGGTCCCAAAGTGCAAGAAATATCTGTCATCCCCATTTGGGAGGTAAGGAAGTCTTTCACTGGAAATGGTATATTCCATTGGATAGAGTCTGCCAGGAGTCAAAGAGTTGTGGCAAAATGAGAAAAGATAGCTATTACAACCTCACATGGACTGACAGTAACTTCAGTTAAATGATTTGAATTAATACGATGTAGAATTAGATACTGGCTCATGCTCAGAAGGAGAGCATAAGGCACAGAAAACTTTTTCTTAAAAATATATATAAAGCAATTTTTTTGCACTTCAGGTTACAGAGCCATATCTAGGAGGCTTCAGAGCAGCCAAAAGGATTAGTTCCATAACCAGTTAATTATTTTGATAGTTCTTACTGTCTCTACCTTACTGCACCTATTTTTTTTTCTGATGCGTAACCAGTTTAGAAGCAGCATCAGAGACAACATGTGTAAGTGGAAAGGACGGGTCTCTTCCTGAGACTGGAAATCCCATCTCACTGCAGCTTACCTTCACATTTGAGTCCCTGACGCACCAGCCCCCACAGCATTTCTCCACAGTGGTCACAGAAAGCTGGCGCTCGATATGAATGAACAAAAAGAGCATGAGGCCGAATTTGAAAGTCTTCAAATGTAGCAGAAGCTGTAACAAGAAGATCATTCCGAAAATAAGTAAAATTAGTAACATAACTAAGATGCTTCATTTATGTGGTACTTCGTCACAGAACAAAGCAAAACACTTTTTGGTCACTATGATGAAGAACTTTGACTTTTCTATTGGTTGTTCTACTATATTTTAAAGACAAAAAGATTGATGATATACCAGCGACCAATGGTATAGCATATATGATATACAGCAACAACTGGAAAAAGAATAAAGCTTCTTTTACAAACTTGCAGCAATAACTTCTCTGACAATACTTTTTCAAACACAGGAGGATAATAGCATATCAAACATTTAACAGAAACTGGCAGAGTTCAATCACCTGTTGGAAATTTTTCAACATACTCTTTTACAGACTGTAAAGGTCCACAGATATAAGATAAACTGAATACATCCAGTAAAGAACCATCTTTTTTTTTAGACAAGTAAAGGAATATGTATCAAAAATGGGCCATTTCAGCTGACCATTTGGTACCTCTTATTCAGTAGCCTGTGCTGGTATCGGTGAACTGCTCGCTCAAGTTGAACATATACATTAGAGTTTAAGAAGAAAACATGTAATTATGCAGCCAATCATCAAAGACCAAAACCCTGCAGAGCAGTCTGGAAGACTGCAGTACAGTTCCTGAGGCGCCAATCCTTTTAAAGCAATGTGAGCTTGCAACTAGTGTAACAGTCGCAAAAGTTACTGGGGCTAGTTAAAGGCACTTGTGTAAGCTACAAAAATAAACAATGACAGTGTTTTAAGAACTATGTAGTATACAGAGGCAGCCAATACCATAATACTTTTAAAAATCTGTTTTAATGAAGTATTTTCTTTTTCTTATTAACTGTTAAACATATATCAGATAGTTTAATGAAAATAATATCTGTCAAATGTTAAACATTAAGCACATATGCAAACATTTGATCTCACTCAGACTGCCATTTAAGCAGCTGATTTGTGTGTGCTTACTCTTCACAGATACCAGTATGAATGACCCAGGTATGTGGCCACTTAACAGAAATGCTTTGTCTCTCAACAGAAATACATTCCTGATTCGCAACTGAGACAAAAGAAAACATTTTTTTTTAATGGTCCAGTTCAAATGAATTCCTAAAAGATCCACGTACCTGTAGTCCCTGACTTGTTCCTTCTGTATTAATGAAAAGAGGACCAAAATCTGCATACCAATCAAGGAAAGGTTTTTAACTAATTAGAGTGGAGTACCAATAAAGATCTGTGCTCAGGACTCACTGTCCTCTGTGCACAAAACTGCTACTCTTGGGAAAAACCTTTCTAAAAATGTCAATGGAAAAACATGTTTCTAGTCTCAACTGATTTCCAGTCTAGGGATCTTTTAACAGAGCTATTTGGAATACCACCATAAAAGTAGGATCCAATGACTCCAATCATATAAAACCCTTTTTAAAAAATTTTTATTAAAACCATCCAAATTGCCTAACAGTTTGTTTAATTCAGGATTTCATTTTCGTTTCCCAGAATTATTCTGTTCCTAGTTTTCATAATAAACCATGTTAACAAGCTTACTTAATTCATAAAAGTAGGACTTCATAAAACAGTCCGATGTGTTAGAACATGTCAGATCTGAAACAAAATAGTTTTATGTTTATTTAACAATGTTAGGCCAGCCATTTTTTTCAGCCTCAAGGGCTTCCAAACACATAAGGGTACTTGTTCAAATTGGTTATTTTGCTGTTTTTTTTCCTGACTACAGCAGTCAAGTTCACTACTGTTAAGGCGATGCTCACTCTGTAATGGTAATGCTGTCCTTGGTACACTAGAAAACACAACTCATCAGAACGCATTTTTGATGTTGAACAGAATTCTTGCTGTTTTACTTTGTCTAGGACTTAAAGTCAACCATCTTTTCTGTGCATATAGCCAGATGTTTTTCTGCAATTGTGACCGAATCAAACAATACGTTGGAAGGATCAAGCACTCGAACTTTAAAATATATTTTGATGTTATTTAAAATACAAAAATATGCATTTATTCTTCACTTGTACAAACAGAACAAAGTACAGGCATATTAACTTCCCTATTTAATTTCATATTTAAGATATATTATAGGAACTAGGACAACACCTCCCCAGTAGATCATTGGTTTGTGGAGTTTGAGAAGGATTCATTTTTCTGGGTCTCTGTATCACCAGCATGCAACCACCAGGAGGAAAACGTGCTACATTCAGGCAACAGACACCTCTATGGTCCTACCACATACGGATCCTAACTGAGCTACAACAGCCCAGGAGCTGGATGAGATGAAATTATAGACGGAAAGCATACTGAACCTAAAGAAATGTTGGACTGGAGAAGCAGAAGCAAGAAAACACTTCCAGGAGTTCACAGTCATGCTGTAACTTCTCTGCATAGAACACACATGCTAGCATCTGTGCTCGTCAGCCTACAGGTTAGGAGGTTGGATTCTCTACTGTTGTCTCACATGGAAGCAGCTGACAGAGATATCTTCTGTCACCTGTTGTCCTAGAGACTACCAAGGAGTCATTTTGGGCCTTGGTAATTCACACCTGCCTCTCCTCTTGACTGGTCTACAAAACTGTGATATACACGTGCAGACATGGTCTTCAGCATTTTGGAAACTCCAGCCATACGGCATGCTACAATAGACCTCCTCAGCAATGCAGACTGCTATAAGCACATCACTAAGCCTTCACATCTCTCTACTTAGTTCCTTCAGAGTTTCAATCTAAGTCCAGAGCCTCAGCCTTTCTCTTCAGGACTTTTGATTCTCTATTTTCCACAGCGTATGTACCTACAGCTTTATGAAAAGTACTGTGATTAACATCTCCACTTCTTTGCAAAACAAAATGATCATGGAAAAGCTATGTATCTGGGAGCTTTCTCAAGGATGAGAACCAAAACTGTAACACCATGCCCTACCAGCTTCCAACAGAACTGCAATGTACGCTGCTTTGCTATTGTCTCTAGTTTAAATTTACATGTAACAAATATAAACCCGAAAAGCTTACTAAAACAAGATACCCTGTGAGAATACATTTCTCCCCATTGAAGAAGACAAGGAAATACATTATTGTAAGATGCTTAGACATGATAGCCGTGAATTTTGATAACGTGTAAGTGATGCCAACTTTTTTTTCACAGAGTAGACTTTCCTGAGGTTGCTTCTAAAAGCATACAAGTAATAATCAAAGCACTACTAAAACACGAGTGATGTGTAAAATAAAAATAGCGTAAGCCTCAATCTAGCAAAGGATTTAAGTACGCACATAAGTTTATGCCTATTTCCTTAAATACCTACCTAAAGTTATGCATGTATTTAAATTCTATTTTCAGTAAATTACGTTTGCTAAATTGGAAGATTGGAGAGGAGTTTTACATGGATTTACTGGGTGGGTTCTTCAAATAGTATGAACACTGCAGTAAAAACACAACTAAGATTAGAAAAAGAAGAAACTTCAATTGATCTTAGTAATTTAGATCATGGATTAGAAATATTTTAATATACCTTGATATTAAAACTATCATTACCTTGATATAAAACTATACTAGTTTTTGTGAAAAGTAAATATCGCTATCTCTGTAGAAGCAAATCTGAAATTAAAACCTCTCACAAGCAGTTTTGCCTCAGGGATTTGATCATTTGGCTTTCTTCCTGTGTCCTGAATTCAGTTCTATCTGAAGCTGTTAAGTGGATGGCAAGTATTTTGTTATTGAGTGCCATTCTCTCAACTTCATTTCTGTTGTACTGGTCTATTCCAACCCCCCACTGTCCCTTCACAAATGGTGAAGAAATAATTGATATCCTTTCCATTGAAGCTGTAACTGAACCTTCCAGTCTCCCTGCAAATTAATTAATGGGTTATCATGGCTCATGCTCTTGTAATAAGAAATGTTTCTACTTCCAAGGCAAAAAAAAATTAATTTAGAAATAACTTTATTATTTCTTTTGTTTAGTTCACGTTACAAATATATGTGACATTAAATAAATACCACACTTAGCAGTAATAAAGTTTATGCAATTTTAGGGAGGCAGAAATCAAATGTGAAGACACTTCTCAAAGTACTGAACTTGTTGTACCAGTTTCTATAAACACACATGTAGTATTACATATTTAGGGTTTTTTTGTGTAAACGTCCTTTAGTTTAAATGTCCTTAAAATTTCTTATACAGTACATGTTGTAAAATAGAGATGACCATTTTTCAAAGAAATTGCCTTTCAATGGAAGCTTAAATTTTGCCTAAGCATTTAATTAATTACTGTATTAACACTGGGATTTTTTTCCTTGACAGAAAGATAAATTGTCTGTGCTGAATTACAGCTGGATTTAAATAGCTCTGCAGCAGGTTAGGCTGTCATTTTCACGGTGAACTCAACCTCCTTTATCTGCTGTATCTGCCACAACACTAACTTTGTATTGGAGTTAAAACTCAGCAGGGATGAGTTGACCAGCAAAACTGTCCACCTGCCATGAACTGTGAGACACCTGTATTTCTGTGACAACAAGCGAGCAGGAGCTAGTAATGAAGGGTCCACCTGAACTGAAAGGTCCTGAAAGTTATGCGTAGAAGCTCCAGAAACCGGCGACAGAGCACAGAAAGGCAGGGAACAGTGAAGGATTGGTAGATCCTACCTTTGGACCGATTTTTGCAGCGGGAATACAAGGGAGTATAGACCAGCATCCCAACAAACCACTACTAGAGGATTTACTCCCCCGCTTAAAGACAGTTGTAGGCATCACCCATAGAGAAGGTCAGCAAGAAACTGAACTTAACAATCAACTACTAGATAAGGAACATCAATCTGTTGGTTGAAAAGGTAACTGAGGCAAGTTCTAGGATGCTTCCAGCATTATAAAAAAAAAAAAAAAAGATATCAATGATAAAAAATATCCTCCACACAATGGTAAAGATAAGCAGTCATAATACCATTCTTCTTCTACATTTCAACCCTCCTGGCTGAACAGAAGACTTATCATGTCATTTTATATAACGATATATTAAAAAAAATATTTTTTTTACTGACTTGATAAATATTCAAAAATAAAAGACAGGGAGAAAAAAAAGCGCATTTTATTTTAAGAAAGCTTTAAGTTTGGCAAGTACTACAGAATACAGCAGTAAGAAGAATATAAAACATCGTTCTTTTTCCTTCTATTGAAACTGTTTGGGTAATATTCCACTCTGTTGAAAGGCATAGAAGTGTTTTGGGTTTTAATTTTTAAGGTAAACATAGTGCTTTTCTATGCTTCAGATTTACGTGTTCTCATCAGGCTTTACAGACAGGATTCTTTTTTCTTGTCTCACAAAATGATGTTATTTCAGAGCACTATTCACTGAAACTAGTGTGTCATTAGTACCTGGCTACATTAGCCATCAAGTTACACAAATCTTTAATCTGTACAAACATTGATAATTCATATTATTCATATTTGAGAGAGTTGGCGCTGTTCAGTCTCGAGAAGGCTCCAGGGAGACATTCTAGCAGCCTTCCAGCAAGTGAAGAGGGCCTACAAGATAGCTGAAGAGGGACTTTTTACAAGGGCATGTTGCGGTAGGACAAGTGGTAATGGCTTCAAGCTGAAAGAGGGCAGATATACATTAGACACAAGAAAAAAATTCTT
>Ga0181612_176719_pt1 | contig 14353 bp, 7 predicted proteins | sample HoacroProtozoa21_FD_119630 | JGI IMG/M metagenome (GOLD analysis project Ga0181612, IMG submission 119630) | Hoatzin crop microbial communities from Cojedes, Venezuel. Combined Assembly of Gp0051906, Gp0051904, Gp0051908 | reverse complement strand
AGAACTTGTATCACAGAATGGGGAGATTACATCTGCAAGACTGTAACTGCTCCCAAGTTTGGTGGTACAAATAATTATTTGTGTGCCACATATGCACTTCTTATTCTTTAAATAGTTTTGGTTTTGGTTTTGAAGTGTTGTAGAGCTGTAAGGAGAGCAGAATTGCTTGTCGTAATGGGATTCCCCCTGCATCATTGGTACTTAGGTAAAGTGTAACCACTTTCTTAATAAATAGTCCTTATGAAATCTGAGATCTGTTTCAACTGACTGAGGTATCACTTCATTCTGAAATACTTTTTTTGGACATCCTTTTGTCTCTATTATATGTTGCCATTATACTTGGATTCTCAAATGCAATATGGAAGAAATAAGAAGGAATGTTTACTGTGGAGTCCATTTACAAAGATACAGGCTGGATGAAGGCCTGGTGCATAAACATCAGCTAGCTTGCTCTCAGGACCCGTTTCAAGCAGTGACCTTGGTCTGATACAAAAGTGGATAACATTCTAAGAATACAAAAAGAAACAAACTCAGTAGTAGTCAAGACATATCTCAAATATGAGTATCATGCAGACACTTCAATAGGCGCATTCTGTATGCTGGAAATACTTTGTTTTACCTTCACTGCATAGTAGCTATGAGAACTGAATGGCTGGACTTCACAGATTGTATGGAAAGATCATTGGAATACGCTATATAAAAATGCAAGATAATTGTAGTCAACATACTCTTTTCCTTTATGGATTGTTTTTATTTTTAAATCTTGGAAGAAAAGGGCACCTGGTGGCTTGACCCTTCTACAACGTGTCATATCTTCAGGAACAAAAGGGCCCATGGTTAAGATGCTCATGGTTTATTCTAGTTGCAGTGAATCTGTGTGAACCTTCTCGAAAACACTGGAGTCTGACTGCATTCTATGTATTTGTTGCCACCGATCTGCTTTAATTTAAATACAGATGAAAGGAGTCCGTGCCAAGTCTCAGATTTCTCTCAGATAATGTGAACTAAAGTAGTGAGGTTTTTTATTTGCAAAAGCATTTTAGCTTTATTTGCCATTCTTTCTTTAGTAGGTGTTCAGGGACGTTTAGAGGTACACTGATCCATCATGAGCATTGTTCAACTGTAACATAGTTCTGATGACAAATCAAAATCAAGCTTTCTTTTGTATTAACAGAGAAAAGCCTGTCTGAAACAGCACATTAAATTGTTTAATAAGAAAGCCTGTACAATGTAGACAAAATTATTTCAAAGAAAAGGAGCCAGAAATATTATCTGAAAGCATGAAAGCCAATATTAATATAGAATCATGAACTTAACATTATCCTAGTAATTTCTCATGGTTCATGTGACATGTTCTCTGTTTCCAAATAACCTGATTTTTCTGTCTTACCTTATTTTCTTGCCTTTTTAACCAACCACTGGCTCTGATCCTAATCATAAATAACTTTCTCTTCTTCATCCATGATCAATATGATCTCATTTTGGTTGCAATGACTAAATACCCAGCTATGCCTCCTTCCACCTAGCTTCTCGTACTTATTCAAAAGCCCCACCGGAAATTTCTAATCACATGTGAATTTGCTCACAGTCCAATGATCTCCCTTTATTGCAGATCAAAATGAAAAATGAACAGAGTCTTGTATTATCAATAGCACATAAGATGTAATGAGTTGCAGATTAGAGAAAATAAATTAAAGTAATTAATTAATTCACAATTGCTTGCAATGTATTAACTTACTGTTGACAAGCAGTTGCTGGATGCATTTGTGAGTGACATCAGAGGTTGCAATAAATTTCGGACATCTGCAATTGAATTTTAATTATTTATTTCTTAATGTATTCCTAGGCTTGCAGCTTCCCAGAAAAAGCAAGAATGTGACAGGAAAATCAGATTTTTGTTGTTTCGGAGATGTACAGACCTGAGCAATGCTGCTCTGGGTGCTCTCCCTGTGCGTTCTAGGCATTCCAGCAATTTGAAGACAGTCAGTCATGGAAGTGGGAAAGAAATAGTAAAGAGGACTGATTGTCTGTAGTCGTTCTCATTAAAAGTGATCCTGAAAGACAACAGTGGGTGTTTGTATGGTTCCTCTCACTCTGGCTTTTTTGCACCGTGCCTGTTGGCTGCTTGCAAAACTCTGTGAGCAGATGGACAAAGATCAGAAACTATTTCCTTCAAAACCAGGGACAAAAAGCCTTAAAGCTTTTCTCCTTATTCAATTGTAAAGGCATATAAAGAAGTCTGAACAAGTTTTGGAGTGCAAAGTGAAGAAGCGAGAGAAGGGAGTGAAGCGGACCAATCTGGAGCTGAAGAGCTCTCTTGCTTTTAGCAGCAGATTCATTGCCTGTGAGACTGGCAGCTGAATTACTCAGTCCTTTGTTTGGAGACTGCAGATTACACTAAATGGTGTCAGGGGTCTAGTTTTGACCTTCTTTGGAGTAGTTTTTCCCTACTAGTTACCCACAAGGGCAACCGCCCATTTTGTATTGTAAGCCCACTGTAATGGCAGGCTGAGCTAAACCTTACTGAGATCCAGTCCAGAGTAAATTGGCAGGGAAACAATTTGCTACATACAGAGTGCACCCTACTTTGTTTTGCAATAGGTTCCCCATGCAGGCAAGCTGCTACTTGCACTTCCAAACAGCACACACAGCCAAGCCCTGTAGGGTGACTTCAGCTGGTGGCAGCATGCACGGTCCGCGCTCTGGACGGTGTGACTTTGCTCTCACGCTCCTCTGTGTGGAGGAATGGCGTTCTCTTGTTCATGATTTTTGGCTCTTTCTAGTTAGCCCTTTCTGATGGTAACAAATAAGCACACTGTCTGTTTCTTCTGATGATACTGAAGTAGCAGGCACAATTAGAGATAATAACCAACATCATCTGTGCTTTAAGGGAGGTAGGTTTTCTGGTGGAATATTTTAAATACTTCTTTACAGCTTATTCAAGTGTCAGTTGTCTCCACTCTCAGTTTGATTCTCATCTTCTGAAAAACACGTCATTTAGTAGGAATATTGGATTCTTCCTTCTACATTACTAAGTCCTCACTTCTGTATTACGTAGAAAGAGTGATACATACATTTATCTTCTCAGTTTTTGTGTCATATAAGGGTTACAGCACAGGCTTTCTTATTACAGAAAGCATGGTGTAGTTCTTGCCTTATTCTAACTTGCTGCCATTTTTCCTTTATAACCCAGATTTTCTTGCTTTTTAGGGTAATAAATAAGGTTCCAGGCTGTTTAAATACTGTTGAAGGACACAATCACCCTTTCATTTGCGGTAGCCATGAGAAAAGTCTTGTTTAGACATGATTATTTTCACATACCAAGTTTATGCTTAAAATATTCTGGAAAAGATTTATCTGCACATCTGTTGGTGTGTTTGCCCTTCATAATAATAAACATTGTATATTTGATAACTTGTTATCAGAGGGACTTCCAGTTTGGGGTTTTTGGTTTTCTTCCTGCTTTCTCTAGAGGCAAGTATATTTGAGATTTAAGGTTCTTGTTAATGTTGTGTCCCGTAGGAAATATTCTTAAGGATGTTATCGATAGTCTCTGAAAGATTTCTGCATTGGAGAAGCAGATCAAGTCCTGCATATCTTTCCGCTGTAACTACTTATGCATAGAGTCTCTAGAGGTGTCAATGCATGATAAAGAATGTTCTCACAAAAGACTACAGAATTAGGCTCTGTATATTTGAAGTGTTGTAGATACCACTTTTAAGTGACTAAAATTATTTGAAAAAAGTGGATGATTTTGTTCCCACCCATGCAACAGTAATGTGTTTTCTTACTAATACAAATGGTACAAGAAAGCACTCTTTCTTGATGCTATTTTAACCCCTAAATTTATTTCTTTCTCTGAAAGATCTGGTTCAGGTTGGATGGCTTGTTACAGAGTGCTCAATTCAGCTGCACACACAGGTTATCCAACCAAAGGTTTTGCCTTGGGACACTTCGATACAGCAGCCTTTATTTGCAGTTACTTTGCTGTCAAGTTTAAGGAAATCTGACAGCTTTCAAAATTAGGATCAGGCCCACAACCCAATAACACTTGTCTGTTATTTCCATATGTTTTTGTTATGAGCTGCGATTCATGAAAATGTACTCTGCAGAGATGCGATCCTCATCATTGTCTCTCGGTTGTTAATAGCATATTATATATGTCTGGGAAATGCTTTCATCACACAATCCATGAAATCGTGTCCAACGCCAAAAGTTAGTAGCTACTTTTTGACTGGATGTTGAACACCTTCAATCCTTAACAATTTCTGCAGGACAGAACAAGCCTTAGGGCCACCAGGAGATGCTTAATGTTTTACAAGGTCAGACTGAATTAATTTAAAATAAAAGAAATACCTTACATAAACCCATCTATACACGCAGTATCTCTTGGACACATTTCTGCCTCTATTTAACAAACCTAGAGATGATGAATAAATTAACTTCATGCCAGTACGAATTGAGATCAGTGGTTCCTGCATTATTAATTTATTTTACTTGTGGCTAGAATTTACCCTGCATGTCAATAAATGTTTTGAGTTATACGCAGTCAGTGCTGTATCATTTGTATGTCCTGTAGAAATGATGCAAGCCCTACATTGGAAAAGGAAGTTATTGGATCGATAGTAAGGCTGCCTTTGCTGTTTGGTTTAGCTTCTATTATAGCTCTCAGAAGTAAATTCCTTTATGCAGCACCTAATAAAATGCTTCAGTAGTGATTTTCAGATTACATTAAACAGATTTTCAAAGCTGTCTAGACACACTTTTTGCACTGGAAATAATGAAGTCTATCAGTGTGTTTTTTAATTAATGGTAGTGTGTCTAAATTACCTAGATTGCTCTGAAAATCATATTAAATTTGATGAAATTTTTGCCATCAAGTTGTTTTTGTTTAGTCCTTAGTTTGAGTTAGATGTGGTTTTTATTTTGTTTACAAGAAAATTCCTTTGCACCTCTCTGAACACAGAGAAGGACCTTAAAGTAACAGCAACTGAATGTTGTAAAAAATCCCTGTAACTGCTAAGCAGAATGCATAGAGCAAAACTGGATTTATAGAGGATGCATAAAGCAGAATTTGTTTTATAGATGTCTTTGTGATTATACCTGAGAGTTCTTGTGTACAAAGACCTTTTCCCAAGTCCTTTGGGCATGTTTGTGCTTTGCTGTCAAACAAATGGTTAGTCAAATCCGGTATTTTAATAGTGGTATGATTTTTGTTATTTAATTTAAGAGCCACAACTTGTAAGACTTCTTCACAGTGCTGCTGAGGACTTAGGGGATACCAATGAAGAAATTCTCTGCTTAGAAAAGCTAGGGAGATTGTGGTCATAGGTAAGTGAACTCTGAGATCTCAGAGAAAACTTTGTAGTCAAATGGAGGACTTGAAGCTTCAGAGGAAACAACATAGGGAGTAAAGGTCAGTGCTCTTATGGTCCTTCTGAAGAGAAATATTTGCTCCAAGACAATAACTAATGATTAATCTGTACTTAGGGAGTTTTTCACCATTTCAACCATGCCATTGTTGTTGGCCAAAAATTTCTTTTTGTTTCCTCAGAAAGCCTAGACCAAATATTTGGACCATCCATGCTTCTGAAGAGAGGCTTCCTCTGAGAAGTGCTCACTAAGTCCATAGGTGTTCTGAAGATCAATCTCCTAAGCGAGTCTTGTCCACTTGGAACAAAAGTGTGGAAAGTCGCTTATCATGTGGGAACCCTGGCTGAATTTGCAAGTATTTCTGTGCCATCAGAAGTGCACTTTTCTATACAGACAGGATATTCTAATGCCTTGCGTTTATGAACTTCCAACTGAAAGACTGTTTAAGAGACAAAGCCATACAATTCAGAATACCAGATTACTAACACTTGTCAATCCTCTGACTTCCCACAGCACAAGCACTGTTCTGCTCTAAATGGCAAAGAGAACAAAAGTAATATCTTACCATATAAACATATTTCAGAAAGTGACTAGAGTGGCCAAATATTTGAAAAACGTTACTTCTCGTGTCAGCAGTCCAATAAAAAGTGTTTGGACAGCCGTGGAGCTGCTGAGACTGATCTATGACTTATATGCTCCTATTAAACCACATCAGCGAAGACATTGCTGACCAGTGAGGCTCCTCATCCTACATGGGTGCTGTGGTCGTCTTCTGTTCCAGTTCCTCCTAATGCTTCCAGTCTGGGACAGGCTACGCCAGAGTTTTCTTGGTGGAGCAGAGTTAAAATCAGTGAATAAACTGCAGCTTGTAGTGCCTGTCGTGCAAATGCGATACTGACTTGAATATTTTTGAAATTTTTAGCTGTTTGTACTGTTACATGAGACTCTGCTTTGTTTCTCCTTATTCTTAGCAGCAAGCTCTGGATTAAGCTATCTATTGCCTGCAAGTAATCTGACTAACATTTTCTTGCTTCAGCAGTGGAGGAAGCAAGATTCCTGGTGTAGTCTGCTCTCTGCATTTAACAGTACACTTTCTCAAGATACTTCTGATGAAAGTCCCATCTGGCTTTAACTCTATTGCTGTGAGGCAGATGTCAGCTCCTCCTGCTTTTCTTTCTTTTGTATTTTATTCATTTCCCTTTGATAAGTCCCTCCATGATAGGAGGCAATAATCTTTATGACACGTATTCTTCTCCTTTCACCCTGCAGCAGGAGAAAAGCACTTTAGAAGCAGTAGTGTCCTCGAGGTAGATTTTTCTTGCTGTTAATATTTTAAGATTCTGCCTTTGGAGGAAATTTGGAAAGTACCAGGTTCTTGGTGGAGCTGTAGAAGACAAGAGGGGATTTCTCCCAGCTTCAGCTGCAGAATGATTGACACAAATGATGGAACAGCAATTACTACAGTGAGTTACCCTAGGGTTGAGCACCTGGACTGCTAAAAAAAAAGTCCTAAAAGATCTCCTGCTGATAGATGCAGTCTAGATTGGCCTATTTATCTGTTTTTAAAATCTGAATGCTGTAGTTAACACATATTGCTCAGTTTCAATTTTAAGCCTGCTTTGTACAGCTACTCATTGTGGCTTTCCACTGCAGATATCTGCTGTGATTTCTACATCTCTTGTGAAATTAATTGTAATTGATTCAGTACGCTGTCACCTACTTCCAATACCTGCCCATTCTGTAAGACTACATTTGTTAAGGTCAAGCAAGGCATCTGCAGGGTGTTCTTAAAGACACGAAGAGTAACGAGGTGTCCCTGTTCCAAATGACTGAAGACTTACTACATTGACTTGCTGTGATTATGTACATGACTGTCGTGAGAAAAGTCCCCTTAAGACTGGAGGTGACTATAGGCCATGCAGAGTCACTAAATATGTCTTTTATTACATCTCTAGTGATTTCCTGATTATTGCGATCTGAAGGATAATGACAGTGATACAACCTATCTGCTGTTTCACTGATGAAGCCTGATAGAAGAGGTCAGGTGGCACTTTTGTGCATCCATTACAAAAGGCAAAGAAAAGCTTGCATTATGATCCTAGATCTGTTGTGCAGACACTGTACAAGCAACTGCACAAACTCAGGTTTAATAGAAATATGTTATATTGCCCTGAAATTCAAAGGTAAACCAGAGGTCTGTAGTAGTACCACTTACTGTAAATAGGTTACTTACAGCTAAATTATTGAATAAAAATATTATTCAGGTTGCCTGGAATATTTTGAAAAATACTGTTTGCTAAACTGATATATCAGGGTGTAACTTTGCTCAAGTAAAAACACTTCATTAGCAGCGAAAGATTTTACTATTTTATTTACTGAAGTTTTAAAAGAGCTTTGAAACTTTAAAAAATGATTGCATTGTTTTGTACTATTATTTTTGTAGAATAAAATGCAATCTTTCATATATTTAGAATTTTGATAGCTTTTCTGAAGGCTGGCATGAAGTTATGCTTTTTAGAACATGTGGCATACTGCCAGATTTATTTCCTTTATGTGTGCTAAAGAGTCTGCTTGAAACTTTAAGGTAATAATTTATAAAAATGCAACACATGAACAGTTGTGCAGTTTTTCTTTTAATATTTTTTTTTCTTCAGAAAAGGAGTTAACTGCTGGATTGAAATCTTTTATACTACATGTGTTGCTCAATGCAGAAAAAAGAGAGGCTTTTTTGAGGGTAAAATTTTTGTTGTTCAGGTATTGCAGGTAGTTTCTCCTGGACTCTTAATGTTGGTTTATTCTGAAGTTTTGTTTAAAAACAATGTGTCTTTTCCCCTTTTATTCAGCAGGCTTTGACCATGGAAGCACTTCTGTAAGTGTTAAATGGATATGTGTGAATCCTCTGACTGACGTGCAACAATGTTCGTTCTTAATGTAAAATGTTTAATTCTTTTTATAAAGAATATTCAGAAGATTCATAGTGGATTTAAATACATGAATTGGTGTTATTTCAAAGATGAATGCCAGAGTCATTTCCAAAGCTAGCAGCAAAATTGTAAAAATCACTGTCAGTGCACATACGAATTCACTATCAGTGATATGAAGGCAAATGGAGCTGGAGCTGAACGAGCAACGAAGTACACGTCACGACACACACAGGCACTTATTTGCACAAGTGAATCATTTGTATCGTTAAATTCAGCAGAATTTAGGTGACCAATAGCAGTAAACAGTGACTTAAAAGCAACTAACTCAATTTTTAATCAGAATCATGTTATATCCAAACAATGGAATATCCCTGAAGACAGATTTCAAAACCAGGAGAACCTTGTGTTAGAAGTGGGATTACAAACTAACTGTATAATTGGACCTTATGGCAAAAGCTAATACACTACCTAAAAAGGAAATATTTCTAACATGCGTTTTAGACTAAAGGGAGGGGGTGAAATGACGAGTGAAACAATATGTTTTAATCATTCTGAATGTGCTGGCAAATCTGATGTTTTCTGGATGGCATCCTGGCCTCTGGGTGTGAACCTGGTTTAAGAGGTAAAGGAAATTGGTCTTTTATCCTGTAGCTGGCATGGATGAGGAAGGGTAGGAAGTTGCTATCATGGCTTAAAAAAATATTCAGGACCAAGAGTATTTGCTGTCTGCTCAAGTGATATCAATTTTCACGCTGTCTGTTGTTTAAATTCCTGCTGCTTCATTGACCCGTTGGAAATGACCCATTGGCCAATAACCTAGGATGTTACACCAGGATAAAGTGAGAGTGGACTGACCTATAGTACTGTGTTTTAGAAAAACCCACCACAAAAGGCTTGGAACGGTGGATAAATGAATGGATAACTGGAAATTAATTCAAAGTACATGTGTTTTCCTATGTTACAGAAGATTTTAAAGCAATACCATGGTGTATATTAAATTTTGCTCAAATGAAAACCGGTTTGTCCTAACATGGCTGTAATCTCTGAATGTTTACTAGCACTGCACAGAATCTTTCCATCACCAGACATACTGACATAAAGACAACAGTAATGCCCACATGCAAATACATATAATACCAATTTTTTAGAGTCACACAAAATGCCCATCATTAGTCCAGATGAAAAAAAGAACAAAAATTAAAAAATGACGGAAATGTTGCCCTTACCTTCTGATGCCTGCCATCTGAGTGTCTTTCAAGGTGATGGCATTATTAATGGTGGTAGTTCCTAAAACATGCAACACATATTCCTCAGCTTTGTTCCTCTTTCATGCTTGCATTTTGGCTGACCAAATACGAATCACAGATAGATCGGTTCAGGTTGGTTTGAAATGGAGCAGAATGAGTCCTGCCATACACAGGGAGAACTTTTGAGCTATCGTCTTTTGAGACACGTAATTCTTAGTCAACAAATTGTCCTCTCACTGATGATTGATTTATTGTGATCCCTCTCACTAATTCTTTTTGTGATTCTTCTAATTAATTGATGAGGGAGATTAGTCTGAGTGTTTATGGACAAAGGGAAAACCCAACCTTAAGGGAATATATTTCCACCCTTTTCTGTTACCCTTTCTTTTTTCCCTCTCTTTCATGTAATTACTACGTAGGAAGAAAATAATGCAAATACCAGCTAAAATGACTCATATCCTGGGTTTGCCAGGCACACCTCACTGTTGTATTTTTTTGCACCTACTTCTAAGTGTGATCTTAAGAATGACAAATTCTGAACCTGCTGTCTAGAGGAAGCAGAGGTGTTTTCATGTCAATGTGTCATTAGGTCCAGTTGAAACACAATCAAACAAAAATAAGCCTGATGCTTTTGGAAGTACTTCTGAGCCTTTCTTCCTGTCCCAATGTCTTTGGATGTACTCCTGTTATCATTCTAGAGTTGATTCAAATATTCTTGGGCACACAACTGCATTTCTGTGGGATTGCTACTCAATACAGTGAGTACGTCAGCTTTAGGCATGACTCATAATACTTGACCCCATATGAAATTAGAACTGTGGAGATTGACTGTACTTAAGATAATCTTGACTGCAGCCTTTCACACAAAATTAAAGCTTCAAAATTTTCTGAACTAATTTGAACCAGCAAAATTACTTTATACTCGAACAGCACTTTGCCACCTGTGGCCACAGTGTTTTTCATGTGGTAGGAGAAACCCTAAAGGCAAAATTATTACTTTACAAAACCACAGTCTTAAATGAAACTGTTGCATATGTTTTTTTGAGGGAGAGAAACTTCAGCTTACAAGACAGATAATTTATCACAATTCTCATAGTAAGTCTACCTCCACAGTTCTTGAACACTTTACAGACTTACTGCAGTGGTTACAAAATCTCTTTTGCATCCTGTGAAGGTTTTAGGTAATTTCCTGTCTTTGTAACTCCTTTACAAAGTTTCTCATTTTGTGAGCTATAAATGGAACATTTTTGGAAATAAATTAGCAAAAGCTGTAGTTTAGAAAGTACTATCCTAACTGGGCAAGGAGAAGAAGCCATTTTTTAATATTTACTTTCTATTAAACAGTGACCTTTTATGGGCTGCAGTGTCTCAGAAAAGTAGATCTACTCTCCTTAAAGCTGAAGAGCATTTTCTGCTTAAGAAAAGCCTTTTCTGCTTTTCAGCTCTTTGAAGGACTCTGAGATTTGCTGGTGTGCCTCATACGATTGCATGCTATTTTTCATCTTCCAAATGCAGAGCAATACAAGCAAGGTGTCCCTGGGAGCTGGTCTGTCTTCCCAAAACCAACACAACGGTAACAAATTTTCTTAAAGTGAAGTTTACTACCATTTTGGCCTTTGCCTGGGGAGAAGAGAGCAGGCAGTGGCTTCAACAGCATGACATTCAATCTGTTTGTACCACCAGGAGTCCTTTCAGCGAAAGGCAGATTGATGATTCTGTTTAAAAATCACGGATTATTAAGTGTGGCTTTGAACCCAGTGTTCCCAAGCCTAGCAGAAAATGTGGTGGTGAGTGTGTAAGCACCGTTGGCAGACCAGGAGTGAATGAAGGAAGGGAGTTGAATGACACAGCTCAGATGAGGTCGAACCTCAGTCTGGGAGTCAGGAGGAGGGAAACAGGAAAATATAATACCAGGACTAAACAAGACATTTTTCTGAGCTCTTCCATTTTGAAATGCTTGGAACTTCTTTTTTTGAGGTAGATATTCAAAACCTTATCTTTTAAGCTGTCCTGACAGCCTCTCTCTATAGCTTTTCCCATCCATTTGAATTGATTTTTTTGAATTAATATAAATATGTTACTAAATATAGCTGTATATAAACATATAAATATGTCCTCTCAGGTAAGGGACACAACTAGACTTCTGACTGTAAAAATTTCTGCTGCTTTGTTTTTTATACCTTACTATTTATACCTTTCCAAAGAAAGCTATACTTCTAACCTTGCAAGCAAAGGCAAAAAGATGTATTTGTTCTTGGTGATTCCAGATAGAAAACATGTAATCATCTGAGAAGAAAATATCTTCACGTGTAGGAACTTAATGTGAAATTATGGCATTTTAACTGCTTCAGAGTAGACAAGAAAGGGGTCAAGCAAAACCTGAGACACCAGATATTTTTCTGCAAAAATCGAGGTTCTAAATGGTATATCCAACAATAGGGAAATAACAGAGAAATTTGACTTCATTTCCTCAGTCACAGTCTTTACTCCTATGGCATGTCAGTGTCTTCAGAGCCAACCAAAAGGATGACCATCTCATGAAAGAGACATCCAATTTACTTGCCCTTTTTACTGTGGGGGCTCTGTTTCTGACAAGCTTGACACTTTCACTTATTTGACGATTACGGGGTTCAAACTGGATCTGGAAAGAGAGGCCTGGCAAAAAGTTGAGACACACAGCAAATAGAAATGCACTGAATTTCCTAGGAAAGCTGAGTTGGAATTAGTCAGAATGAGCGTTACTCTGTATCGAGGTGTATGAAAGGAGAAAGCATGCTGCCAAAGGAAGTGATACAAAGCTAGAAAGGCATGGATTCGCTTTCTATACTGAACATTTGTCTTCCCCCCTCACGGTAATGAATTGAAATTAATTTCCCACCCCTTTACACTTCATTTATTCAGCAGTGCCTGGGCAAAGTGTTATCTCCAGAGATGTAAAATTGTGAAATATTCTAGTTAACAAGTATTAATACATGTTGCTCTGGTATTGTCACTGCCCAGCAACATTTCTTAAAAGGCTGCATTAGTATTGCACATCAGGGTGGGATTCTGCAGTATGGTTTCTTGGTGATAAATCTGGTTTAAATCTTATAATCAGATTACCACCCTCAGTAACTTGTGGGGAGTGTGCTCTGTGCCAATGAGTGAAATGAACTGGGTTGCAAATGGTCTTTTAAAATGTGGAATGGCAAACTTGGCAAATCAGTCTGTAATGTGTTCTTGAGGAGTGACTTGCACTTCATCACAGAGGGATTCCTTGGTGGTAAAGTGTGTTCTCTAAGCCATAAGACAGCTCTGTTACCATTTTTTACTTGTTTGTTTGCTTCTTGCTCTGATTCAAGGCTTGTTGTGTATGAGCTTTCTAGTCCCTTTAATTTCTGGGAGAGTTACAGTGTCCTGACCTTCTCTGGAAAAATACTTCAATTATTTGTATATTATTGTAATGATTGCTTATTCTGCATATCTAGTTACTTAATAAATAAAATAACAAGTTACATCTGTAGATGCTTTACAGGCTGCTATGTAGACTGACGAAAGTAGTAGAAAATCTTACAAATCTTACAATTTTGCAGGAATAGCATAAATACTTACAAACATGGGATCTCATGAACTCATTGTCTTTGTTCCTGTCCTTGTGGTCTTCCATTAGTGCTAGACAAAATGCAACATGAAATTATGTAAATTATAGTCTTTGAAGCACTTAATAATAACCTAAGGGCAGGAGTAAGGTAATGGGATATGTAAAGGTTTGCAAGCTTGTCATCTTACACTAAATAAACTGTTGTGAGAAACAAATTATTTCCAGTTACTTTCCTGATTCCTCCTCCATGTTTTCTATCTCTTTTCCCTTAAATATTTTTAGTGCAAATGGCATGAAAGCAGAAAAAAAGAGAGATAACCAGAACATTAACATCCCAAAGAGAAAACAGACAAATTTGGCAGTGGATGCCACGTCTCTTCCATCACAAGTGCCAGAGACAAAGAGACAAGTGCTCTGACAAATGATACTTGTGTGGTTTCTCCTCCAAGAGACCCATAGCATATAGTGCCATGGCAAAATGAAATCAGGAACTCTCCCTGCTAGAAAACTGCAGATCTGTTTCTTTTCAGAAAGAGTCCAACCGTCCTAGGGTATACTGGCTTTCTGCAGGTGCAGTTGCCATTGCGTTTGGTTTCTAAGGGGACAATCTGGAAGGTTGCCACTGGATACAACGAGAGCACAGCAGTTCCTTGCTGTCCTTCACATGTTGATTCATTTCCCTGAATAGCTTCTCTGCGAAGGGTTTACAATGTCTCCCGTGCATTGTGGGGACAGGCCTAAAGCAGAGGTTTCAAAACTGTGTTGAGGGAGGGCCGGATAGCGAACGGGACATCTCGCTGGGGAGTGGGCAGCAAAATGTATCTGCCATGTGACCTGGGATGGAGAAGATTCATAAAGTACCTTTCAGAGATGCATGCAAATGATGTGCAGCCCGTGCTTTGAAATCCCTGCTCTCTGTCACCCTGAAGAAAGTAATTACATCGCAACAGTTTTGACTCAAGGGCATCTGTGTCAAATTCTTTAATCAGATAAAACACTCATATGAACAGAGGCTGTAGGATCAAGCACTGAATGTAATATAACTGTTTCTTCTGACAACTGGAAAAAAGTATTCAAGTTTTAACGTTGGATGGGTGTTGTAATTTCTGACGGCAGCAGAGCTCTGGAATTTGCGTTAATTGTAAAAAATGCAATGATGGTACTGTTTTAACAGTTGGCATAAGGAAGACCTCACTGAGAACAAATGAGTCATAAACAGAACGAGATTT
>Ga0181612_126408_pt1 | contig 14353 bp, 8 predicted proteins | sample HoacroProtozoa21_FD_119630 | JGI IMG/M metagenome (GOLD analysis project Ga0181612, IMG submission 119630) | Hoatzin crop microbial communities from Cojedes, Venezuel. Combined Assembly of Gp0051906, Gp0051904, Gp0051908 | reverse complement strand
AGTAACAAGAGCTTTGTGTGTAACAAGCCAAAGGTTGCACTCATGTCCTGTCCTGGTGCAGTAGCAGCTGTGGAAAGTAGCCCTACGAGAAAGTGGAAAACCAAGCCTTGCAAGAGCTGCATACATTATTCATGGACTCTGAAGACAGAAGGAGATGCAAATGGCTTTTCTAACTTTGCTTTATGTATGAAACAGGCCATAGGATTCCCCTGACATGATGATCCTCTTTGCATCCCAGCCATCCTCTCTTGGGCTGATATATATGACTCATTTTTCCAGTATCTTCCAGCCAGCCAGTGTTCTCTACTTCCCCCTGTCCCATTTACCAGCCCTTTTGAAAAAACAAGACTTTAGTTTGCAGGGAACCAAAGTTTGATGTTACTTTTTTCCACCTTCCTTCTCTTGGAATATGTTTCTCTCTGCTTTTCAGGCAAATTTATGTTCTTTTCAAGTTTTCCTCCCTCCTCCTCATGAACTGCTAAAGTGTAATACTCACTGACACTGGGTGTTGTAAAGATGAAACCCAGAGGAAATCGAGTTAATGGATTAGACCCATTCAGGAAGGAAAAGCTTATGGAGGCACAGAGATGGCTCTCTAATGTTTGTCTCAAGAAGTCCTCAGGAGGACTCCTCAGAGGAGTTTGGATCCAGGTTTGCTGTTTATAGAGCAGCAATTTGTGAAGATCAGAACAGGAAAGAAAACTCCCAGGTCTGAGTTTGTTTCTGCAGTTAGGTAAGGTGGCAGTTGGGATAAGTGTTTCTGGAGCCTTGAGTGAGCAGTGGGACAGATTTTCTGTAAATGACAGTTATTACTGTAGCACCAAAGTGCCAAATGGGTTAAGGCAGCCAACCATTAGCCAAAGAAGTCTTCTTCTGTTGCTTTGTGCTTTTCTAAAAAATCAATGTAACTTTGCATTCACAGCTGTTCCACTGGAAAACATTGAGACTATCAAGATAGACTCAGAAGAGACATCTTTTTGCCTAAACATGGGTGCACAGTACCTTTTCAGACCCTCTGTCAGCCCCACCTGGTTCTGGCAGAGAGGATACAGATGCTCTAGAGAACCCACGCCATTCTGAAGCAGTAGTTTGAGGCCAGGCAGGATACACCATGGCACCAAAAATGGCTCTTGGTGACTGTGTTTAGGCAACTAAATGCAGCCCTGTAATACATCCCTGTAAGATATGCCCTCCCAACAGGTCTCTCTATGCAAGTCACATAAAGAGGCACCTCAAAGTAGGAAGAGTCATCTCATGCTGAAGTAAACATCTCAAAGAGACAGGAGGAACTATAATGTAAAAATCGCTGTTTTTCTCCATCAGTTACTGAAGGAGCTGGTGGTAACCAGCTCAGGGGTAGGTATCTACCTCAGGACTGTCTACAAGACTATTCAGTTTTATTGCAGGCGTGAGACCTAAAGCATCCTCTCCAGTGTCTGAAAGATTGCACAGCAAAGGAGAACTTTGGGAAAAAGGTAGAAGGAAAACAGTCTGACAGTAAGCTGTTTGCAAGACCACCTACCTTGTTGACAAGTACATGACTACAGACATTAATGGAAGAGGCAAGGTGACAGCCATTCTGAAATGCAGACCTGAGATTACTGAGTATGTCCTCAGGTGGATTTTAGCATCTGTCTTCAGACCCACAAGCCTGAACACTGCCCATGTGACTAAGGATATGCAGCACATCCAGTGCAGGAAATGGGAAGAAGGTTGGGTGGCTGATGCCCCTGTTCTGCCCTCAGTGTTCCTCTCTGCTAGAAAACATTACAGGAATAACGTCCCTAGCACGCTTTCCTCTGACACCTAGGCAGCCTGGTAAAAGTAAGCACCGCTGTATCTGCCTTCCTGTTGCTGCTGTGGGCAGTTGTGGTCTCTTATCAGCCCTGTGTCACATGTACCAGTGCCACCCGTAGACCTTAGCTATGCAAGAGTGCTTCAGCTGGTACTGCGGTCCATGCTTGAGTAGCTGAATTGTCTCCCCGAATGTGGCCTCCATTGGGATGCTCAGCTTTGGGTGGTACCCAGCACACTTCAACTGAGGCAATCAGTATTAATGCTCCCAAGGAGATGAGCAAGCCAGCTGTCACCGGGGTTCAGTGCAAGCACACGTGGTAATGTAGGTGAGAAGTATTAGTACATGCTTTATGTATGTCATCATCGTTTTCCTTCTGCGACCCTTGGGCAGGGGAGCTTAGGGGAAGAGGTGGAGAATGAAAAATTGATTTATATAGAATAAGAGTATCTCTAGTGAACTAACTCCCAGACTTTTCAGCTAGAAATTCTCCTTCTGGACTGATGAATCACACTCCTGCAATTTAATTTCCGAGAAGATCAAAATCCCTAATTTTTCTGATGCAGCCTGTGGCAATTTGAATTTCCAGTTCCCTCCTGTCACATCAGACTAGGACTCATGAAACTTGAAATGCTTTCTGCAGTCCAGTTCATCATGTTAATCCCATGTGATTAGTCCTACTTATATTTGGAACTTGCCCATGTCTAAGAGTCTATAATTCCATCTGGCACCTTCCATTACAATTGCAAAAGTGGCAGGTTTTGGATTGGTGCCTTTTTTGCATCCTCGATAGAAAAAACACAAACCGGGCTGTGAGCAGATGAAGAACCTCAAGATTTGGTAGCAGAATTTCAGAAGTAGAAGTTTTCTTTCTATGGGTGAAGGACACTCCCACTCCCCTCAGCTGACTGAACATTTCTCTTTCTGATATTGAGGCATGGTACAGTCATCAGTGTGAGGAGTTGAAGATTCGAGTCAAACCAGTGATATGAAGCTGGTTGTGTCTCTGATAAAGTGAGAACCAGTTAACTTTACGTTCTTAAATATGACAAAGACAATTCTAGCAAGAACAAGTATACAAACTGCACTGTTTTATTTATTTCTTATACTCCCTAAGGCCCTGCTTGGCTAAGAAAATAATTTCAAAAAATGTCACGTTAACTCCTAGAGCAGCATTTTTGTATCTCATGTCATAAGTGTTTAATGTGCGTGATTCCCAACACTGCCAGTCTCCCAGTGCCTATGCAGGTGCTTATTGCACCATTTGTTATAAATAATGTTACAGTGACCGCAGGGAATGATGTGGTGGATGCCAAGATACTGTAATCATTGAAATGTACCACACTGCACAGAAAAAAGAGGAGCTTGCTTGGAGAACACCTTTAAATTGGCAGCTCTGCTACAGCATTCGTAAATAGTTGCAAGTCAATCACAGATTTGTTCCAGTCATAGACTGCAAAATGCCAGGAGCCCTGGGACTCTGGAAACGCGTGTGAGAGAAATATCTGCTCACAAGCTTGGGATGTGACCTCAATAGTCCTGAGGTAACAGTTCTGTAGTTCTAACTGTACAGCGTCGACAATTTTGAGACAGATCAGTATGTTGTAAGCTACCCTAATTTTTATCTGCTGAACGCAACCCAAAATTTGCTCCTAGGTGCCAAATCTTTCTGCTGATCACAGTCTAGAAATCAAAATCTCCTTTTCAGATTTATTTTTTCTTTCCTGTTTACACTGAGAGGAAACTTATGTAAGAAACTCGCTAGCAGATGCTACAGCAACAGTAATTAGAGCAAGTATCAATTCTCAGTGGTGAGATTGGAACAGAAATAATAATTACCCAGCTCAGCAGATTAAAAAGGGAAGTGGTAAATCCATCATCTCACCTTTAATGACAGCAAAAAAACCAGGCATTTTTCAGGTATGATTAATTTGCTCTGCTTTAAATGCCTCCTGCGGAGTGCAATGCGTGGCCTCTGCCCAACACAAAGGGAGCCCAGTGTGAGTAGCTGGCGTTCAGATCTCTGCAATGCGGTCTTGTACTTTGGGTCCGGGGAGCCGTACCTCACCGCTACAGCCTGCTGTGCCGTGGGAGGGGGGGTTCAAACGCCATCTGTATCGACACAGGGCAGAGCTGCCAAGTACTTTACGCGGGGAGTCTTGAGGGAGCTGAGCCAGAGCTGAACAAGTCCCACCCTTAGTTCCTTGTGGCACCCAGGAAAGGAGTAAAAGGGAGTAAAAATAGTTCCTTGCTGGGACCATTACATTTGTACTCTATTTCATTGCTGTTTTCAAAACATCACTAGTTTTTGGATATTTGCTGCATAAGCTGATATTTCTAGTAAACTTCTGAGTCTGTTGCGATCAATGGTAGAACAAAAAGGCTGTTTTCAATCAGGTTGGAGCTGCAAAATGTGCCTTTTAAGGCGTATCACATCCTTTAAGCCACTGTTTGACTCGCTGGTCTTATTTTTTCCTCTCTCTTCCTTCTTTTGCAGATAAATTTTGTATTTCTATTTAACATAGTTAGGATTTTAATGACAAAGCTGAGAGCTTCAACCACTTCAGAAACAATACAGTACAGGTAAGTCAGCGGGTGCTTCTTGCTGTTTGTGGTTTTAACAAAGAACTGCCTTGCCTGCCCTGTCCTTGTCCCATCTTTGTCTTTCCAGATGCCACGGCTGATCTCACAGAGTGTCTTGCTTCCCCCTTGAGCTCATATTAGGCACACAGCATTTATTCTTGCAGGCTACCCATAAAAGCATGCCTGCATTTTTTCTGTCCGCTCCATTTGAATGTCAGAACACTGCAAACAGCCTAGGCTTGCAGGCACAGAGACGCGGGCGCTGCCGCAGTCACCAGCCTCTTTACCTCCTTCAGGCTTGCACATGCCGCAACATACACGTGAAATTTTCCCTTTCCAATGAAATCTGAAGGGTTCGACTTCAACTGAAATAGAAACTTTATCAATTTCCGTGTGTACACAAGCGTATGTATTGTATTATGTAAATATGTAATAACTCCTTTCACTGATGACTAGATCGTTCATTCAGCTAATCTGGACAATCAGTGAAAAAGTGTTCAGTCTTTGCTAGGTTGTGTCTCTGTCCCAGTCTCTAGCTTTGTAGGTGCAGAACAAGACCATATCAAGACTTCCCAATAAATCACATGCGTATGTATATTAAGATCCTTGTTCATACTAATATCCTAGCAGAGCCAGAAGTAAAAGAAAAACAGAACCAGGACCAAAATATTCATATCATATCTGTAATCAATAGCAGTATCATTACCGATGATTACGGTGTACATACAGGTATTTACAGTAGGGTTTAATGTTCCTTTTGAAGTGTAGGGTGTGGGAGTGAAGGGCAGTTGTGCCCTCTCCCTTCAGCTGGTACCAGCATTGGGGTAACCATTCAGTGGGTTGCATCACAGAGCTGATCCTTCACTAATCCTTACCTTTATATGGGGTGGCTTCTCAGGTGGATCAGTTCCCCGAGCCAGCTGACTGTGCAACCTCACAAACCCTAGTATGGCAGAAAGGAGAAGAGAGGAATTTTCACCCAGGACAGCAGAAGGAAGGTGGCCTGGCCCCTTCCGGCAGCAGTGTGGGCTTACATCAGCCTAAACAGTCCAAAAGCAAATTCTTAAGAGGTCAGGAGATGCTGAGTGCCCTTCCTTTACTACTGCTTGCAGTATCTTGCAAGATGTTTCGAGCATTTATGGACAGACAGGTCCTCACACTGGGAAATGGCACAGGTTTTGTGGAGTAAGATCAGTCACAATCCTATAAATCATTTCTAGATAAAATCTGAGTGTGTCGAGATGAGGCTTGAATCCTGATGTCCTCAAATCAGCCTGCTCTTGACTTTGGAGGCAGTTTTGCTGCAGTAATGGGATTTTGTTGTTTTGCCTGATTCCTTCCTTTTACTGCTGTCTGAAGTTTGGGGACAAATGTGAAGTTAATGCAGCGATCTGCTTTTCCTGTTCAGACTCTTCTCTGCACATTTCCTGATAAATAAAAGGGGAAAATGCCCCTTTTTCATGCTCAGATCTCATGCCATAAAACTAAAACTGGCATGAAAAAGCCTGGATTCAAATCTCGGTACATTTTTACCCCTTCTGCAGTTTGCAGGGGTCATTAGAGACATTAGATTCTGAGGCCATCTAAAGTAACTGCCTTCCTCCTTGAACAGATGAAGGTGATCTTATCCTCACTACAGGCTCTGTGAGGGAGTCTTCTTTTGCACAGACTAAGCAGAAACCCTTATAAGTCCAAAAAAACCTGGGGCAAGCCTTGCTACTCTGAAGCCGAGTTGTCCAAACATTTGTTAAGCAGCTATTAAATGATGTGGCAACTACTCTGTTAAGACTCTCACTCTATCCTGACTCTGGCGATGTTTCTGTGTTCCCCTGCCTGCCTACCTGCCAGTCTTTATCTACCTGTTACAGCATCATACAAAGATTTATACAGACTTAGCAAAATTGCAGTCTGCTGTGTTTGTACAGTGTCTAGCACGATGAGGTGCTGTTCAGCCACTGACCTCCCAAGACACTATTATAGCACCAATAATAAAGATTAGCCCCAAATAATTCTGTTAATGATCATTTACGCTTCATTGTGCACCATGTGCCGGTTTATTATTTGTAAGACAGCCATAAGCAGTTGTGCAGGTGTTGCAGAGAGAGAGAGAGAGAGAAAGAGAGAGAGAGAGAGAGAGAGAGAGAGAAAGAGCATTTACACTCCAGGCAGAATCAAAAAATGGGCATAGAGCAGGTCTCATGGGCATAGCATTCCTGCCCTGGTCAGCAGCTAAATTGTGCACTGATTATATTACCCTGAGGTGTAAGAAATCACTCACCGAGCTTGCAGAGCACCTCGAGGCTTCAACCTAATGCAAGCCTCACTGATAGGACACAAACTGTCTGGAGGAAATTTGTGCCCTGGAGTTCAGAGTGTGGAGACAAACAGCGGGATTCAAAGGCAAAGGCTTTCCAAGAACACCTTTCTCCAAGTGGTCAGGCCCTGGGCGGAAAGTGTTAGCTAGCAAACTCACCTGGGGCTTCACAGCCCAAAGTGGAGCCTGTCACTCTTTCCATCCTCCCCTGCTAATATCTATTCAGCCTTCTGGACATGGGATCAGACTCCTTCTTAAATATCTTTGACGAGCTGGAAGAAACTTGTGTTCTTCATTGCCTGAGGACCCTAGGAGCCTCCATCTTGAGTTACTCAATAAACTGATTATGAACCTTGGGACTGTTCCTATGCAGGCAGGCTGAGAAGTGTCTAAAACTCAAATGTCCTCCTGGAAAAAGCTCGAATTACTTGACTATTGTGCAAATGCAGGTTTCCACTGCAAATGCCCTAGCAGCGTACCTCGAGAGACGGAGGTACCCACAGGGACCTCCTGTGTTCCCTATCTCCAGTCACCTGCATTAGACACTGGACAGAAGCTGACCTGTGAATTTCTCTCTTAAAATGCTTCTTTCCTCCAGTGACTGCACATATGGGACAGCTCTGAGCAGACACCCCTTAGGCCGTCCTTTTGTTTTCTTCTCAGCTACACCCTGTTTGACACGCGCAGGTGCTGAACTGTCTTAAGGTGGCACCTACGCTCCCTCTCCAGCTAATGTAGGTACTTCACTTCCCTCTGAATTGCTCTGAGACTCGTCCCCCTTCTCCACTACAGGAGTGATTTGTTTGGATTGGGCCATTCTACCAAAGTTCAGATAACACAGTTGTTCTTTCTTGTGTTTACTTGTGTTTTCTGTTTCCTCCCCACAGGAAGGCAGTCAAGGCAACGTTAGTTCTTCTGCCTCTGCTAGGCATCACCTATATGCTTTTCTTTGTCAACCCTGGGGAAGATGACATTTCCCAGATCGTCTTCATCTATTTCAATTCCTTCCTGCAGTCTTTTCAGGTAAGAGAACAAGTTTACAGCTGGTATCAGCTACTGCAAAAAGGATCCTTGGTGCTTTTTAATCAGGAAACTTATGGCAATGAAGTCCATGATAGAAATAATAGTTGAAAAGAGCTCAGCTTTGTTCATGGTGTGTACCGGAGGCATTCATCGCCCTTAACATCAACACCATGTTCAGCCTATAGCTGCAGCTCCTCACCGGGGCTCCATCTAAAGTCAATGGAGAAAGATGGTGTTTCATACTGAACTGCCTGGGAGAGGATGATGGGTCACACTCCCAAGGTACCACTGCACAGATCATAAGTGAGCTGAGACTTAGACTAGATGTTGCTCAAGCAAAGCGAAACAACTCCTACCCGTTGGGCTCACTTGATTAAGACATCAGCTGCATTCCCCAGCCTCTCACCCTGCTTAGGTGTGTCCCACAGCTTTACCTCTGCTTAAAGACCTTCTTGAACTGGAGTGGAATTATGTTTGACATTAATGTTTTACCTCTGATACCTGCAGAGCAAGCACTCTGATACCCAGGCTATTCAGTACAGATACACAGCACACATGCTGTCACGGTTATGGGCTGCAAAAGTTTTGAGCTTTAGATTACTGTTTTTACTGATTGCACATTTAGCTGTGAAAGTTCATCCTACCAGAAATCGAAACGGAATATCGAAAATGAAAAACAATCCTTTTAATCTATGAAGAAAGGAACTTGAACCAATCCACATTTTCCATGCTCTAAAATTAATTGTATTTTTTATCTGCTTATGCTGAATGTCTCCAGAAGTGCTACACTGCTTATTTTATGTTAGTGTTATGAAGATATATGTAAGAAAGCAAGCACAGGGAATGTCTCATTTGTGGTGACAGTAATTATAGTCCACTGCTGAAAGCACAATGGGTAGGACTCTGCTCACAGCTTTGGAGAGGAAAGCAGCATCATGTTATCATCTGAGCTTCCATTATAACCATTAAAATCTTCGCAGTCATTACAGGGGTCTAGTTACTGCTGTCAACAGATTCCACAGAGCAGTTCAGCTCAGATGAACGTAAGCAACCTGATGATATGTTGGCCCTTATAAGACCGTCAGAGGCCATTTGACACTACCCTGTAGTGTCTGAGACATCCTCATAGAGCTGGCAAGCGTGATGTAGCACCTGTGAGGGGTCTGTGCCGTTTGGGGGAGGCAGCTGGAAGCTGTGGGTGTGCTTTACCACAGCTGAAGTGTCAATCCACTCTATCAGTGGAAGAGCCATCTAGATTCTGGCTCTCATGTCTCCTGCGAGCTGCAAGACACTTAGCATTTTCTCATGAAGTTGTAGGGTAAAGATTTCATCTGTCTAGAAGTGGATGATCTCAGCAAGATTATGTTTTTACGCAGGAGGATCCCAAGATAAACCTCGGTCCCCGCTTCTTTGTGTTAAAGTACTTACCTAGTAATTGACTGCTTTCTGTTCTTTCCAGGGTTTTTTTGTGTCAGTATTTTACTGCTTCTTGAATGGTGAGGTAAGTAGTGTCCCCTGCTGTCAGTGTAAGTAATTCTTGGGAGATGGAACTTACTTGAATGCCTGATTATAGAGACATGAGATGTTTTTACAGGGGGTCATAGTCCCATCAGTCTGTTGCTCTTGCAGAAGTTTCTGTTAATGTGCATCTGAAATTCCCAGCCCTTTTTGTAGGCATCCTTTGTTCACAAAGCTTTATCAAATTCAGGTTATTACCTGGGAGGGTCAGGGCAGAGGAAAAGAAGTCTTCTCAGATTATAAATTTTTTTGGTTTGTATTGTAAGACTTCTTTGAAATTTCTGATTAGTTACAAATGATTTCTGGGCGTACACGAGCATTACTTCTGAGCTGAGATCTTGATAAGGATATGCTGCAGGTGACTCATTTTTGTCAAAGGATTGCCATGCTGAATTGAGTGAGTTACTTTTTCTGTGTGGATATCTGTCTCTGAGTGATCAATGCCTGTTACATTCAGAAAAGAGGGTTGGGGACAGGGTCAGTGGTGTTCCTCAGAATTAATTTTGGGTACTGCTACTCAAGCAAGAAATGTTTCACTAATATCCCTCAGTGTTTGACTGACTTACACTCCAAAGTGTGAGAGATTTATATCTTTTCCCCTACTTACACTGCCAGTGTCTCATTTACCTGCATTAAAGTGCGTCGTCTTTGTCCAGTTAAAATTTGAGCCTCTGCAGAAATTAATTCCATGTCTTAATCATTCCTGCTGTCTTGATATATATTTTGTTTGTGCTGCTTCTTAATTTCCTTGTGGGCTATGAGAATGAACGGGCATGTCTTCTCACGCAGCTGCTCTGCAGCATTTTCTGTACTTGGGGGTTTTTTTTTGTTTTTCTTCATTTCCCCTCTTGCTCATTAATTCTGAGGTGGTGTTAACAAAAAGCAACACCACTTTCTCAGGTTAGGCACATGCCACTTTTATATACTGGCAGCAGGGTGCTCCCAGTTCTCTTTCCAAGTTTCCTTCAATAAATTCTGACCACTTCATTTGCCTCTTAATAAATAGGGAGGTGAAATCTTCCCGGAACAGTACAGGCACCCTAACTGTGGGACTACAGTTGCCTCAAAACCTTGCCATATATCAGAGTGCTCGTGCGCAATCTGATGAGGTTAAAGGCACCAGAAGTCTGGCATGTCCCTGCAGTACTACTTGTCACATTCACCGTGTTTACACTGTTAATGCAGAAGGAGAATCTTCCAAGTAAACAGCAGCTTTTCTTCTGTCTTCTTTTTCTGCTTTTTTTTTCACTGCTGGCACAGTGAACATCAGGGGCTGGAACTCAAACCGCATGATTTCATAGTCAGTCAGGACCTTGCATCCCCCTCGTGCACTTCCATTTTGTGCACTTGGTCTAGGACAAGTTGGCTGTTCATACCAGGCTTTCACTCTTTGGGCTGTTCTGGGATTCTTTCAGCTGTCTTGTAGTGGGAGAAATATCCTCTTCACTAGCGCAGTCTGAAGGTCTCTGTCCTAGGCCACGAGCCAACTTCCCTTCTGCTGTAACTTAAATGAGTTCAGACATAATCAAGCTTGTTGAAAAGCAGGATGGTTCACCTTGTGGACTGCTATGCCTTGATAACAATCTGCTGACAGATCTGGAATGATTTGCATGACTGATTTTGCCAGCTATATCACACTGCTGTTACAGTTGGAATGGACATTTCTGTGGGAGTCAGTTCAAGATTAAGACTCCCAGCTTGACTGATGTAGGTGATCTTGATTCAGTTCCCTAAACATTGATACCTAGTGCTGCTTGAGAGGCTGTAGAGTGTCTGAGGCATCCACATGGGTCTACCAGGTATGATACAGGATGAGACAGCAGATTGACACCTTCTGACTGGGAAGTGGGAAGCATAGTGGGATACAATGGGGCTTCTCAAATGGCTCTCTATTTCACTAATTCAAGCCAGTTGATACAATCTTTTTCTCATGAGCTTACCCTATGACAGACACTTCCATTTTCTCACTTGAAGAACTCTAGCCTTCACTGATAGTACGGACCATCTCTCCACTGACTATTATGTGTGCCTAGACACTCTGCTCACATGTAGACACCTACAAATAGCTGAATTTGTGAGCGAAATCTTCCCCGTAGCCATATGTTTACATCTAATGTTTAACTTCCACTTGACTAGCTAAACCATGACAACTCCCTAACTACTTCTTTGAGGTATAACAGAAGTCTAAACCCCCAAATATTGCAGCATTGTCTATTCTGAAACTGTGAAAGGACTTTGGACTCATCTTAATGTACTGTGGGAGCGTTTTCAAACTATCATGAAGGTTTTAAAGGTAGAAATTTTCTGCTGTGTTCTAGCTTCAGCTTTGCACAGCTTAGAAGCAAGTAGCAAATTCAGTGAATTTTCAGACCTTTCTGGGTTTGTAATCATATTGTCCAGGAAAAAAATTGCATCTTACAGCATAGTATTATTAAAGCTCTCCCTTGTGTTGGTGTCTGTCCTCCCTAGATCTCCACATACTCATAAAACATCCTAAAAAGAGCTTGTGTTTCCCAGATCGCATCCTGAAGACCACATCACCACACGTTCCAAAAGCGTGCAATTATGCTGTGGTTTGCCCCCTTGCGAAGTGAGAGGCCTGTACATTGCCAGCTGAGGTGTATATGAAGGCCTTGGTTGTTAGCACAGCAAAAGTGTGTTTTCTTGTGAACTTCCATGTCTAAGCAGTGAAAACCATACTGATTTACTGCTCAGTTAGGTTTGCAGTACGTTGTTTTCCTCTGTTATGTGCTGTGAAGAAGCCTGTATTTCTTAGTGCGTGTGGACAGCATCACATCAGAAGTACAGTAGTACCGAAATATCATTTGCAATCTCCTGACGTCAGTTGCTCCCCGAGAGGCATTCCCACTAGAAGTGCTGATGAAGGTAATGCCACTCAGTGAGGTACCAGCACTCTTGGTGAGAGCCACAGCAGATTTTGATCCAAAGGACGAAAATAGCCTGTAAGTAGTAGCCTTTCAGTAGCCTGAAATCTTTATAAATATCACTCAAACCTTGTTGAATTATTATCTCTTCAGTGAGTCTGATATTCCTGTCTCTGCGATAGATGGGCTGATGACTTGCTATCTCAGAAGGTTTTAAATATTTCAGGCTTTCCGTTTAGGACAGAGTTGTGTTCTTTAAATGCATGTAACAGTCTTTGTTGATCCCACAGAGTGCCAGGGCTGCTCTTAATAATGACAGAAGAAAAAAGGCTTTAAAATATATTAATTTAAAGCTTTAATAATGCTGTGATCTCAGCTGCATCTGTACCATTTCATATTTGATACAGATGCCACTGAGTACTTATGAACTTCCTATAACTTTTTGTCATAGAGCTTGAACAATATGGATTGCAGATGAAAGGTATCAAAGTTTCTATCTTTTTGTCAGTGTTCTATCGTGAAGTTTGGCAAATGAAACAGAAAAGGGTTTTTAATCCGTAACTTCTTGTAGCTTCTTCTGGTTTAAACAACAAGTCCTTATGACTTAGAGTGTTTCTCTTCCTGTGAGCTCTTTTGCCCCAGATCAGAGGAATTACACAGCTGTGCTGCTTGGACAGATCTGATGTTCTAGAGGAGAAGGCAGCACCTCCAGTGCTCTGACCGAAGATGGCACCTTGGTAACACAAGTTATCACCATAAAAGTTCTTGATCCTGATTTTGTAGTCGTTTGGCCTGGCAATTCAGCAGTGGGATCACTGAAGGGGAAAAGCGAATCTATTAAATTGCAGTCCATGCAAAGGATTTCGAGTGGTACGAGTTTACTTTGGAGCGGGCATTTGACCTGGGAATGCAAACACCTCCCTTTCCCTCATTTCCACAGCACAGAATGTTTCACACAGATCCTGGACTAGTTTTGTTGACTGCAGTGAGAATTAGGCTGATGGACCAGGTCTTGAGAGAATGTGTATCATTTGGGCTGCTCTCCTGGAGATATGATCCTTCAGATTTTGAATAGGAATGTCTTTCAAGCCAACACTTTGTACACAATTTATTCCAGTGAACCTAAGCAGAAGAAGCAGTTTAGGTACAAACTTGACAGTTTTCTATATTTTATTGTTTCTGAGAAGTTCTGGAGCTGTTTTGAACAAATTGTGTGTGCTGTGGATGGGCATGAGAGGCCCTTGGCACTTCAGTTACCTTAATTTGTCTGGAGATTTTATGGAAAAAAGTTGTATTTTTTAGACACAGAGAAAATCTACTAGCACTAGAGGGCAAAATTATGCAAATTCAATTTAATCTGAGTGGTAAAAAGCATCTCTGGACTTCCAAGAAAATTGCGAACGAGAGGTTTCTGAGAATTTAAGAGGTTATGAGAAATGGTATAATGAAAAATGTATGCATTTGCATTAAACATCACTTTAAAAGAATGGAAGTGGATTGTGAACTTTTTTTCAATAACAGCAAAATTTAGGATGCTTCTGAAAAATTTTTCTATCAATTCACAGATCAGAAGACTGAATTTAATTCCACATAACACTGGATTTAAAAACATATATTTAAGATGTAGGTTTTTTGGAACAAGTATAGATACAGTGTCGGGAAGCTGTGCTGATGGGAATGTGTTTTCATAAAACTCCTGTTGAACATTTTTTACTGCAGTTCACTGAAAAATATTTAGGTTTTTCTGGTTGATGAAATTTATTCTACTTATATCAGTTTGCTTATAACAAGATAATAATTTATAATCAGGGATATGCTTTCATGGTATCTCATCCTTATGTAAATTTGGATGAGAATATAGATCCATAGAAACTCCTAAATCATCTCTTCAGCCCTTCTAGTACAAGCTGATGAATTCAATCCAGTAAATGAGCTTGATGGAATGCATTTAGTTAAAGCCTGTCTTTCAAAAGAGTGTCTAGTGTGGGATTCATCCCTGATTTTCAGATAGTGACCTTTAGAACTGAATGTTGGATAACAACATTGCTATCCTATCCAGGTCACAGCCAGACCTGAAACTGAAAAAAGCCTCAGTGAAGACTACAGTCTTTAGGCATGAGTAGAGTATCCTTGTAATTAGTTGTGTCATATGAAACCCAGGGAAAATATTCATTACAGTTTCAGTGCCAAAAGAGGCTCACTGTTATTAGGCCAGTGAAGACAGTTGTCACCTTT
>Ga0181612_125607_pt1 | contig 14353 bp, 6 predicted proteins | sample HoacroProtozoa21_FD_119630 | JGI IMG/M metagenome (GOLD analysis project Ga0181612, IMG submission 119630) | Hoatzin crop microbial communities from Cojedes, Venezuel. Combined Assembly of Gp0051906, Gp0051904, Gp0051908 | reverse complement strand
TTGGCCGACAAGGAGTGGTGCTCCGTCCACACAGTGCTCGACGAGCGGCGGTTTTGGGAAATCATAGGCCGGCTGAAAGAGCTTGGCGCGCAGGGCATTCTCGTGACGCCCATTGAGAAGATGATACTCTGAGCGCGGCTGACAGACAGCACGTCGGAAGTTGAAAGCAACAAAAACGGAAAGAAAGACAATGATGTTCAACGTTACAAGATATCCCGAAAGGTCGAAATGGAGCGAGCTGACCACGCGCCCCCACATAGACCTTCAGCAACTGAACGCCACAGTGTCGGAAGTGCTGGCCGACGTGAAGGCAAACGGTGATGCAGCCGTCAAGGAGTATGAAAGACGATTCGACCATGCCGACCTCCACTCGCTCCAAGTAACCGACGAGGAAATCAGCGAAGCCGAGACGCTGGTGAGCGACGAGTTGAAGGATGCCCTCCGTCTGGCCCACAGCAACATCAGCCGATTCCACGAGGCACAACGCTTCAAGCCCGTAGAGGTGGAGACGTCGCCTGGCGTGAAGTGCTGGCAACGCAGTGTGCCAATAGAGCGGGTGGGTCTCTACATACCGGGCGGCACAGCCCCACTCTTCAGCACCGTTCTGATGCTCGCCACGCCTGCCAAGATTGCCGGATGCGGCGAGATAGTGCTCTGCACCCCTCCCAACAGCGAGGGAAAAGTGCATCCGGCCATCCTCGTTGCCGCAAGCATAGCCGGCGTCGGACGCATCTACAAGGCTGGAGGAGTGCAAGCCATCGCCGCCATGGCCTGCGGAACAGAGAGCGTGCCAAAGGTATTCAAAATCTTCGGACCGGGCAATCAGTATGTCATGGCCGCCAAGCAGCAGGTGAGCCTCCACGACGTTGCCATCGACATGCCCGCAGGACCGTCGGAAGTGTGCGTGATTGCCGACGAAACGGCCAACGCTGCCTTCGTGGCCGCCGACCTGTTGTCGCAAGCAGAACACGGAGCCGACTCGCAAGTGATGCTCATCGCCACATCGGAACAGACGATAAACGAGACTATAAAAGAGGTGGAACTGCAGTTGGAGAAACTGCCCCGAAAGGAGTTTGCATCGAAATCGCTCGCCAACAGCCACATAGTGCTTCTGCACAACACAGAGGAAGCCATCGGACTGGCAAACCTCTACGCCCCCGAACATCTCATTCTGCAGACCGCCGACTGTCTGAGTCTGTCGGAGAAAGTCATAAATGCCGGCTCGGTATTCATCGGAAAATATGCATGTGAGAGCGCGGGCGACTATGCGAGCGGCACCAACCACACGCTGCCAACGCACGGATACGCCACTGCTTACAGCGGGGTCAATCTGGACAGCTTCTGCCGAAAGATTACATTCCAACAACTCGACGAGGCCGGCATCAACAGCATCGGAAAGGCCGTGGAACTGATGGCCGAGAACGAACATCTGCTGGCCCACAAAAACGCAATGACGCTGAGACGCAACTTGAAATCATGAGGCTGGATGCCAAAAGCACGACAGCCGGAAACAAAAAGCATAAAGTTTAAAATTTAATGTTTAAATTAGAAGAATTGCTTCGCGAGAACATTCTGCGGCTTCAGCCTTACAGCAGTGCCCGCAACGAATACAGCGGCCACACCGCAAGAGTGTTTCTCGATGCAAACGAAAACCCATACAACGAGCCGCTAAACCGATACCCCGACCCGCTTCAGACGGAGGTGAAGGCCAAGATTGCCGCACTGAAAGGCGTGAAAACGGAGCAGATATTTCTCGGAAACGGCAGCGACGAGGCCATCGACCTCTGCTACCGTTGCTTCTGCGAGCCGTGCAAGGACAACGTTGTGGCGATAGAACCAACCTACGGCATGTATCGCGTCTGCGCAGACATCAACGACGTGGAATACCGCACGGTGCTGCTCGACGACCATTATCAGACGACGGCCGAGAAACTGCTTGCGGCAGCCGACTCGCACACCAAGCTCATCTGGATTTGCTCGCCCAACAATCCTACGGGAAACAACATACGCCGCGAGGAGGTGGCCAAGCTGACAGACACGTTCAGCGGCATAGTCGTGGTGGACGAAGCCTACTCCGACTTCTCCCCACAAGTGCCTTTCCGCACGGAGATAGGCAAGCATCCCAACCTGATAGTATTGAACACCTTCAGCAAAGCCTGGGGCATGGCGGCAATACGTCTCGGCATGGCCTTCGCAAGCAGGGAAATCATCGAGACTTTCAACAAGGTGAAATATCCCTACAACGTCTCGCTGCTCACTCAGCAAAAAGCATTGGAAGCCCTTGCCGACCCATTCGCCGTTGACAAGTGGATAAGAACTCTGCTGCTGGAGCGCACAAGGCTCATCGATGCCTTCCGAGAGCTGCCAATCTGCGAAGAGGTGTTCCCGACCGACGCAAACTTCTTCCTCGCAAGAATGACCGACGCGCAACAAATCTACGACTATCTCGTGGCTCAGGGAATCATCGTGCGCAACCGCACAAGAGTGGCGCTCTGCCGCAACTGCCTCCGCGTGACCGTGGGCTCAAAAGGGGAAAACCAAGAACTGCTCGCCGCCCTCAGAAAGTATTAAGTCATAAAAGATAAATATCTGACAAACAAACCGTAAAGCTCAACGATTAAAGTTTAAAATTTAAAGCTTAAAGTAAAAAGCAAAACCGTGAAGCGAATTGAACGATATGCCGCTGTGTTGAGCCGCTTCGAGCAGCAGATGCCCGAAGTGACAACAGAACTGACCTTCGGCAACCGCTTCCAACTGCTTGTGGCTGTGATGCTCTCCGCGCAATGCACCGACAAGAGAATCAACCAAGTTACGCCCGAACTGTTCAGCCACTACCCTACCGCCGCGAGCATGGCCCAAGCCCGCGAGGAGGATGTGCTGGCGCTCATCAGAAGCGTCTCCTATCCCAACTCCAAAGCCCGACATCTGGTGGCAACGGCGAGAATGCTCGTGGATGAGTTCGGAGGCGAAGTGCCCGACGAGATGGAACAACTGACGCGGTTGCCCGGCGTGGGACGCAAGACAGCCAACGTGGTTCAGGCTGTGGGCTTCGGACGTCCTGCCATAGCCGTCGATACCCACGTGTTCAGAGTGAGCCGCCGTCTCGCCCTCGTGCCCTCCACAGCCAACACTCCGCTGAAAGTGGAGCAGGCTCTGACGGCGCACATCGACGCTGCGCTCAGGTCGAAAGCCCACCATTGGCTGCTGCTGCACGGGCGATACGTGTGCACCTCGCGGGCTCCTAAGTGCGAAAAATGCTTTCTCGCCGACGTCTGCCCAAGCGCTGGAAAATTCAAGAGTGCTAAAAAACATTCAATATAAATCAACAAATAAACCTAATCGAATAATGATGAAACGACAAATGCTCCTGCTGGCACTCCTTGCCGCCGCCAACGCCAACGCACAAGTGTGGCCAATCAGCTTCAGTCAGTCGCAAGGCTATTCACAGAGCGACCGCCATCTCGACCAAGTAGGCCTCGCATCGGGATGGGGCGACTTCGGCGTGGCCCTCAACCAATCGAAGATGTACAACAGCAAGCTCGACCAATCGCTCATCGCAAAGGCCGGCGAAACGGTGAAGCCGTCGGTGGCATACAGCGGAGCATGGATGCAAAGCTACATCTACGTGGACTGGAACAGAGACGGACAGCTCAGCAGCGACAACGAACTGGTGAGCTATTCGGCATACCAAACCGACGGCACATGGAAAAACAGCGTCGGTGAGACCTTCCAAAACGGCAACCAACTGAACCCGCCGACGTTCACCATCCCACAGGACACCGAAGAGGGCTTCTACGGCATAAGATACAAAATAGACTGGAACTCGAAAGCGCCCGAAGGCAGCACCGAGAGCGACAACGACATAGTGACCAACCGAGGGGCAATAGCCGACACCCGGCTGCTGGTGAGAAACAGCGGCGAGGCCTCGCTGACCGTCAGCTGCAAGCACGGCACCGTAACCCTGCACGACGGCACACCGCTCACCTCTGCCACGCTGGGCGAAGGACTGACGCTGAAGGTGAACCCCGACGACGGCTACCGCTTCAAGAGCGTCACCCTGAGACACGGCTTCCTGACGGGCGACTCGCTGAAAGGCAACATACCGCAGCGCGCCCGAACAACCATCACCGAAGAAAACAACGGGCTGGTGACGATACCGGCGACGCTCGTGGATGGCGACATCGAACTGACCGTAAGCTTCCAAGCAGGCGAGCGTCCTGCGGAGGCATACGAACTGGTGTTCAGCGACGAATTTAACCAAACCGACAGCTCGGAGCCCGACCCTGCGAAATGGGCAGTGTCGCAGCGCTACAAGTCAACTTGGAACAGATTTATATCCAAAGACCCACGCGTGGCCTTCGTTGAAAACGGCAAGCTCGTCTGCCGCTGTATGCCAACTCCCTCCGACCGTCTGGCCGACGACACGCTGGAGATGATATCGGGAGCCGTCGAGACGCGCGGACTGTTCAGCTTCACCTACGGATGCGCCGAAGCACGCATAAAGACCAACCCCCACAAGGGCAACTTCCCTGCCTTCTGGATGATGCCGCAACCGCCATGCGAAAGCTGGCCGAAGGCGGGCGAGATAGACATCTGGGAGCAAATTGACACCGAAAACAAAGCCTACCACACCGTCCACTCCAACTGGACATACAATTTGGGCTACAAGCAGAACCCGCAATCATCATTCTCAGAAACCGTTGACATGGCGCAGTGGCACGTCTATGCTGTGGAATGGACTGACGAGGAAATCAAATGGTTCGTTGACGGAAAGAGCGTGGCAAACTACAAGAAATCGGCTACGCAGAGCGACATCGAACAAGGGCAATGGCCTTTCGACGCGCCATTCTACCTGATATGCAACCAAAGCGTGGGCAACGGCTCATGGGCAAGCAACTATGAGAAGGGACACACCTACGAAACGCTTTTCGACTGGGTGCGCGTCTATCAGCTGAAGCCGTCGGAGCCATCGGCCATCGCAACGCCCACTCAGCAGAAGCGCGCCGACCTGCACTCAGCCTACGACCTCAGCGGCCGCCCCATCTCATCCACCGGCAGTCCATACAGGAAAATCGTAATACAGGGCGGAAAGAAAACGCTTATACCTTAATTATAATAACAGCGACGGCAAGCGGCCCGACTCCCGTCCCGATGCTTGCCGAGAAGAATCCCGATGCTCGTCGGAAACAATCACGATGCTTGTCGGGAAGGACAACGATGGAATCTGACGACCATCTTAGGTGCACTTTTGTGCGGCAGAATGAGTACTGTCGGCAGTTCCTATGTTCCAAATCGGTCATAAAATGTTCTTTAATTGTGCAAAAACAGAAAAAGAGAGAAAGCGACGCGATATTCTCATAAAAAATGCACAAAAATTTTGGAATTGTGCAAGGAAAGCATTACCTTTGCACACGAAAACAAAAAATGTGCAGAAAAATGGAGAAAATTCCAAGCTTCAACCAATACATTGAGAAAAGCATAATTGAGCATTGGGACCTCGACGCCCTGACCGACTACAAAGGCACCACCCTTCAATACAAAGACGTGGCGCGAAAAATAGAAAAAGTACACATTCTCTTCGAAAACTCCGGCGTTCAGAAGGGCGACAAGATTGCTCTCTGCGGACGCAACAGCGCCAATTGGGCGGTGGCCTTCCTCGCCACGCTGACCTACGGCGCGATTGCAGTGCCCGTGCTGCACGAGTTCACCGCCGAACAGATACACAATATAGTAAACCACAGCGAGGCGAAACTGCTCTTCGTGGGCGACGTGGTCGCAAAGACGATAGACCCCAACCAAATGCCTCACCTCGAAGGCATCGTCAACATTCCCGACTATTCGCTGATGCTGTCGAGAACCGACAGCCTGACCTACGCTCGCGAGCATCTCAACGAAATGTTCGGCAAGCGATACCCCAAAGCATTCCGCCGCGAGGACGTGCACTACTACATCGACGAAGACCCGGAGGAACTTGCCCTCATCAACTATACAAGCGGCACCACAGGCTTCTCGAAGGGAGTGATGCTCCCCTACAGAGCCATTTGGAGTAACCTCGACTTTGCCTACCACGTGCTTGGCGACATCCTCAAGGCCGGCGACAACACTATCAGCATCCTGCCTATGGCTCACATGTACGGCATGGCCTTTGAGTTCATCTTCGAGTTTGTGGTGGGCTGCCACATCTTTTACCTCACGCGAGTGCCTTCGCCTGCAATCATTGCGCAAGCCTTCGCCGACGTGAAGCCGCGCATCATCATCGCCGTGCCGTTGGTAATCGAAAAAATTGTGAGGAAGAGAGTGTTCCCGAAGATTCAGAACAATGTGGCCCGACTGCTGCTTGCCATGCCTATAGTGAGCAAGAAGGTGAAGGAGACCATCTGCCAACAGGTGGTAGAGGCCTTCGGCGGCAAATTCTACGAAATAATAATCGGCGGAGCCGCATTCAGCAACGAGATAGAACAGTTTATGCACGACATCGGCTTCCCCTTCACCGTAGGCTACGGCACCACCGAGTGCGCACCAATCATCAGCTATGCCGATTGGCACGACGCACGCCCCGGCTCATGCGGACGGGCGGTGATACACATGGAGGTGAAGGTGCTCAGCCCCGACCCCGAGCGTATAGCCGGCGAGATAGTGGTGAGAGGGCTCAACGTGATGCTCGGATACTACAAAAATCAGGAAGCCACCGAGCAAACGATAGACAAGGACGGATGGTATCACACCGGCGACCTCGGCACCATCGACCACGACGGCTACATCTACATCAGAGGCCGCTCGAAGAACATGCTGCTCGGCAGCAACGGTCAGAACATCTATCCTGAGGAGATAGAAGACAAGCTGGCAAGCATGGCGATGGTCATGGAGTGTCTTGTGGTGCAGCGCGGCGACAAACTGGTGGCACTGGTACACCCCGACACCGACGAGGCGAAGAACATGGGCTTCAATGAGGCTGACCTTCAGAACGTTATGGAGCAGAACCGACAGCAGCTCAACCAAATACTGCCTGCCTACTCCAAACTTGCCGCGATAGAACTGCGCGACGAGGAATTTCAGAAGACGCCAAAGAAGAGCATCAAGCGCTATCTTTACTCATAAAGAGCACTGCAAATTTAAGTTAAAAAAGCGTCGGAAAGCATTGCTGAACGGAAAATAATGCTTACCTTTGCACGCGCAAACCAAGAGGAGAGTTGGCAGAGTGATCGATCGCGCTGGACTCGAAATCCGGTATACCCCTTTCGGGTATCGGGGGTTTGAATCCCTCACTCTCCGCAAAGTCCGCATGACAAGCCGAAAGAGGCAAGTTGTGCGGATTTTCTTTTCCTGAATTTTCTGCTGAATGTCCGCGCTCACGCCACCGCTCATCAGAACGGATAGCCGATGGCGAAGTGGATTGTCTGTCCGTCTCGGAAGCGCGGGATGTTGAAGTAGCCGCTCTTCGACGTCTCGTAAGGCACGTGCAGGCCTATGCCCCAATCAAGTCGCAGGATGATGAAGTCGAGGTCGTAGCGCAGACCGATGCCTGTTCCGAGAGCCGTCTGCTCCGGCAGGTTTTTCAGACGGAAGGTAGCGCCGGCGCCCAAACCGCTGTCGCGCAACGCCCACACATTGCCTGCGTCGATGAAGGCAGCACCGTCGAGCGAGCCTACGAGCGGGAATCGCCATTCGAGGTTAGCCCCCAATAGCACGTCGCCCACTTGCAGCACGTAGGCAAGGCGGCTGTCGGGCATGGCCACATTGCCCGGTCCGAGACTTCGGGCATTGAAGGCTCTCACGCTGTTTGCGCCGCCGGCATAGAATCGCTCTCCGTATGGCACTTGGGTGCTGTTGCCGAAAGCCCACGCCACTCCTGCGGCGAGGTGTGCCACGAATGACGACGACGTGCCTATGGCCCACGTCTTGGTGAGGTCGGTGCGCAGCTTCAGGTATTGCGCGTAGGGCGTGCTGAACATTTTCTTGTCGGTGTCGTTCCATTTTCTTCCCAAAGCCATGTATCCCAACGAGAGCACTGAGCCCGCCTCGGTGAGCGTGGCGCTGAAGCGCATTGGGTTGCGGCTCGTGGCCGGACTGCCGATGCTGATGGTGTAGCGTGCTTTCGGCGTGAGCCTGTCGGTCATTGAGACGAGCAGTGCCGGCGTGTTTTTCAGAAGATTGCGGAAGCTGTCGGTCATGTGGGCGAAGTGGTTGTACTCCACGATGAGCGGCGAGAGCTCGTGGCTCAGGTTCGCCGTAGGCTGCCACCGATAGGTTATCTCGGCGGTCAGCGAGTGTTGGCGGAAGAGCGACGCGCGGTGCAGAGTCTGCCTCGAGAGTTTCAGCGTGGTGCTCGGAGTGGAGTAGAATTTCTTTGGCTTGCGGCCTTTCTCCCTCATCTGTCGGATGCGCTCGGGTGTGATGCGTCGGCGTGGCCAAAGTATTCTCGGCAGTTCGAGCGTAACGTCGCCTCCGTATTCATACGAGTTTATCTTGTCGGCCGAACTTTCCACACGTCTTCCGGTGAGCCTTTCGTAGTAGCCTTTCAGATTGAAGCTCAGGCGCTCCCCTCCCCTGAACGCGTTTCGCTTGGTCAGTCCGATGGTCAGTCCCGGCCCCATGCGCTGATTGGTCTTTCCCGTCATATTGGCCTCGATATAGACGTCGTATGGTTTTTCGAAGAGACAGTTCACGTTGAGGTCGAGCGTGTCGGCGCGTGGGGTGAACTGCATGTCGGTCATCGAGAATATACCGTTGCTGCCTATCTTGCTGAGGCTCTCGTTGTGGCGGTCGATGCTGTATGGCTGTCCGTGCCTCAGAGTGATGTCGCGCATTAGCACACCCGTGCGCACGGGGGGACGCTTGCCGCTGAAGAGTACTGTGAGATGCCCGCGTCGGAGGCTGTCGGTGAGGCTGTCGGTGACGTGGCGCCGCAACTGTATGGTGGTGTGCCCCATAGTCCATCGCTTCAGAGCGTCGTCGGGCAGGCTGTCGGCGAGCTGCAGGCGCATGTCGGCCCGATGACTTTGGCGGGTGGTATCGGCAAGCCACGACATGAAGGATTGGTTGAAGTAGTAGTAGCCGTTGTTTCTCATCAGCGTGGCCACTCGTTTCCTCTCCGCGTCGAGCTCGCTCAGGCAGAAGGGGTCGCCTTTTTTTATCAGGGGCGTCTGCGTGGTCAGTATCTGCTGCATGTCGTCGGGAAAGCGCGTGTAGCCTATGGAGTCGAGCGTGGTGAGCGGTCCTGCCGACACGCGATAGGCAATCTTCGCCTTTTTGGCGTTGTGGCGGTTGGTTATGTTGCGGCTCACGACGCTTGCGTCGAAGTATCCGTTTTTCTTCATCACGCCTTGGGCTATCTGTGCTCTCAGCTCCGGATTGACGTTTGACATCAGCACCGGCTGTTTGCCGAAAGTCTTGCAAATCCATTTTGACAAGGGCTTTTCGCTTTCCGCCCATGCGTTCCATATCCAAAGTTTGTAGTTCAGCGGCGTGCGAAGGTAGGGCGAGCCGAGTATTCCTCCGTTGGGAGTGCAGGCGAGTGCGGCTTCTACTTCGGTCTGCGTGTCGAGGAAGTGGTCTGACGTCTCGTAGTCGGCATATTCAATCTTCTTCATACCGGTGTAGAGTTGGTCGCCGTCGGGGATAAGTCTTGTTGTGGAGCACGACGCGAGGGCGAGCAAAAGGAGGGCTGACAATAGGCGTGGCACTATTGACAACCTGCGACTGCCTGTCCGGGCAATCGGCGCAGCGGCTGATTTGTCAGTTCTGTTTGTTTTCATTTTTCGGTTTGAAGAAGTCGCTGAGGTTCTGCAGTTTTCGTTTCCAAATGAAGCCTGCTCCGTATCTTCCCACGTCTCCTTCGAAGATGTCGTACTTCGAGCGGTCGTAGAACAGCTTCAGGTATTTGTTCGACGATTGGCTGAGTCGATACTCAAGCACGACGTTGTCGAGCAGTTGGTTGGAGCGGGAGGATGTGGCCGCGCTGTTGCTTCCTGCCGACGACACTTTTCCTCCGATGCTCACGCTGAGGCGATTGTTCCAAAATCGTTTTGCGAAGCTGAAGGAGTAGTCGGTGTGCATTGTTCCGGTGGCGTCGGTGGTGTTGTCGAGTCCCACGCTGAAGTCGAGCGTCTTGAGAGCGTTGCCCGTTATGTTGTTTATTTCCGACTGCAGGAACGTGCTCAGCGCGCTGTTCATCGTGAAAGCGTTGGTGTTTCCGTCGGCGAGATACATTCCTGTTGTGAGCATTGTGACGGCGAGCTTTCCGCGCTGCTCCTCGCTCATCACGGCAAGGTCGTTTTTCACTGTGGCGTCTTCGGGCGCGTCGATGGTGAACTGCAGCCCCATGTCGTTGAGCGTCTTCGACACCACGATGCCGCAGTCGAAGCTGACGGCTCTCGATGCTCCTCCGTCGGTCGATACTGATGCTTTCGTCCGCTCGGTGGCTGTGATGTTGAGTTTCGGGTTGTATGGGTCGCCTGTGAACTCTATGTAGCTGCCTTCCTTTATGGTGAACGTCTTCAGCGGAATGACGGGAAGCGAGTATTTCATCTTTCCTCCCGCGAGAGTGTAGCGGCCGCTCAGCCTCAGGTCGTCGGTGTTGTCGTAGCGCAGTCGCAGGTCGCCTCCTCCTTCGAGGTCAACATAGTTCGACTTGTCGGAGTTGAGGGCGCAGAGTATGTGGGCACGCTCGTCGATGGAAAGCATGAGGTTGACGTTGAGTCCCGCAGGCACAGGCCTCGGCGCGCTTAACTCCCTCGTGGTGTCGCTGAAGCTTGTGAACGTCACGAGTTCGTCGAGCTGATTGTCGGTGGAGAGCGGTGAGTCGCGCAGAACGTAGGTCATGTCGGTCGTCCCAAGCACGTCGGCCTTTCCCCTCATGCTCAGTGAACTCAGTTCGCCGCTGATGTTTCCGTTGAAGTTCACGTATGCCTTTCCGTAGGCCACCGAGCGCGGGTTCTCTTTGGCGTCGATGAGCAGGAAGTCTTTCGCGCTCATCTTCATGTTCATGCTCACGTGGTCGAGGTCGGCAAAGCTTACGTATCCATAGATGTTGAGCGGCGATTCGTTGTGGGAGTAGAAGCCGAAGTTCTCGAAAGCCACCCGGCTGTCCTTGATGCTCACGGGGTCGTTGTCGGCCCGCAGTTCTATTCCGTAGGGCTCGCTGACCAAGTAGGCCGAGTCGAGATAGATTTCGCCGTTGGTCTTTGGCTTTGCTGTGCTGCCTTTCACGGTGAGGTCGCCTTCGGCATATCCCTTGAAGCCGATGATTTGGTCGGGGATAAATCCGTTGGCAAGGGCGAGCGGGAAGCGCGTCAGGCCGATGGTGGCGTCGATGTTGTCGCTGCCTTCCTTCTTGTATGTTCCGCTGATGGTGGCCACTTCCGCGCCGTCGGATGTCAGAGTGCCGTCGATGAAGTGGCTGCCGTCTGACTTGGGCATATAGACGAACTCTGTGCCTACGTTGCCTACGGGATATTTCTCATACACGAAGTTGTCTATCGTCATGTCGGACATTATGGAGAACTGTCCGTCGGCCGACTGCACCACGTGGTAGTCGCCGTCGAGTGTGCCGGCAATGTCGGGCAGGTAGGGTATCAGCTCAAGCGTTTGGTCGAGGTCGAGTTTGTTGATGCTCAGCGTGAGGTCTTGCAGGGCGTCGTCGTTGTCGTCGGTAGAGTATAGCTTTATACCTGTACCGTCGTCGGCGAGCAGGTCAACCTTTGCCCTCATGCGCTTCTGTTGGTCTAAGAAGATGTAGTTGTCGTCGTTGAGCGTGAACTCGCGGTAGCCTATTGTTGGCTTCTGCGGAATGAGGTGCAGGTGGATGCCGTCGGCGAGAAGCGACGCCTCTGTGCCCACTCTCACTCCGAGCCTCTGTTGCTCGTCCCAAATGCGCAGTCCCGCCTTTGCCCCTTTGTCGGTGATGTTGCCGTCGATGAGAGCCTTGAAGACGAACTGCGGGTTCTGACGGTTGTTCTCCACTTGCGCGGCGAAGGAGAGGCGCGTGGAGTCTTGCCTCAGGCGGAAGCGGAGCGTGTCGATGAGCGTGCTGTCGGCGTTCAGCCCGTAGAGGCTGCCTGTGCCGTTGATGCCTGTCGACGGCGACGTGCTGATGTTGGCCTTTATGCTGTTGAAGCCAATGTTCTTCTGCCACTTCAGTATCGACGCGAGCGGATTGTCGTTGCCGCCTTCAAAGCGGAGTTTGGCGTCGGGCAGCAGCGTTTTCAGTTTTGTGGGGTCTATGCTGCGGTCGCTGAGTTGCGCTTGTGCCTCGTCTAATATCTTTGTGGCTTGGCCGATGAGCTGCTTGTATCCGCCGGCAGATTCGAGACGGAGTTTCAGCGAGCCGCTTTCCACGTGAGCCCATGTGGTGTCCTTTCTCGTCAGGGCGTCAATCTCTATCGTCTGCGGACTGTAGGTTCTGAGGCGGTCTTTGAATGTGGCGTTGCCTATTGTGCCTTTCACCTTGTAATATTCGTCCATGTCGGAGTCGATGTCGAGGTTGGCCTGAATGTTTCCCGAGAAGGGCTTTTCCGAGAGGCGCATCGCCTGCAGGTCGAAGTGGTCGAGGTTGGCGTTCACTTTTGCGTCGAGTTTCTTGGTGTCGATGCGTGCGTCGAGCGTTATCTTTCCGTCGATGAGTGGGTTGTTGCTGTCGATGTTGGCATGTGCCACTCCGTCTTTCAGGTTGGCCGTAGCCTTCACGTTGTCGATGTTCCAATGGCCGTAGCCGAGATGGCTCACCTGAGCGTCGGCCTTCATCCACGCGCCTTTCTGCCGTGGGTCGAAGCCTTGTCCCTGCGCGTTGATGTTGCCGCTGAACTGATAGATGGAGTCTTTGGGCAGGAAGTGGTTCAGTTGCAGGCGGTCAACATTCAGGCGGGCGTCGTAGCTCTTTCTGCCCAAGTCAATCTTTCCCTTGCCGCTCACTGTTCCCTTGCCTTCGCGGGCCTTGAAGTCGGCAGCATATTTGTCGCCGTCGATTTCCACGTCGGCATTGAGGGCGATGCCTTTCGGTATGTTCACGCCGCCCATTGGGACGAGCGACGAGAGGAAGTCGATGTTGTCGGCCTTTGCGTCGAGTTTCAGGCTGCCCTTGCGCCGCTTTGCGTCGGTGATGTTGCTTATGCGTCCTGTGGTCTTCAGTTGGAAGGCGGTGGGCAGTTTCACGTCGAGGCCGGTGAAGCTCATGTCGTTCATGTTGCCGCTCACCGCTCCTCTGATGCTGATGGGTTGGTTGGGATATTTCCGCTGAAACGTCTTGGGCAGTTTGCCTGCAAACCGCATCACGTCTTGCTTGCCTATCTGCGCCATCACTCTTGCCTCTGCCTTGCCCGTCTGTCTGTCGTTGTCTGACGGATAATACATTGTCAGTTCTCCGTCTATCGATGAGTCGGGGGTTCTCAGTTTCAGTCGCGGCACGTCAATCTTTGCGGAGTCAATCAGCACGTTTCCGCTCATTTCGCTTATCTCGAACCCGCTCTTCTCCTTCAGTTGGAGTTGTCGCACAGAGCCGCCGATGTTGTCGCCGTGCACGTAGATAGAGTCGGCTCCAAGGTTGATGTCTTTAATGTCTAAATGGTTGTAGTCGAGGCCTTTCGTTTTTGTCGCGAAGACATTGTCGTAGGCCAACGTGCCATCCTTCCAATCGAAATGTTCTACGGTGTAGAGTCCCTGCTCCAAGTCAACGGTAGCCGCCTTCGCCTTCACGTCGCCGAGCTGTGCCTTTATGCTGAGCGTGTCGCCGATGGTGTGCAGTTCCACGTCTGATTTTGCAATGGTCAGGCTGTCGGCCGCTATTCTCCACCGCGTCTTGCTCGTTGTGGTGTCTTCCGTCTCCTTCGGCTTCAGGTTGATTTTCACGTGGGCATCTTCTATCTGCGCGTCGTTCAGGTCGATGGTCTCCTTGTCGAGGTCGATGCCTTTGCTTTTCAGGGCGAGGCGTCCGAGTGTGCCTTTTATTCGTAGCGTCTCAATGAAGTCGGTGGTGTTCAGCTTTGCGTCGCTTATCTCCAACTGATTTACCACCACTTTCTTCTTCAGGAGGGGTTTCAGCTGCACGTCAACCGTCATGTGGCCTATGTCGGCGATGGTGTCTTTCAGTTGCGGCAGAGAGTCGTTCTGCCTTACGGCGCGGAAGCCGTCGATGCCGAGGTCGAGGGGAAACTCCAAGTTGACGTGGTCCACGCTGATGTCCATTCCGAGTTTTTCCGACGCCACTTCCGCCACCTTCTTCACCGCCCAATTCTGCACGGGCGGCGTATAGACAAGCAGCGTCAGCACGCCGAACAAAAGAATGGGACTAAGCAGGAGCGCCCCAAGAGCCCACATCCACTTTTTCACGTCACGTCTCTCTCTCCTTTCTCCTGTTTCG
>Ga0181612_148579_pt1 | contig 14354 bp, 13 predicted proteins | sample HoacroProtozoa21_FD_119630 | JGI IMG/M metagenome (GOLD analysis project Ga0181612, IMG submission 119630) | Hoatzin crop microbial communities from Cojedes, Venezuel. Combined Assembly of Gp0051906, Gp0051904, Gp0051908 | reverse complement strand
GTGATACACAGGAACAGATTGCCCAGAGAGGTAGAGGAGGCCCCACACCTAGAAACATTCCAGGTCAGGTTGGATGGGACTCTGAGCAACCTGGTCTAGTTGAAGATACCCCTGTTCACTGCAGGGAGATTGGGCTAGACGACCTCTGAAGGTCCCTTCCGACCCAGAGCATTCTATGATTCTATAAACTGAAAATCTTCACTTGCTCCAGAAAAATAAATGGTACGCTGCAGTTCAGCTCTCCCAACACGCTGGAAATAACCACAACAATGGTAAACCTTGTCTACAGAGCTTTTGAAGATCTGGGTCACAGACATCTCTCCCTCTCTAATCGTTCAGCAGTCTGACCACTACGCTTATGGCTATGAATTCCACCAGCTGTCTAGATGCTGATGTGCTTTAGTATTGTCAGGATTAAGACCAAAGATACAGCTTTGTCCTCATCTCTGAAAGGCAGGTACCCAAAAAATGAAAGTTGTAGGTACCTTGCCCAATGAAGTCTTAAATAAGCAGCCTGGAAGAAAAGAGACCAGAGCTCTAAGAGTGAAAAGGATTAGTACCCTGCAGCATGCAAGGATACATGACAAGTTACTATATTTAGGACAAAGGATGTGTTAAGCATGTGTTTCAGATACCTAATACACAGCAACAATCTATTTTAGGGAAAAATTCTGTAGTTATTTTCTACACTTAGAACCCAGTCCAAGTGCACTAAATATAAAGAAAAAACGTTCAAGAACTTTGGAGGGCTTTGGATCAGGCTTTTACAGGACAGCAAACATCAAGAAACAGGCCACATTGTGTTTTAGCTGTGCCCAGTACCGAGGACTGCTTCCTTTTTTAAGACATTTTTTAGTATAATGAGGTCATAGAGAGCAGCCTGGGAATTTATTTGCCCCTTTTCTAAAACCAGACAGTCTCCTATATAATCTAAATGACACTTGCAGAGTCTGTAATGGCTTTCATACTTGGTTATAAATCAGTCACTGCTGAGATGCCAGGAAGTTTATACAGAACTCTACAGCATTGCAAAGCCTTGAGGTGTGTTGATGTGTAGAACAAACAAGAGCACAGTTGCAGTATTCCTTCCTGAATCAAAGCAGTGTTTGATTTTCACATCTTGACCTACCTTAACTTCTCCACCAAGAGAGGAGGAATGGGAAATGCATAATTAAAATCTTCTGCCTTTACTATCACTGAAAACTGAGGGGGAAAGCCATTGAACGTCTCTCTTCGTATGCCATCTGTATTTTTGTCAAGCTCCCTCATATCTGCAAAGCAACAATGTTCAGAAAAGTCCCAAGCCAACATCTCAGAAACATTTTACCTAAAGTTGCAATGGCTAATTGTGTTATAAGTCTGAAAAAGTTCTTCCCACATCAATCAAGATTTCATGCCAGGTTTATGTAACCCTTATAGTATGTTCCCTCCACATACGGCTGTCTGTCTGGTAACTGTATTAAATCAAGAAAGGGGAAGATAGGTTTTGTTGTGGTGTACCTCATTTTGTTGTTTTAGCCCTGCCATATGCTCAGTTCAAGGAAATATGGTGTTCCTTCATTGCAGTTGTACAAAGCGGAAATTTTAGGTTATTTACCTTTGAAGACTTTACAGACTAAATTAAAAATTTTTTTTCTCCATTTTGACATAAATGCACACCCACATGTGAGAAAGTATATCCCACAGCAAGATACATTTATAGAAAAGCTAGCTATACATATTGTGCTGCACCAACAATGATATCAGTAGAAACTAAAAAAATGAAGTTCACAGCTATGTTTTGCCCGTGTCCAATTATTGTCTGAGTTGGGCAGAATGACAGTTTATAGCACTTGTTAAAACCATACTCTGCTTGATGTCAAAGAGAATTGTCTTACGCAACAAGAATACATTTTAAGAAAATCTTGACAGAGTTATTTAGGAACAAAAAAAATTGTACGCCTCTTGCATCCTTCTTCACCCTGAAAACAAAAACCTGTAGTTGCTTATGATAATAGTTCCTAAAACAGAAATTAAATATTAGCTCAGAATAAATTGGACCTGAAATGAAACAGCTACACTTGCAGCAAACAGCTTAGATCTCAGCCTTGCTCCTTAAGGTTTCGGGTTTTGCTAGGCAACTGTATGTGTACCTTTTAAATTTTAAAGGCATTGCATCTATTGTCTGTGGGAAGTAAAAATAAATGTTTCACATCACTTGGCTACCTGGGAGAGGCTTTATGCTGAGAAATTAGCTATGTATCTGTGGTCGGTTTATAGTAGCAAGGGAAAATGTAGAGAGAATTAAGTTGGACATTTTCAGCAAAGGGAAAACTACAGACAAAAGAGATTGGACAACCCAGTGTAAATTAAGATTGACAGTTAATATAGTATATGGCATAACAGTCTGCAGCACTTCTAGCCCAGGGTTAGTGAAACCTTTCTACTAGGTATGAAAAATAACACTTTGTAATTGCAATTAATGTAAGTAAAATGTGCACATATCACTTTGCAGAAGTGGGTAAAATTCTGAAGAGTTCTTATCAGAGATTGTTCTCAGTGTGATTCTGGTTATGAAGTGTCGGTTTACTAAACTAACTACATGAAGAATATGTTTGACCAGGAATTCCATAGTTTCTTCCCTGAACTTGACATTAGCTCTGAAAGGTTTCACCTGATTAAAAAAGAGTATGCAAATTAGGACATGATTATATTACAAGACCTTGCACTCATTGTGTATATGTTTTCATCAGGCAGGAAAGGGAGCAAGTCACTAAAGCCACGTTGTCGCATGAGAGCCAGGACATAGTCTGACACAAGTAATGCAACAGATCATCTGAATTGCAAAGAGTTCATGTTTTAATCTCTAAATTACACACATATTGATAGTGATAGGATTAGATCTTCTTTCCAAAGATGTTGGTGGTGTTTTTTTTCTTGTTACTAGTATTAATATTAATATAAATATTAGTGGAGTGTTTGCAAGTTCTTGTTCAGGACTAGGGCTTTGTTATGTCAGATGCTACAAACACGCACACAGAGATGGTGGTCTCTCACTGAAAGACCTTTCTAATCAGATTTCTTCAACTCTTTGTTCATAATGACATTATTTTTCTTATGAGTCAGCCTGTTCCTCAAGCCAGAATTTGATTTTTAGGAGGTCAGAGCTGAACCATTATCGGAAGATGTGTCAGTAATAGTCTTCCTCATGCTAATGCTGGTGAATACCTATTTAAGACCAGATATATCACTCCAAAATGTCCATTAATGAGAATCTTTTCTTCAGACCAGGTTAATGCCAGAAATTGCTTAATGCTGGCTTATATTTAATATTTTTCCTAAGTGTATTTCTTACTTGTTTCAGTAGGAGAGTTATTAACTGAACTCCAGCATTAGTTTTCATCACTCTTTCCCTGATTTTACTCTACCTGTAGGAATAAGCCACTTAAATGTTAGAACAATACTACTACTACTACTACTAGAACTACAATTTTGGTTAGTAAGTTTGTTTAAAAGTAAAACCAAAGTGCAACTGTCCCTAGGAAAGTAAATGTTGCAGCTTTTTCCCAGAATAAACAGAGAACCTGAGACAGCAAATTTTATGCTCTTTTGATCAAAAAAAAGTACATTTCTTTCCATTCTGTTGCAACAAGCATGAATATTCTCACTCACCTGTAGTAGCAAGTGCAGGAGTGCAGAAGCTGGTACTTACAGCTGGAATACCTGAATGCCTGAAGATGTTGCTCTCAAAAACAGTTTCTTTTCCCAGATAGTCATGAGATAATGGAGCAGATTCAATCCTGACACTCATTTCTGACTAACTCCCAGCATAATTAGAAAGCTTAGATTAAAGTCTTTCACTTCTAAAATGAAATATCTGCAGGACCAAGCCTCAATAATTATGAAGTGGGAGGAATCAGGCATAGCATGTGGAAAATGCAAATGCTACAGAAAGTGGCCTGCAGGTAGCTGAATTATTTTGGAATGCCTGTTTTATTAATGGCTGTGGCTGGCAGGAGGCTGCAGGCACCCAGGCCTGTCAGAAGTGTTTTCTGAGTTTCCTGGGACCAGTCAGGTAAGTAAACAGGAGGAGGAACCTCGAGAAAAGGTTGAGCTAGAAAATATACAGGAAGGCAGTATGTATCTGCACCCTCTCAGGCACCCTTCAGATGGGAGTCCACAGGAGGCAGCTGCCTTCAAAGCCTTGCAAACCATTTAGAATCAGTTCTCACTGGATCCCTGCTTCTCTTCTCTTTGTGTACTTTCACTGCTTTCAGCTGTAAAAGTAAATGGCTTCAAATAATGGCCTGGAATTGGCTAAAGTTCTAGAAAAAAATACTGGCAAAATCATACTGCTCTAATTAGTACTGGGCAAATGTTTAAAGACAGAAGCTTAAATACGGAAATCCTCTGTTTGTAGTCAAGCATTACAAAATCCACTTAGTATGGTGGTTGTGGTAAGGCAATCCAGTGTCGAAGACAGAAATGAAAGCTGAAATTTGATACACAAACTAATTAGCCAACATGGGAGTAATACATTTCAAAGTTTCATAGACTTTTGTAATGAATAAGGGCTTAGACACTCCTTGTTCTATTGCACGAACAGCACAAGTGCAAGCGGTGTTTCAGAAATCACAGTAGCATTTAGTTACTTCAGATTCTTGTTGTCAAAATTTCAAAAGGAACTAATTCTGCACTAACGAGCAAGCAACCTGAAAGGTTTCTCATTTGTAAATTAGGTTTAGTTTAATCTGCAAGAGTTCAAAGAAACCAGCTATAACTACTGAGGATGTAATGTAGTTAATGTCAGTTTAAGAGTTTCAATAATAAAAGCATCTGCTTACCTTCAGATCTAGATTTTGGGAAACATCACAGCAGCAGCTCCCCACAACCATAAGACAAAGTCTCAGGGACAAAATTTGCCTTCTCAGGCCATGTTAAATGAAGAACTAACACGAAACACTTACTCTAAGTGCAGACTGTGTGTCTGTAATGCTCAAGAGCCCTCCTAAAGGACTGAAGATGGTCCCATTGTGTTATATGCTTTGCAAATGCATAAAAATGACCATCCTTGCCCCATGACAACCACAACAACAGGGTTCAAGTATGGGGAAAGTATATACAACATATGAGACAATATTATTTTCCACTGAAGACAGTGATTTCAGTACACCAACAATCAAACCCCTGTCAAGAGTGGTTTAGAGGCATCATGGCAGAGAAGAGCATAGGGAGGGTTTTGTGGTGATTCTGTGGATCTTTGCTTCTCAGGCAGGATAGTCAACCATGATAATAACATGGCAAGAGAAACCTGTCTTGCAGAGCACTTTAAACATGGAGGGTAAGGTGGCAATGTGCAGGTCTAACCATCCCAATACTAAAAGAGAACTGCAGTGTCCCACTCTGTTGAAGAAGATTTTTATAATCTTTACTGAGACCAACTTCAGCAAGATGTGGAAGCCAAATGGAGACGCTTCAGGACCAGGACAGTAGCATATAGGACAGCCAAGGAGCTGATACATGAACAGGAGAAGGGCAGAAGGAGCTTGAGGAGGAAGAGGATTCACTGGTCAGGTTTATGTAGGTTTGAATCATGAGCAAAATTTGTCAAAAGAAATAACCTCAAATAGTAAAGGGGAGCTGAAAATTACTTGTGCAAGTGAAGAAGAGCCAAGAAAAGGAAAGCAGCCAAGAAATCTGTGTATATCAGAAAGTGAGAGAAGAAAGCTGTAGGAGGGGAAATCAACAAGACAATTAGACAAGGGGAAGGACAAATACTCTGTCAGCTTTCTTTTTGAGGAAAGCCATAAGTCCCATGGAGCAAGAGAAGTGGAGTGAGAAGAGAAGGATGTAAAATAAGTGAGGCAAAGATAGTAGGAAACCAGCAGACTACTACTAGAAAAAGATGCCCGATACTGGGACTGCCCTCAGCCACCCCTCAGCCTGCCCTGCTCGCTGGCTGGGGTCAGTCAGGCAGGGCATCACCAGCCAGGGACCATCCCACTACCTCCTGCCCACCTGACCTGGTCATCAGACACCCTCATTTTTGCCACTCTGTCAAAGGTGAGAAGGACTTAGTAGTTTCCCGAATTTTGTTCTCCTTCAAACTTCTCTGAAGTTTGAACTCTCTCCAGAGAGAAAAGCTGTGACTCTGAATCTCCCACCCACTGCCCTGTGTAGCAGGTTTACCCTCGTGATCCTCCTGACATCCACGAGGCTGGGGAACCCTGAGGTCAAAGAAGGAAGGAGTTACCAACTCCGTAATTTGGAGTTGGGTGTCTCATTGCCATCAACTTCTGGCTTTAGTGCTCTACATCCCTTAAAATAGCACTGCTTAAGGTGCCAGATATCACCTAGAACAGCAGCATGAATTAGTTCAAGTACAGCAAATAATATCCCACTCCCTGGGGGGACTGTATCTTAGTCATCAGGCAAAGTCTTATGCCACTAGTTATGAAAAATACAGCTGATTAATCATTATCAAATAATTTAATTTGAACTTCAAAGTTAATATGTGTGGCTTTAAATGTGCCCTTATATCAGAAATCAGGATCAGAGTATATGTTAATTTAAAAGAATAGGGAAAAGGGCAATAAAGTATGTCTGGAAGCATGTTACATAGTTTGGAAGTAGAACAAACTAACTTATGGGGCAGTGTATTACCTTGTTACTCCCAGGATCGCTATCATAGCAAACAGCACATTTATCATGGAATGAGACATTTTGTTGGGAGTGAGACAAATTCCAGCACTCTTCCTTTAGCAAAAATGTAGTGCCCTCCACTACCCCTTGAGTAATCACTCCTTAGTCAAAGAACTACAAATAAAAACAACAGTTACACAGGAGTAAGCTGAGATGAATTTATAGTCTACCCATTGCAATTCTGAGGTGGGACTATATGAAGAATATGAATCTGGAACAGGATTACCGAAGTGATTTCAACTATTGGCAGTCCCTGAAGTACAGGTATTTCAAGTACGTTTTGCCCAGAAAATTTTTTAAATATAAACCCAATCCAATTCACACCGGGTATTTTTCTTAAACAGTTCTTAAAGGATCCAATTGTTAAATTTCTAAGTGTCTCCTGTGAAGTACTGAGCACTGTCAGTTTTCATGGTCATCAATCATTTCTTCCAGCACAGAAATTCAGAACACTTTCCTCTCTAAGGACCATTATGGTCAGTGAGGAGCAGGAGATTCGTGAAGAGAGAGACAAATGCATGCAGAACTGCTACTGCTGATCTGGGTAACCAGGTACAGGAAATAGGAATCCAACTACTAAAGCAGTCTTTGTTAAGAAACCTGCCGTAGTACCCCTTTCTTAGACCGTCAGTGTCACAATTTTCTGAAAATATACTGATTTCATTTGACAGTCCTAACCCTGCGACTGCTGCATAAAAAGTTTAACCACACTATCTGTGAGAGCCTCCGAGGCTTCCACAGTGACCTGAGGGCTTCAGTGCTTCCATTTGTAGTGTATGAATAATGCACGTAGCTTTAACATCTCAGAAATCTTATTAGCCGTCCTGTAATGGGGCTTCTTATTATCAGCACCAAAATTTCTGTGAGGTTTTATGTGTGATAAAAGTAACAAGGCAGTGTGAAACACGTACTTCCCTGCTAAAACCAGTAATCACTCAAATTTTGGCAAGTGAACTCTGTAAATATAGTGGGAAAAGAATCTCCCTGCCAGCTTAAGAGAATGCCTATCTTAATAGCTTTGCATTTGCAAAAAATGGCCATCATCCTTAATTTTGTCCCTTCTAAGTGGGCTTTCACTCATGTATTCGTTTTTCAGTTCATATGATGACTATAGCATGTCTAGTGCTGGGTATGAGTTGCTAGTTACCAGCTATTTGAGAAGCAAAGCCAAAAATTGGTTACCACCATTGGTGTCTCCAGAGGAAGGAATGAGTCTTCAAAACTCTGACCTACAGTTAGACTGTATTTACATAGAAATATATCACTAAGATACCCAGTCTATTTTTACTTACTGCCCTAAAATGGCAGTCGAATGTGGGCAAATTGGGAAGTTGGAGAGAGGAGTACTGGGTTCTGCTTTCTGCTGTGACACCGATTCCCACCAGACATGCCTGGCGCCATATTCAGCCATTACTTCTGCAAAGCAGGTGTTTGCCCCCTCACACATATACTTATTATTCTGTACCTGGGTAGGCATTATGGCCATGATAATATTTTTTTTAGTTGGACTGTGGTTTCATGAAGATTAGTTAAATTTACATTTTAAGTTCAGTGGTCTCAATCTGTGGATAAAATGTATTCTAGGAGAACAAAACGTTGTTTAAATTTCAGTCAGTGGAATCCACACATTTAGACATGCTCAGCTAAGTACTTTTAGTCCTTATCAGCTCTATCAGTGAATAAACAGTCTTTACTGTAGACAGTATCAGGACACAAAAGAATGGAAAATACTGTGAGGAAATAATTTTAATCCAGAAAAGAAGATATGAACAAATCCTTTCGTCATCTATGTGATCTGTTGATAAAAGGTCATCCTGTAGAAACCACGGTTTGAGCACTGGCATCTGCTTCAGTACAGCTTATCTTCATTGAAGTCAGTGAGGCTTCTCATGAGTGGACCACAGAATCTATTAAACTCCCTTGAAAGCAGCTGGGGACTGCTCTTTGGAGCATTCAGAGCATCAGCTGATGGTATTCTTGGAACAGAGAAGATTCATTCAACCTTTGGTTGATAAATTATACCTTTGTGGAAAAAAATTATCACCCTTTAGGATACATTTTCATATTGACATTTGGTTGTATTTGTTTAAGCAGTTTCCCTTCTATTTTTCAAAATAATACATAGAATCAAAAAAGTTGCTTCTTGTTATATATTTGTCATTGATGTGAGTTCTAGTATGGCATTAGGAAACACAGAACATTGCACTGAGATGAGTAAAGGCCTTGATTTGTTTTTAACATGCTGTTTATCCATTTGTTATATAATTTTGAATTACTATCAGTGTAGTATCATCCCATTACTCAGCAAGGGAGCTGTGGGGAACATATGAACAGATTACTGAATTCTTCTATGGCTTTTCCAATATCTAGCGCAATTAATCACAAAAATACTTACTGCAACAGACAAGCAAATAGATTTATGTCGGTTGGCACAGGGAGAAACTAGAGAAAACGTTTCTCTAGTAATACATTAAAGTACACATTTATTAACGCAAGCCTTTGAAGAATTGACACTGTATATATACAGTGGTGTTCTAAAAACTGATCTCTGCGTGAGACCAGTGGCAGAGGGTCATGATGGGAATTTTGTTTATATAAGGTTCGGACAACTCCAGTTTTGATCTGGTTTAGTCTCTGTTGATTAAAGTAGAAAATTGTTTGTGTTTCAACTCTTTGCATGCGAAGTATGACCAAAATTTTGCTATGTATTGCTTTACTAAGTATGTCACATCACCACTAGACTCAGCCAAGGCAAGGTTTGCTTTCAGGCAGTATTGAGAAGAGCATCATTTGTAGCAAGCTTAGAAATGTTTATGCACATGCTTAATTTTCTTCCATGAGTGGCCCCACTGAAGCCAATGAAGCTATTCTCATCAGCAAAGTTAAACTTGTGCAGAAATGTAGGTGATAATAGGGATCCAACCTGCAGTTCGATCCTGACAAGAACTAAAAGGGGTTGAGTTTAGGACTCAGGCATCAAAAGGTACCATGCTTTCTAAACAGAAATAGTTTTTGAATTATATTTCTGACTTTCAGTTCAAAAATGTACTTGCAACAATACTGATTACTGCCCTCCTTTTCTCTATATCTCCTCAAGAAAAACATTTAGCAAGACTGTTACAAAGACAAATGACGTGATTTTCAAAAACACAGAGGAGAAAGGGAAAGGAGTGTTCTCTCCATCATACAAGAGGGAAACAGAATTTCTAAAGGATTCTCTGTGCTGGTGGATGAAATGGTTAAAGCTTGGTTTTGCAAGGACAGAGACTTCCCCTGGTTTTGGAGGGAGGAAAAGATGCTTAGGCCTTCACAATCCTAGGATATTTGTGACTTGTCCCTGTGGAAGCTGAAAAAAGAAGTAAGAGTAGATTTTTGTGTCGAATTTCTTGTCCTCTGACTCCACACCTACTACAAACCACTGCCGTGCATGCATGCCTCGGTGTAGGATCCTATCCATTTATTACATAGCTAAGAAAATGTGAGGCACTTGAGGGATAAATTGCAAGCCTCAAGGCATGTTTAGAGATTTTAAATTAGCAAAACCAAGTTTAAATACAGCTCCAGATATGGAGCACACAGCTGGCTCATCATGTTAACTTGCATCGGAGCAACTCTGTTGAAATAAAGGAGGTAAGACCAGCACATTTAAGAAGACAATCAGAAATGATCTGCCGCCCCCTTCTCGCATGCCCAACTCCCAAATTAGATCAATGCTTGTGTTAGTGAAAACCATTTATGTAGAAGCAGTCTGTTTAAATTCATAATAACGTGTAGATATTCATCAAAATATTCAGGATAGATACTCTGTTCTCTTGAAAAAATCTGATCTTCATTTGTGCCATAAAATATTTTATTAGTTGGAAATTTTGGTGGGAGAAGGGGTACCTGTGATGACAACTAAATTTAAGAACTTAGAAGATTTTTAGTACAGGAAGAAGCCAGTCTTATTTTTCTCCAAAGAATCCAGCATTTTGAATAGAACTAAATTTAAAAATTGATGGGCAGGAGAAAGATACAAATCAGGGACCTACAGCCTTTCCTAAGTGTTTACTTATTCATCGGTGAGCTTCCAATTTAATGAAGAATGATGTTCTTGAGTTCATCTTGTTCACATGGAACTACAGAAAAGTAGAACCGGAAGGGATTTTTAGAGACAGTGGCACCTGTCTCCCTGCTCTGTAGTACTAACAGGTATGCTAACATCATCCATGACAAAAAATTAGTATCCTTTTCTTGAAACTGCCATCTGCTGAAAATCTTCAAGCAGTATCCCTTGGATACAGAGGCAGGGAGGAGAAGGAAGTGGGAGATTCATGAAAAGATGTCAACAAGGCCACAAAACAGTGAGTAGCAGCTCTTTTTCACCTGGAAGTGAGAACGGGTTGTGACCGCTAGCAGTGGCTGTTCCTGGGAAGCAGAGAGCTGACAACTGACATTAAGCACAGGCATGCAGCAGTTCTTCCTGGGGAGGAATGAACATTTTCAACGCAGGGAGTCACATTGGAGCAAATGATCCAGAAGGATCTCACACTTCCAAAATGCTGGAGAAACACTGTCTTTGGATATCTACTTTCTATTCTAATTGCTAGACATTCTTTTCCTCTTAATTGTAAAATAAGTCTTACTTGCTACAGTTTAAACCTATTACTTTTTACTCCATCCATATCTCCACTCTTTCCTGATGAGCATTCTCACTGCCGGGTTCATTTTAATCGGTCTTCATGTCTCTGGAACCGTTAATATGCAGTATAGCCTTATACCCAGTTTTTCACATAGTTTTCTATTAGTTTCAGCGAGAACAAATTTTCTTAGCTGGGTTGTACGAGCATGTAATGAAACAATTTCAAAACATACAAGGCGTCTACTACTTTCCTCCCACTCACAAAGCATATTATCTTGTCCTAGCAGGAAGTTACAACAGTCTGATGTGATTTGTTCTTGAAAAAACTTTTTCCTCATTATCTGCTAATTCTCACCCATGCTTTGCTTATTTACTCCAGAATTTTCCAGAGATAGATGTTTGCTTGACCAGAGCCAAAACCCTGGCTCCCCTTGTTCTTGTTTTTTAAAGATGGCTATATCTAGACTTTCCCATCCTTTCACAAGCTTAGCCATCATCCACAGTTATTCAGGTCATCACTCTCTGTCCTGAAACAGCCTCGCTCCGTTCTCAAGCTAGTGTAACTCATCTGAGAACTGCTAAACAATTTGAAAATATCTTAAAGAAACTAACCTGAGCACCTAAAATTTTCATCCAAAATCTAGCCTGAATTTGTACTCTTTTTTACTCTCGTATTATATATAGAAGTTGACTGTTTATGGTTAGTCTTTCAAAAAGATATTAACCACTTCAGACTTCTTTCTTTCATCCATTAATATCACTTGTTCATTGTTTAATAGCTGGCAAATATTTAGTTTTCCTCTTAAGACTTAACATACTTTTAAAATCAAACACTTTTAGCTTTTCTTCGCTTTTCTCCTTGTGTATCATTTCATGCCCTTCCATTTTTATTTTGTATGCTACAATTATTTATCTTTTAAATACATCCTTCAAATCTGATGATGTCTCTGCTTCATCTACACTTTCTCCTTTTTTCTGTGAGGCCATTGCAGAGTTGTCAGTATAGTTAGCTTAGTCTTCTTGTACCTTTCCATTGCTCCTCTCATGGGGACAGTTAGAGTTCTGGTGTTCTCACCTTCTGGCACAGCCAGTTTCCCAGAATCTGGTCTATCTAGCAGCTTCATTCAAAATAAAAACACAAGCTGAAAGTGGTCATAGGTACTTTGATATTTCAACACTTTTCTGTCCTTTTTTCACTTTACACATCTGAGACCACACCCAGATGTGGAGGAAAACCAAGGCTAGTATACTTCTGATTCTGGATGGGGAAATGTTCTTTAATTGTACTCATGAACGAGGAGAAACATTTTATTTCTTTTCAGTTTTATAAAAAAAAGGTAAGCATGGAAACATTTTCAACATTAAAAAAGGATAAAATACATTGTGAATATTTACCTAAAACCATTGAAGCTATTTATTTTGCTCAGCGCTGGAGAAAAGTTTATAGCATCTCAAACCAAACTGGCTACTGGTGTCAATAGCAATGCTTTACGTAAATAAGAGATAAGAGCTCATTTTATTAAACATGTTATCTCTTACAAGTCCTGTTAAATTTTAAACTTTTCATGTGTAAGGAAGGTGCATGAAAAACTGATCCTCAAGAAGAAATCGAAGGAAAACTGAATTTCATGCTAGTTCAATGGTAATAGTAGAAGTTCTTCATACAGATCTAGCACTTTCAGGCAATTTCTGTGTTTCAGAAAAACATGTTAATGTACAAGATTTGATATTCACTTTTTATTCACGGAGAAACTGAGAGACTGAATGACACCACAAGTGTTAGAGTGGTGACTGAAGCACAAAGACTATTTTATTCATAGAATACCTAAATTCTTTGATGGTAGTGCTAACAAGATCTAATTTTTTTTTTAATTTTTGACAAATTTTTTTTTCACAGACTCTTGAGAAAGTAACGTTTTACTTTGGCTAAAACTATAAAACCTTGGAATAGGTTCAACCTTTGAATGTTCATAAAGCTCCATTTTTGTAGTGGATTGTAAAAATTATCCTAGCACCAGCTGATGTACTCTGATGCAGTATGAAAACTGTTGATGGTTAGTTTTGCTCAGAGCACTGTGGATATGTGCAATATACACTTTTACAAGACTAGAAACAAACAAACAAACAAACAAAAAGGAAGAAGTTTCTAAATATTCCTAAATAGTCTTGAGTATATCTATTTACGTTCCAGTGTGGCATGCATTACTCTGGGATGTGTGGTATATGGTTTTCTCTTTTCTCTCAATAGCAAAAAAAAACCCAAAATAAAAGAATATCCTTCTTGGACCACCATCAAGGAGTAGGAGGAAGAACTTCAGAAATATAGAGCTATTTTTCTTCAGAGATGCTCAGCTACATTACATTGGGTCATAATTAAATCAGCAGAGAGTGATATCTCTGGAACACCCGTTGTAAGTCAGACTGGTATTAATCATCTCCAAGGTGATCCCAGTTACTATGGGAACTATGATATTTGTTTGTGTTCTTAGCACTGGCTGGTCGCCCAAGTTTAGCAGCCTCCTTATAGTAATCCAGCAGATTAGAAATGTTAAGTTGCCCTCATGAATTTTTGATTACTGCTGTCAGTATGAATCTGTCCTTTACAGAAATAATTACTAATTAATAAATCCTACTCCGTGTTCAGATGGGAAAGGTTGTCTATGCTAAACCTGCCCTTTCATAACCAAGCTGTTTAAACCCTTTGCATTTTGTCAAGCAAAGAAAGCATAATTTTTTCACTCACTAAGTTCTTCTTTTAAAAATGTGTAAACTTCTAGCCATTTCTTTTTTCCTGTGACTTTTAGAGTTATTTACTGAAAAAAGATGGAACATCCTGAATGGGGGCTTGACTCAGACAGATTGTTCCCTCTTGTTTAATTAATTTCTGTTCTCCAGCTGCTCCAGAGGATTTATCTGCTAAATGAAAGAGTGTCTGAAGGTAGACGTGAGCTCTTGGAGCAGCTCTAGCACCGTTGTCCTCTCCCAGAGCCAAGTGAGACCCGGCTCTGCCCTCACTACCCACCTAGGGGAACCTCGGGCTGTCCTGCACCCC
>Ga0181612_116594_pt1 | contig 14354 bp, 14 predicted proteins | sample HoacroProtozoa21_FD_119630 | JGI IMG/M metagenome (GOLD analysis project Ga0181612, IMG submission 119630) | Hoatzin crop microbial communities from Cojedes, Venezuel. Combined Assembly of Gp0051906, Gp0051904, Gp0051908 | reverse complement strand
CGTGTGCGCCCCCCCCCGTGTGAGGCAAAAAAATTCCCGGCGTTTTCGTCTGTCATTGGCTGCGGTTAAAGGAAAGTTTAAGAAAAAGGGGGGGGGGGGGGGGAAGGAAGAAGATCGTGTTGTAAAAGAGAAGAATGGGAAAGCCTGAGATGCCACACTGTTGAAGCCACCTTGCACTGTAATTCAGGGACTTGATTCTGGAGGTCTCTGAACTGGCAAGGATAAGTGTTGGCACTGGGAGGTGAGTTGAAGCTGGTGAGGTTCATTTTCCTGTTTCCTGGGGGTCCTGGGAAGGCTAAGGCTCTCGAGTGCACCTAGCAAGGATGTGCTGTCTCATGCCTCCCTGCTTCTGATGCAGCTTATTGCACCCAAGAGCAGAATGGCTCCTTAGCCTTACTCTGCTTATTCTTCCTCACCTCTGTAAAGGAGCCCTGTTTTAGGACTGAGAACTGCAGTTGCATGTGCCCTTTGGAAAGCAGCATGTTTCGTACCGTTGTCTGAGCCACACGTTACAATGAAGCAGGCTGAATTTGGAGTTAGCACGCTTGTCTGAACTGTAGAAAACACAGGTCCACGTTCAGCTTTTTCCTTCAAGTCCATAGGTGTCAAATAGATGCTTTCAATGTTTTTTTTGTTTCCTACCTGTAAAATTAAGAATTTATATATGAACACGTATAGTTATATTAATAATCTGTCCTCAAGAACAACAAACATGCTTTCCCTGTCTAAATGATCCACATCTATCCAAGTATGACCAGCAGGGTGTGAGAATCTGTAATTGTAGGTGCTTGGAAAAGCCTTGAACTGGTATTTCAGGCTTTATGCTTGTTTCTTTTCTTAGTTGCACTGTTTTAACATAGAGAATATTCCCAGAGATTATAATCAGTAACCTTAGCACTGATTTCTAGAGCTGTGTAAGTGATAGATGAATCAGTAGATATAGATAAATCAATATACTTAAAAGTGCCTAAGATGTTAGCACCACATCCCACGGACTCCCATCTATCCCTGCCCTGGGTATTTGTGGAATAAGTACATACATTTCTTCATGAGAAATGGTCCACAGTTACACTTAGTCACATGAGTCCTGTCCCAGCACGCACTGGGACAGTTAGTTTTACACTAAGGTTGGATTGAGTTGGAATGTTTGAGAAGCTTTTTTTCATTCTCAGATTTCTACAATCCTCATCAGGAATCGGCTGGAGGCTCCACTCTGGGTATTAAAAATAAGTTAGCACCCAGCTCAGCAGCTTCAGTAAGCTGCAGTGACCTGGTGGGACTGACAACATTTCTCCTACCCAGCCATGGGAAGTGCCATAAAAAGTAGGGAGAGTTTGAAATGAAAATCTGTGATTGATAGTGCTCACGAGGGCCGTATACCTAGAATTACTCCAGTGTTCATAAACTTAGGACATTCCACTCAACAGCTCAGAGGAAAGGTGTCCCTTTGACACGTTGGCTGTCCTCCAGCTTAAACTCCAGAAAGACCTCACACAGGGCCACAAAGAAGCCAAATGAACATGAAATAACCTGTGCCTGAGGCCATGGCGTGTCAAGACCCAAAGGAATGACGGAATGGTTATTTTTCTGGGAGAATTACTTGTTTCCGTGAATGTTGTGTACCAGTGTACATTTGTGAGTTTGATGCTATTCATCATGTGAGATTATAGTCCTGTATTGATGTCTTGGAGACCTTAAACCATCTGATTAACCACAGGACTAACAGACCATCGCAACAGCAAAGGCGCTCTCCTCCATCCTCCCTCACTGTGGCTGATTCAATCCTGCTGTGGGGGGACCTGAACTGCAGGCAAAAAAAAAGCACTGTTTTTCTTAGTTTCTTCTACTGTCGCCTGTCTATATGGATTCACTGGTAAAGTCACTAATCAAACCTTGTCAGGGCTACTAATTGGGCTACTACTAACTAAAATATTACTACTTATCTACAGAGAGCAGAAGTTTTCCCCATATGCTTCATCTATCTAAGATTTTACAGAAGACCTGATGTGGGTTATTGACTGGTTTTCTCCTTGGGAATTTAGTAGCTCATTTAATGGGGGCTGCTGAAGACACATATTAATAGCTTCAGCTGTGGTGGACCAAGGTGAGTCCTGAAAAGGAATAAACCAGAATACAGCATGTTTTGTCTTTGCAGGAAATTTTGCAGTGTTTTATTCAGAATATGGCTCATATATTTTAAGGGGACACTTGTGAATCTGGAATTGATTCTCACAAAACTGTGGCATATCAGAATTTGACAGGAGTGTAAAGAAGATGAGAGGGTATAGTGAATGTGTTAGGGCATTACCAGGAACACGAGATCTTAGGAAAGGATGACTATGTTCAGTACATCCTGGTGATGATGGATACACTTTGTCTGGGATGATTTTAGGAATGGAATGTTTGTATTGAAAGATATAGGGTATGGAAAGATCCCAAATGGAGATGGAAAGGCGGGTCAAACCAAAATGTCTAAGAATGTCAGCAGAAATGGGTCATCAGGCACAGCTTCCATCAAGGGCCTCTTCTGCTTCTTTATTCTCCAGAATGGCTCCAGACTCCATATATCTTTGTTATTAGTGAGTACATTAGCAGGCAGAGCACAAAGCAATTGAAAGAAGTAATTTATGGCGTTCTCTGATAACTTTATGTGGAACTTAACACAGGCCTAGCAGTGTCATTGTGGATAATGCAAAGAGTGAGGTGAAAATTTTGCTTTCATCCTGATTGGTCCCACGCTTCCCATAAAATGTGGAATTTAAGAACCAACTTTCAAGAACCAGATCTAAGTCTAATCTTAGTCAATTTTTTGGATTTGTCATTTTGCTCGTTTGTTATATTTTTGTTCCAGCCCACTAGACAACCAGAAAGGATCTCCTCTGGTGATTTCTGTGCAGCTCCAGAGGACTGGACCTTAGGTGAATTGGCTTGATCACACATGCAGTGTCAGTGAGCAAGGGACCCATCTGGGGATTTGAGGGTTACATCTGGCCACCATGCCAATTCCGTCTAACCTGCTGCATTTTTCTTGGAGAGATGGTTGTGAAGGCAATGCATGGAGTCCAGCAGCTAAATACATTCTGTCATCTGTCTGGATTGTAATGGGCCAGAAAATAAAGGTCAGCATTTGCTGTTATCCCACCTGTAGAGCTTTTGAGAAAGGGTCCCAATATTGACATCAAGCCGGCACCACCTAAGAATTGGATCCACTTGTCTTATGGAAAATGTAATGTAAAATACCCTTCTTCTATTTTTTCTAGATAGCCAGTTTGAGACTAATATATTTTGGCTGCAGAGGTCAGAGGCTCTAGTGTATTAGCGGTGGCTGAAGTGAAATGAATTTGTGGTCTCAGCCCGTTTCTTAGTACACTCATGGGCTGTGTCATCCTTAAACAGCTGGCATTAATTGTCAAGGTATGCAGCAGAGAAGCCAAACCTTGCTTTGTGTAGGGGGGTTAATTAATGGTCTTTGCAAAGAAAGATGCAGTGGTTGGGAAGTGGGAAGAGGTACGATGCTCTGACCCTGATTAAGTGTGGGTTTGTGGATAAAGCCATCTCCATTTCTGAACCTCTAGGAAAACGAAAGCAAACCAAATAAAACAAAGCAAAGAGAATCACAGAATCATAGAATAATTTAGCTTGGAAAAGACCATTAAAATTGAGTCCAACCATTAACCTAACACTGCCAAGTCCACCACTAAACTGTGTCCCTAAGTGCCACATCTACACGTCTTTTTAAATACCTCCGGGGATGGTGACTCCACCACTTCCCTGGGCAGCCTGTTCCAACCCTTTACCTTTACCATTGAAAGGTAACCCTTTCAATGAAGAAATTTTTCCTAATAACCAACCTAAACCTCCACTGGCACAACTTGAGGCCATTTTGTCTCGTCCTATCGCTAGTTACCTGGGAGAAGAGACCAACAGCCACCTTGCTACAACCACCATTCAGGTAGTTGTAGAGAGTGATAAGGTCTCCCCTCGGCCTCCTCTTCTCCAGACTGAACAACCCCAGTTCCCTCAGCCACTCCTCATAGGACTTGTTCTCCAGACCCTTCACCAGCTTCGTTGCCCTTCTCTGGACATGCTCCAGCACCTACATGTCTTTCTTGTAGTGAGGAGCCCAAACCTGGATGCAGGATAATTGTGGGTCAGGTGCATTTTATAGCATGCTCGTGCCCTACATTATGAACTGAGCCACGGTGATATAGTTCACCTCAGGCATAGATCAGCAGAGGGTATTATGAGTTTAATGCTTGGCTTTGCTCCCAAAGTCCATTGTTCAAGGGTTTATAGAACAAATGAGCAAAAATTTTCTTCCTGCCTTTCTTTCTTCACCTTCTCATTTCTCGTCCCTCTTCTGAGCTGGTCCATACTGCGTCTTTCTCCTCTACCTCCAGTTCTTCCTGCAGTGCACAAGTGTCACATACCTGTCAGCTGTCCTTTCCCTTCTTCACTAGGGTTGGCAGCCATACAGCCCAAGGGCTCCCAGCTTCAACGACTGACAAATCCATAGTAAATGGCAGCTGAAGTGAGCCTGCAGCCTGAAAAGAATCCGGTGAATGAGGGCTGGAGAAAGGAGAGTGGTACCCTGGGCACGGAGTTGCTACACACAGGGACCTACTTGGAAGCAGCAGCCAGAGAAACCGTGGCTGCCGTCTGCCCAGCCGTTACCAAACAGTAACGATCAATAGGTGTTACGGCTAACGCTACAGAAAGACACGAAGTTGGGTAATTGTAGGAGCTCTCTTCATTCAGAGCATGAGTCTCTTGCTGGGGAACAAGGAAGCCAGGACAAAGGGAGTGTGTCTAGGTTGGAAGATCTCCTCTAGGTGAATTTCACAGGTCAGAAGGGCATCTCCACATGAGAAAGTCTGAGATGGGATGAGATACCAAAGGCGTACGCAGAGGCGGAGCTGTCAGAGGCGTATGGAGCTGATGGCCCCCACAGCAACATATTGAGCGCAGCAGGGAATCACTGGGCAGCAAGAGCGGAAGAGGAGCTGGTGGCAGGCAGAAAACGTGTAATGTGGGCAGAGATCAGAGGATAAATTTCAAAGTGTTTACAGCATATGGATTAATAGATCAGCAGGATCTAGTAATCTAGATGCAGATTTATAGATCGGCATTGATAGAGCTGAGACCAAACACTGTCAATAAGAGAGCTCCCCAGCTGAGCAGGAATTTAAGTGGGGCAGCAGTGGAAAGGACTGACAGAGCAGCACCTGGGTAAAATCAGGCTGAGATTGTTCAGCTTAGTTCCTTCTTTGCCTTTGCTACATTCCCTCTACACCCAGGAAGAAATCCTGAGGGATGAGGCCAGAACAAGAGCAATGACCCTAATTTGCCGTAAGTCCTCTCCTCTCAGCACAACTTTCTCTTCTCCATTCCAATGGCGTAACGGGAGGTCATCTCCTGAGAGCATTCCCTCTACCAGCTTTTCAGAAGGTGAAGAACAACTATGTTCACGGTGAAGGAGTATGAAATGTGGCTGATACCAGTCGTGGAGGAAAATCGTTGAGTGTTGATTTGTGCTTTAGTAGTGCTGGAAGTACATAGCGTGTGATGCTGCCCAGATGTGGAGGATGCCTTCTTATTTGTCCTTGATATGGAAAAAGTATGAATGATAGTAAATATTGTCTACTTCCAAAGAGATTTATGGCATAAACTTAATGTGGCCTTCTCAAGAAGGTATGAGAGGAGAATATAAAATGAAACATGGGTGTTTATAATTGAAGAACATTCTCCCCAGGGGATCATATCAGAATTTTTTTTTTAATGAAAACTCAGTCAACTAGATATTTAGTTAGCCCAAGGAAATGTTTTCAGTTATCAATTAAAGGGAGCATGTGTGTTCTGTTGCTTGAAGATGCCATATCTTAAAATGAATCAGGATGCTGGATAATTATCACTTTACTCTTTATTAAATTGCTGCTTTTCCTCCAGCAGTGGCTGCGGCAGCTGTTCAGCCACATTCATTAACCTGTAGAGTAAAAGTTTTTATTTTAACCACAAATACTAAGACTAAGGTTACTTCTTTAAAGTAGTTTTTCAGCTGATATTTGAATACTGGAATCAGTAGGATTTAATCCATTTGCTGTTAAAGTATGATTTCATATAAAGAGAAATTTCTAAATAAGAGTTAGGATTGGGATGACTTAATTATAAATTTGCTTTCAGTGCTGCTGTAAAGATCTGCATTTTTGACTTTACATTAAAAATACAAAATGGCTTGCTCGTTGTTTAAAGCAAGTGAATTAGAAAAAAGCATGTATAAATGAAAAAATGCTTTTTCCTGAATATTAATAGGGCAGGGCTGAAAAAGAAAAAGTCATTTCATTAGCGTTCACTCAGAATTTAAGCCAAAGCACAGTCCTGCTGTAGATGAAAAGATGTTTAAATGCACTGGGCCAGGTGGAATTTCATTGATTTTCACAATTGCAGGCTGTTTCAAAACTTGGTGGTCCTGGAGAGGAAAGGAACAATGAATGCTGTAGAAGAGTGAGAAGCTACAGACACACATGAAAAAAAAAGCATTTAACTGTAATATCTGCCAGTATCTCTGTGTGATAATGGTTAAGACAAATTGTAAGCATAGCTTTTGCACGAGCTGGGTCTGGGCTGTACTTCTGGTCACTGCATTCCACATTCACATGCTGACTCTTGGCTGTCTTTTCTCTCAGACCATCAGATCTCATCCTAAGCCTCCTATGAGTCTCATAGGGTCTGTAAGTTCTGTTGCTGAAGTTTTTCTGAGGACACTGCTAAACAGTTTCGAATCTGTGGATTGAGGCCAAGATGCTGAATTGGATGCCTACACACTCTAGATGATGAAGTTGAAGGATGGCATGTAAAGAATAAGGATTTGAGGAAGCTCTCCAACCAGAAACACACAATAGGGTACATTAGGGGTTGAGTTAGCATGAAATGCATTTCTGCTTTATTCCAGAAGTATTGCACTATTTTACTTAGACAATTAGAGGCTTTCAAGTGAAGTACAGCTACAAATCTTAAATTAACTGCCATTGCTGGAAGAAGCAGTCCAGAAGAGAACAGCTGAGGTGAGAGGGGACCTCTTGAGATTGTCTAGTCCAAACCCTCTGCTCGAAGCAGGGTCCTCTAGAGCAGGGTGCTCAGGGCCGTGCGCAGTCAGGTTTTTAATATCTCCAAGCATACAGACTCCATAACCACTTCAGGCAACCTGTTGCAGTGGTTGACCACCATCACAGTAAAAAAGTCTCTTCTTATGTTTAAATGGAATTTCCTGCATGTCAAATTCATGCCTGTTGCCTCTTGACCTGTCACTGGGCACTGCTTAAAAGAGCCTGGCTCTGTCTTCGCTACTTCCCCCCATGATGTTGTTACACACATGCACAAGATCCCCCGATCCTTCTCTTCTCCAGAGTTTAACAGCCCCAGGTATCTCCTTGAGCCTCTCCTCCTATGACAGAATCTCCAGTTCCTTAATCATCTTCATGGCCGTTTGCTGGACTTGCTCCAGTAGGTCCATGTCTGTCTTGCACCGAGAGCCCAGCACTGGACATGTTGCTGGTTCGTGGTCAGCTTGGTGTCCACCAGGACCCCCGGGGCCTTTTCTGCAGAGCTGCTTTGCAGACGTCTGGCTGAGGTGCGTGCTGGTGCCGGGGCTTATTCCTCCCTGGAGGCAGGACTTTGTGCTTTCCTTTGCTGAAGTTCATGAGGACAATGATGTTGGAACAACAGGTCGTGAGACTCACTGGAGCTCAAGTTTGTTTCCAACGGAGAAGTAGACAGAGTACGTTGAATATTAAGTAAAATTAAAGGATCCACTTGTTTCCCGTGGTATTGTTAAATCTTCTTATTCTCTAGACTGGCAGACCAGGAACTTCTTTGCTGAACTGCTGACATTTGGCTCCCACCATCAGATGCAAGCTTCTGATTAAGAAGCGTAAGCCTGGAAGTGCTGTAAGTCTGTGGGTGCCATTCCGTGAAGTGGAACGTGGGAGTGATCCATCCTTGTTAATGCTGGGTCATTTCTAGACGCAAAAATAATGTGGTTGGGTATTTAATTTTCACTTCCTTTTTCCACAAGCTTTTTCTTTCAAAAAGCTGAAAGAACACTTTCTGGCTGACACACGTTCATACCAGATGAGTCCAAACGTAGTGCAGCTTTTCCAAAAACTGCAATCTCAATGATCCAGCTTTCCTGGCATTTGCAACCAGCGCTCGAAGGCAGTCTGACATGTTTGTCCAAGAGAAGATGTTCTGCATACAATGAAAGACCTCTCATTTTTCTTAACCGTAGCTGTGAAATAGTACTGAGCAAGTGCAGGCAGGTTTTTCTTTGTGTGTTTTCAACTTGACTGAAGTTTCAAAATGGATGAACCAAATGGCAAGGCAGAGGAGAAGATCGAAAAAAAAGAGAAAAGGAGTCAAAAGGGTTATGAATAAGCATCTGCTTGAAATTGAAGATCATTGTTGTTAAAGATGTTAAGATACATAGCCATTGTATGCTCGTAAAGATTCAAATATTGATGTTAGATGATGTTGGGGCCAAACGTTTTTCTGAGAATATCTGCTCTCTAAGAAAACTGTTCGGCAGGGCTAAGGGAGGTCCCTTTTGCGGGCTGCCCAAATGCACTCGGTACTTTGTCATCTGAAAGTGTAGTGAAGGAATGCCTGTTACTGAAGGAAGCTCTCAGGATAAAGTGGCTCAACATCACTCATGGTCCCAGTGTGCCTTCGTCTTAGCTCAAAGTTAGCCTGGGATGATGCAGGAACATGATGCAGCAAAGCATTTACTTTTGCCTGTCCCAAGTAATTTCAGTTAAATCAGATTTCTTGCTTATGTCACCTTCTGCTTACAAACCCCCCAGACTTACACACCAAGTCCATCACAGTGTGACAAGCCAGTTGTGTTTTCTGTTGGGTCTGCTTTAAACAAACTCCACGATAAGTTTTTATGGATCGAGACTATTGTAAATGAAAAAATGTATGTGCTTTTGACTGTCCTAGGACCATTGTCTCTGTACATTGTTTTAATGCGTAACACAAAGCCCAAAGAATCAAGATTTCTTGGCATGATAATGTATACTGAAAAAAATGTTGGCTGGAGTCGGGACTTGTTTTTAACTGTTTGGAAGGGGCTCGGGGAAGAAGACGGGGAGCATACGGGGGGTGGCTGTCTTTCCCAGACAGTTGACTGACGCTGTGAAAAACCAAGTTCACGCACAGGAGGCACGACTTCACAGCTCTGCTTTTCACAGGTTGCCTAGGCAAAAGCAACTGTGTATTTTCTTCAAGTTTTGAAATTGCATGGGTTTTAGCACACATTTTGATTAACTTCATTTCCATTCACTGAAAAGCAGGGAATAATTTAGATTTATCTTAGGTTGAGATCAGCATGATCCAGACATCACTGGACCTTTTTGGCCAGACCTGACACAGCCTGGGGAGTAGTGAATGGGTCTGAACTTCTGTATTGAATCCTTTTCGGTCTTTTACTTCCCTGAAATTGCAGTTTGTAGAACAGGTGATTGAATGCGCTTTTTTGTGCATAAAATAATGAAAAGCAGCTGGCGCATTGCAGGAAACAGAGGGCCTTTGTGTCATCATAAAATAGGTTTTAGCAAAGAATTTTTAATAATTACATTTTTCATGTTTTCTAAAATGTCATCATTTTCTTTTCTTAATTCAGTTTGCTTCCCAGAACAAACACTAGGATATATATATTGAAATCCTTTTGTTTTTTCTCTGACATGGAAAGTTCGTCTTTGGACAGTAGTTCTGTTTTTATTTTTCTGCTTTCAGATTCACTGCTAGCAATTTGATCCAAGCTTAGCTGTAAATGAGCGTATGACTCATTCTCTAGATGAGACTTTGAAAGGGGAGTCTTTACATGTCTCACTGGTTATTGTTTTATTTCCTTTTTAATATTTCAAGATTTACCTTCTGTATTAAAATAGTCTGTAGGAGAAATACAGCGCTTTTCCAGAACTGTCCAGTCGTCAGTATTGACTATAAAAGTCACTTCTGTTAAGAGAAGTGTCTGCTAACCTTTGAAAAGTATTGAAATTTTTAGTAAATTTTGGCTTGCACAATTGTGGGATTGGCTTTTTCTGTGCTCACATGGCTGATCTGTTGTACGAGTTGTTCATTTCTGAGAGGAAATTTGAAAAAGTTTGAGAAAAGCAGTAGGCTGGAAAACAGTAGAGAAGGCTGTGGAGGGCAAATAGAATTATAGGAGGATTTGGATTTTTTTAGATCTAAATACCCAGTATTGCTGTGATACTTCTCTGAATCAGTCATTTTCATTTAATGCAGTGGAAGAAAAATTAAGCCAAGTGCTTTTGAAAGTAACCCCACTACTCTCCACGTATTTTAAGCCCTCTAATCAGAACGGCAGTTTAAATATTGTTAAGTTTACTGGCTTAATCATAAAATGTTGCAATACAGTAGCAAATGCAATCAAGAACCAGGAACTACATCTGATTCCATGGATACCCGCAGGGTATCAGACGCATTACTTCCTCCAAGAGAAATCTCCTACCTGAAAATATTTCTGTATGTACTGGGTTAAAGCAGGTGAATTTAAAAATAAATTGTGATTGCCGCAACCCCTGCAGAAAAGTTTACAAAATATCCATGCCCTATTGGAGTTTTTTATAGAATAGCAATATTCTGTCTTTTCTCTTACAAAAAAATGGTTTTCCAGATTTTTTTACAACTCATGCCTTGCTTAAAAGTCTTTCTGCATGACTTGCTGCCAAAGGTAGCATTTCATCCCTCAAAATCTTAAAACTGTGGCCAATCGTATGGTTTATCATGACTGTGACAATTTTTGGTATTTTTCTACAAGCTACTGCTTCTGAAGTCATGTGAAAGTATGAGTTTTCAGCTTTCATTAAGCAATAAAAAAGAAGTTTCTGGCCCTTCATGACTGGAGAGAACAGCTTGGAAATGTGACTCTAACAACTGAAAAATCAGAAAGCAGATCAATCTCTTATTGATTTTTCACCTAGCCTTATGGTTTTGTGGAGGGGAGCCTGACTCTCATCTTCTGCCAGGACTGACAATATCATCAATATTCTGTGATCTCAGGCAGTGTATTTTATCGTCAAGTTCAGGGTCTCAAATTTTATACAAAAATAAAACTTGATAGACAAAATGAGGGTGGAAATGTGGAAAAAGGAGAACACTTTGAAAAGTATTTGTGTATGTGTGCAAGAGCATCTGCTTTTAAATGTACCCTGAAAGTTCGTTTTCTGCAGGATTTATCTGTATCTATGTAGTTGTGTGTGTACATATAAGCGCGCATATATATATATATATATATATATATATGCATATGTGTGCATGTTTGTACATACCTGTAAGTGGTCTTGCAGAAGAAGAGACAAACCTGCACAAGGCTGTATCGGGTTTATCTCAAGAGCTTTGATAGCTCAGGAACGGTTAGGATTCCTGTCCATTTGATATTCAGCGCTGGGTTTCACATGATACATCCAAACTTGTCTCCTCCAGCCAGGAGCGAAAAGTACAGGGCAAAGTTCTGCTGTAATTACAGATGTAATAAACCACTTTTGTATTTCTTCAGAAGTAGTTAACTGAGAACACCCATAAGCTTAGATCCAGCAATCTACTATTTTAAGATCGCCCAGAGCAAGTTAATTTTAGGTTTACTGCTTTGTAATTTAACTAGAGAACTGCACCTAAAATTTTAAGATTGAGTTTTGCAGACCTTGAGAAGATTTGCTGCTTAGAGTTTATTATTATTTATGGTAGAAGTGTGTTTAATAATTTGCTGTGTTATCTGCACAAAACTACCATTACAATCCCGGTTTAGCTAAAGGTAGTTGATGGCATTTTTGTTTATTCTCCTGGGGTGTTTTAGAGAGGCTGTACTATGATCTTACCCTGATCTCTGTGAGATCCAGCCGGGAGTTAAAAGAGCAATACCCCCTCCACGCACATGCACGTGACCCAGAAATGTTGATGTGGTCCTTTTGTTGTTCAAAGCAGGGATTTGGGAAGAGTCTGCAGCCTCGGGGAGCCATGGATTGTTGCGAGGGGCCGGTGAGAGGTAACTAAGATAAGACCGACCATGGTCCGCAGGCTTCCAGGCATCGTACAGGACCCAAGCCTGCAGAGCCTGGATGTTCTTAGAGGGCGACAAACCAACACAGGATGAAGAACTGCTCGTGTTTTGGAGTTTCCAGCTAAATCTAGAGGGAAGAATCCATCCACGGGGCAAGACTAATCTGATAGCGTGGTCCAAATGCTCCAACTAGTAACAGCCCTGCCTTCAGCCTCGTTTTGAGAAGACTCGGTCTCTGTGCAGGTCCTCCTGGCTCCTGGGGGAGTGGTCCCACCCGGGGAAGCAACCAGCTCCAAGGCATCCCCAGTGGTCTCACCCCGGTCGGCCAAGAGAGGTGTGTGTTAGCTAAAACGTAGTCACTGAGTTGCCTTTTGCTGAGCATCTGAAGAGCGCAGAGGAAGAGGAATGATTAACAGCTGTGTTTCTTGCTGTGAATGGCACAGAAATGTGAGTCACGTTCACGAGGCCGCTCTCAGTTTGAGGTGGAAATCCGAGTGGTTTGTCCCACGGGCTTTCCCGCAGCCATCCTCCGGCTGTGGGGACGCCGTGCCGTTAAATTTAACTCTCCTGCTTGGCAACCTGTTTGTCTGAAAGTGTCTTTCCAGACAAAAAGACGAGCTGTAACGCTTGCAGGGCACGGTACAGACTTGCTTCGTCAGCCTGCGGGTGCCCTTCAGATGGGCTGCATCCGAGAGGAAACTCTTCGGTTGGGTTTCCGTAGGGAAACCCAGGGAGGCAGAAGAAAATGGGAGGAAAAAATGAGCAGGATGAAGGCCTGGGTGTCTTTGCCTGTATCTTACCGTATAAAGTAGAGAAAAGTTTATGCCATTAAAGAAAATAGAAACCAAACACCAAGGAAGGAGTCGAAGGAAACACGTTTAAACAGCCACAGGTGAGTCAGCACACAGGAAGCCGATGCACATGACTGGCGAGATTATCAGTAAATCTTTTTTCCCCACTTTTCCTCTCCCCTTCTTCCCCTAAATTACAGTTTAATGACTCTGCTTTAAAAAAAAACCACCCTGCAAATTAAGTATAAAGCTTGTTGCTTTCCTGGAGCCCTCAATTTCCCTCTGTCCGGTGGAGAGGTCAGGTCTGTCCCCCTGCAGCCGCCGAGGCAAGGAGCCACACTCCCGTGGGCTGGGGGGGGAACTTTAAAGCCCCAAGCAGGTTTTAAAGCTCACTTGCTAGTTATTAGGTTCAGGAGAGAATAACTTTGATTGCACAAGAAGCATTTGCAAGGCCATTTTTTTAGCCATGCACAGAAGGGAGATTCAGTACCTTCGGTCACGAGTGTCTAAGTGAGAAGGTAATACTGTAGGGCTTGGATTCATAGCATCTGCTGGGGCATCAAATACCAAGGATAACCACACTCCTAATTGAGAAGCACTATCATTAATTTAGGGATCTAAAGTAATTAAGGGTAGTTAATAATCGTACTTAATTAAGGTATAAGGTGGGGTGAATGCAGTTGCAAGGTCAGATTCTGGCTGATCCGATTTCGGTACGTAACGGAGGAAAGAGGTCTCAAGAAGTCCTTCATCTCCCTTCTAAAGATCTCCTGTAATTTTCCTTGCTTCTCTGCCGATGCCAAAACCCCTTGTATACCTAACTCAGGCTGTCAGTCTGGCATCTTTCACAAGAGTTAATCTCTTACTGGGGAGGTGGGGAGCTGGGTTCGGGTTTGTTTTATTTTTCCTTTCTTCAGAGTTGCAATATACTTGATCAAACGGACGGAAGTGCAGGCACTGGCACGCCTGCTGCGCTGATCCTCATGGGATGCCCAGCTGCCTCGTTTCATGGGTACATGGTGTTCATCAGCGTGGGTTGACTGTGATGCAACTCCAGCCAACACCCAGAGTGTTTCATAGTCTTGACATAACTTGATTCCAGGAATGACTAGAGCCAAATCTGCTTTAACTTTTCTCCTTCCTCATTTGCACTTATTCACCTCAATTCTGTGCCCGTGATTCAAGTTTGTAAAGTGAAACCACAGCTCAGGAGAGGAAGGTGTGGCTTCCTCCTTTGTTCCTCCAGACCTGAAATAGGGCAGGGAGAAGGCACAATTTCTCATCCTTTGAAGAAGATGCATCAGTTCAAAGCAGTAGGTACTCAATAATGTTTGTCAGCCTGTTCAAGCAAAGCTCCTCCTGCCTTTGAGTTCAGGTTCAGAACCCTGTTCGTGGGCACTGATGGAGATTTTTTGGGGGGGGGGGGGGTTTTCATACTTCCCTTATTTTTAGCCTTTAAAGATGTCCTATTTATCTGTGCAACCTCT
>Ga0181612_115581_pt1 | contig 14355 bp, 7 predicted proteins | sample HoacroProtozoa21_FD_119630 | JGI IMG/M metagenome (GOLD analysis project Ga0181612, IMG submission 119630) | Hoatzin crop microbial communities from Cojedes, Venezuel. Combined Assembly of Gp0051906, Gp0051904, Gp0051908 | reverse complement strand
GCCTGCTAAACCATGTCCCCAAGTGCCACATCCACACGGTTTTTGAACCCCTCCAGGGATGCGGACTCCCCCACTGTCCTGGGCAGCCTGGGCCAATGTCTGACCGCTCTTTCAGTACAGAAATTTTTCCTAATATCCAATCTAAACCTCCCCTGATGCAGCTTGAGGCCATTGCCTCTCATCCTATTGTTGGTTACTTAGGAGAAGATATCAACACCTGCCTCACTACAACCGCCTTTCAGGCAGTTGTGGAGAGCGATAAGGTCTCCCCTCAGGAGCCCTCAAATAGCCTGGTGAAACTGTCAGTGCCACACTTAGTAGTCCTCAGAAAGACAAATTGAGTGTCAGGATGTATTAGCAAAGGAATAGGGAACAAAATGGAAAGCATCATACTATTGTAAAATCCATGCACACCTGCATTTTGATTATGGTGCTCAACTTAGGATGCATTCCTTCCTTCCTTCCCTCCCTCCCTGCACAAATTCAGAAAGGATGTAGTAGAACTAGGAAAGTTTTCGAGAAGGACAGGGGTAATCAGTCGCATGAAATATATTCCATATGAGGAACAAATAAATAGACTGGGACTTTGTAACCTGGAAAAAAATAGGTGAGTGGAAGGGGATCTGTGAAAGCATGAATGACATGGAGAAGGTGAATAGAAAATTATTGTTCATTGTCTCTTCTAGTACAAGAACTAGTACATCAACCTACCAGGCAGTAGGTTCATAGACCAAAAGGTGTTTTTTCTTCACTCAGAAGTGAAGAACTCTTTTTGGTTTCCAAAAGTGATTGGAAGAAGAAATAGAGGAATTTTTGTTAAATACAAAGACACCACTATCTGTTTCAGCCACTGAGTTGGTCTAACCTGATTCAGCTGTTCATGTATTCTCATACTGTGTTATCAGTGGGGGGATTATGACATTTCTTGTAGCTCACCTTTAGGTACAGACTGTTTTCATTCTGACTGGTTTCTAAGTTCTAAAACCTTTGGTCAGTTCAAGTAGGAATTTTGTCTGAATATGGGTTTATTAAAGACTGGAAAAGACATCCCCAGGAATTTATGTGGAATGAAGTACCCTATCAACGCAAGTGTCTGTGGGTAATCTTGAAACTTTGAGTAATTACACCAATAAACTGTGTATAAGACTTAACTGATTTTAGTGCATGAATACATACAAGGCTCTTTCCTAAGAATTTTCAATTGATTGTGTCAGGTAGATCACACAAAACCAAGGACTTTGGGAAATGATCACCTTATTCTTTTTTTTCTTGCTCAATAGGCTAAAAATACACTATCTGAAATAGTGCCTCTGAGGCATTTCATTCTTTTCAACTTCAGACACCCTCCCCACCATCTGAACTCTTGAATAAAAGCTGCTGTAGAACTCAGATCATTGTTTTGTGTCGTACTGTACGTTAAGTAAATTCACTTCTTGCTCAAGGAATACAAGGCCTGCAGTCTTGTCACCGGGTTTGTTTAGCAGCTCTTTTTCTTTCCTCTGTGTGCTTCAGTATTATACAGAAAATATCTTACAGCAGTGCCTAATGAACAATTTTCCTTCCATGATTATGACAGACAGGCCATGAGAACACAGGGTGGTCAGAAGCAGAAGAGTCTTTATGTTGTCTGTAGCTAGGAAATACTAAGTGCCCCCCTCAAGAAATTTTAATATGATAGATTAGTTTATTATCCAAGGAAGAGGCCTCAAAACACAGTGCATCAGGTTATAATGAAGAGGACAAATATGGTGGAGCAGTTATTATTCTTGCCAGTCCTGCAGTGGACCTTCAGGCAATTTCTTACCTGGAATTTGCATCTTAACCATAAACAACTTCAAGACAACCTATTTTCCAGGTTTTTGCTAGAGGATGAATTACGTTTTTGGCTTCCAAAATGTGGTGAATTAAATTTTTAGCTATATTGTGTGTTATTGACACAAATAATCTCCATCTCAGGCAATCTGTACTTCTGTAAAGACAGAATTTCTTTACTCTAACGATTCATATACATCTGTGGATAATTTACATCATCAGGTACTTCATCACAAAAATTTGTTAGAGAAGTAATGATAGTATGAGACAGTATTAGCACATTTAAAACAATTGCTTGATGAATAAATAGTGCTATAATTTAATATAATTTTAGAAAATAACAAAGACAAAATTTCAACTATACTCATCAAAATGGAGTCAATTCTCTTGCTTCAAAGCATATGCTGGATTCTGTCATTGAGAAGAGCATTGCCTTTGGCAGCTGTTTTATATTCGCAGTTGGCATGTGGAGATAGAGTAAAGTTTCATCAATTTAATTTTCTGAAGTGTTGGCATGATCTTCCCTTCTGAATTCGACTTGCATGTGCTTCAGGAACTTCCTTTTTTCTTTTTCTTTCTTTTTTTCAGTAGACAGATTTTCAATCACTGACAACCCAAGTTTTCTGCAAATTCTCCTAATTTGTCTTGCTGCAAACTTTCTTTTATTGATTCTACTCATTTTTTTGTCAAAAATGATTAAAAGCTGTAATTACTGGTTGTCACATGGCTGTAGTAATTTCATCTGGCCTCTAGAAATGGCCAGCCTAATTCCAACTCAGAGAGATTTTCTGTCATCTTTCCCACTAGCCAAGGTGAGGCAATTTTGTGAATAAAAGCGCCCGCTATCAGTTTTCAATAGAGTTTGTCACCGTTTCATAACTCACCCCTTTTTTTCTAGTTAACTGTCACAAAATCCTTTTGGCAAAGTTTCAAAAGGCTTATAAAGAGCTTATTTTTTTACTGGAAGAACAACTTGAAACAAGCATAAAGTCAGTTTTCTGATGCGTGGTGTTAGATATAATCATGTCTCTTGCATCTGCTTCATCAGCTGGTTTTCTCACAGGGTTGTCAAACACAGGGGAATTCATCAATGAGGTACAATCTGCTTTCTGCAAGATTTGAGTTCATCGTTAGGTCGGTGATATATATGAATAAAAGCTCATCATTTTTTCTAAGGAGACATCAGGCATCTTCTTGACTGAGGTTTTACAAGTATTGTTCATCAGCATAAGCACCAATTTGGGCCATCTTTAAAGTTGCTGATTTGTATTTTTTCATCTGAACCGTTGCTATTACAATTCAACTATTGTTCAGCTGAATTGCAGCAACACACCTTTTCAGATGTGTTTCAATAGTACTATTCTGGCAAAAATGTTTCCCAAGCGTGATGTATGCAGGGGAGGTTTTTCTCTCTGCTCTCTGCAGTGAGCACACACTTTGCCTGTGCTAAACTCACATTTGCCCATTGCAAAGCATAGGCTACAATTTCCAGCTTTAATTCAGCTAGAGAAGTTTAGCATGTTGTTTATGATGCCATTGAAACCACTGTGTCCTGCTGTCAAATAGCTGGATGCTATTCATGAACATCTTGTGTGTCACCTATAGTCGGCACCTTCACTGGCTAAGGGGATGCTGTGCAGCTAGTAGGAGGTTGACAGAGGATTATTTTTCAGAAATAAGAGGCAGGAGTACAGTGCAAGGAAGGGCTCAGGCCAGAGAGATGGGATCCTTCCCTTCTGTATATCCCTCCTTCCCAGGGCAGCTGCTGAGTCAGAGACTCCTTCATTTCATCTTGGAGGCACTCTGCTAGAGGGAAGAAAAATGGGGATGGGGGATCTGGGGGGTAGAGAAGAAAGTTACATAGAGTAAGAGGCAGCTAATTGCTGTGCTTAACTTCCTTTTGTGCTGTCCTCCCGTTCTAATGTAACATGATGATTGGCTTCTATTTCTGTATGGTTATACATGTTGTAATCTTGCAAGTACCGTATGTGTGAAAAAAGTTGTCATGTTGATTTTAGCAGCAATGTTGCAATCTGTGCATTGCACTGTGAACCCTCAGTTCCTTTACTACAAGAGAGACTAATTGCTCTGTACTGACCTTCTCCACCACTCAATTCTTTGTAGATTATCTTGCAGAAGGTTTCTGTGCTGTTATCATGTGTGGACAAGTTTTTTTCTCTCTGGACTTGTGGTAGGTGAACTTTCCTCGATAGATGGGTTGATATGGGGAAACTGCAACACGGTCACACATACCCATGCACACTCAATTATTCCTGACCTACGACTCCTTTGGTACTCCTTAGAAGGCTGATGGATTCTGGTAGCCATTGTGGGATTTAGATTTCTGCTCTCAAGCAATTTGCCCACTTTTTATGTGAGGCCCAGAAGAAGGAGGAAACATTTCGTTGGAGGGTAAACAATAATTCCACTGTCTACAATAAATGACTCCAGTCAGCAGTGCCAAGGTTCATTCCTGATCCTGTAATGAGAAGTGCTCAAAACTCTGGCAGTGGAAATTCCAAAATGTTATTTTTACCTCAGGCTTGTAAGGAAATGAGGCTTGTTTGATCATACTCTGTGTGCATGCTTGTGTCTATCTATCCGTCTGACCTTTCCTAATAACATCTGAGGTCTTTGTCTAATGTCAAGAAAATCTGACAAAGAAGTAGAAATCCCAAGCCATGTTAAATACCAAACAGCTTCAGAAAAGTAAGCAGTTATGTAAAAAAGGTACGTTCTTTTCGTGTCTCCATCAAGGGAAAGGCAAACATATTTTAGTAGCCATCAGAAAGGGCTGTTGAAAGCCAGACTATATTAGGTTTTTTCTGCCTTGAATGACTCCTTTTAATTCAGTTTTCTTCTGCCACTTGGCTTTTGCCCATGAGCTTTTTTGCAGCCATTATATGTAGGAGTGGTAGCGTACTACAGACACTTCGCCAGAGTGCACCATGGGAAAAGAGCTTAGTCAGAGTGGCTCAGTACTACAGATCTCCAGTTTGTGGCAAAAGGGAACTTACACCTTCTGGCCTATGTTACAGTCTTGACAGCTCTCTTCTGATTTAGCATCCTAATACCTTGTCCAAGAAGATAAGACTGGGAAATGCAAATGGAAATCCATGGCAGGGTTGTAAAATTCAAATATTCAAATGTCAGAAGTCAGGTCACAGGAAAATACAAGATTTGTTTAAATATCTCAAGGTTTTGTTGCATTTTACCTTCTTCCACCTGTGATTTGGTATAGCACACTGAAAAAGAAATATATACTTACACACAAACTCAATAATGAGATGATGTACATACACAGGAATACCAGCTGAACAATTAGGCAGGTGGAATTTTCCCATTATCAGTTTTGTTGAAATGTCGGAATATCCATCTAAAATCCCTGGAGGTTCTGAATGTAGCAGTTTTGCTTAAGCAGATCTAGAAGGAAATTCGTCACTGGTGTCAGGAAAATGACACTCCACTGAGTAGTCTGCTCCATAAATCCTCCATTTAGCTTACTTCTGATAACTTTTGAATGAATGCCACACTGACATCAATATCAAGGCCAAATAAACCATATTGATGTATTTGGATCCACTTATCACTATTACTGTCAAACCGCAACCAAATTAGTAAAAAATCCTGAAATACAAACAAAAGTACCTTACTAACTAGAACTAAGTAAATCATTACAATAGATTGATTAGAAAAGTTCAGAGTACTTACTGTAAAAATATGGGACAGATAAAAACAATAATATAGGAACAGTTTAAAAGGGCAGATCTGATTTAAAGCATTTAAAAGCACATAGTACAGAATAAACATCTACAAGTGTGATAGTACTAGGTTTTCTTTGAATCTAAATTTATTGCCTCATGCCTTTTGAAACAGAAACAGTAGGAAAAGCTTCATCATTGGATAGCTTAGATTTTTTTCCACTACTATAATATTTTGCAGGATTTTCAGGAATATTAGAAAAGTGATATTTAAGTAAAATTCTCCAGAGAGCTCGGAAGCAGCCTAAGTATTCTCACTGAAAGCCTAAAGAGCTGTAAATCTGCTTTGTTTCTGCCCAGGACTCCAAGAGCTGCTAGGCAGGCATGCGTGTCCAAGCTTGGTATTGCAGATGCACTAAACTTCTCAAGGAATGAATGTCTCAGGTCTTCTGCTGCACATGAAGTCATTTGGGAAGGGAATCGGATGGACAACACTTTATGCCAAACTTCTGCATGGTGTAACGTCAAATCTAATGCTGAGTGAAGGGTCTGCCTTCGTGCTCACCTAGAAGATCTGCATGTTGGAGAAGTACGTATTTACAGTTATACAGCAGCTGGGTCAAATGGACCACAGTCTTCTAAACAAGTTACTGTTTGTCCAGGAATCTCTGATAAATTTTATAAACTGTCAGATTACACTGGGACAAAATTTCTTGATGAAAACGAGCAACATACGTGAGAAAATGCCATCATTAGACAGCTTTTAGCTATTAACTTCTGTGGGAAGGATAGACCTTAATGCAAGCCCTTCAGACATCCTCCCCATGAACTCCATTTCTCTCACACACTTTTTTAAGTTTTCTTTTGAACTTATTTCTGCTCCCTGTCCCAAGGATAAAGGCAAAAGATAAATCCTTCCAATCAACAACATGATTGCAGGATTGTGTGAAGGCCTCATTTACAAGCACCCCAAGTGGCAGAAATAACACAACACGTTTATTTCATCTCTTTGGTGGACAGCAAGAACCATGTAAAATGGGAAGAGTGGAGAAGAAAAGAGTTGGGAAACTCACTTTCAAACAATTTTTATCTATAATGAAAGAGGGATTAATCTGGAAATCTTACTGATTTTGACTGTATTTCTTTTAAATTCAGTATAAAAGCATACTGAAAAAGTAGATTTTCTTATTTTAAAGGGATATATTAAAGGTCTGCCTAGGAGATAGTATTTTCAGTTTATTGGAAAAAAAGTTTTTCATTGACCTGAAATAAATACAGGTTTTGCATATTGTTCTGTAATAGAATTCTTTAAGATTCTGTTTTGTTTCTTTTTTTCCCCTTGCTTGGAAAATCCATTTGCCAACCAGCTGTATAAAGTACTCACAAAACACTTTATCTTTTCTGTCAAGCAAATTCTTACTTGTATTTCGAACAACGATATAGTAATCGTTGGTGTCTTATGTAGACAATGCATAAAATATTTACCATGCACTTAATGTACATTGCTTCTTTCAACTCAGGACTAGTAGGCTCCTCAAACTTTAATTAAATCAGTTTCAGAACCCACTGTGGGTACGAGAACTATTTGCAAAGTGGGGGTTAGCAGGTATAGGAATAACCTGAGGCGTAAGAGAAGGGTGTCCTCTTCCAACCTCACCGGCTGGGAAGATTGGACAAGTCCTTTTGTTCTCTCTGCGCAGTCTCTGCCCCAGATCTGGAAAATAAAAAATAATTCTGCTTCATTAGCAATACAATTTGAGATTGATGGATAAAAAAGTTACCTAGGAGCTAGGTAATAATGACAGTTTGTTAGTGAATGTCTTTAGGAAATAAGGGAAGTACATGAGAGTGCCTGTGGTCACAAAGCAGGGTAGAGGTTGGGATTAGAGTGTGAGCTTTGCAATTCCTAAACGCCTACTTCTCAATTTCTTTCATTTTCAAATAATATTTTCTCTCATTTTCAAATAATACTTTCATTTTAAAATATACTAGCACGTATAAACACTTTCTCAGATCATGAAAATAATTGGGTTTTTTTCTTATCATATCTCACAGCTTTCCTTTATGACCTTCAAATTCAAAGACTGTGATTTCTTCAAATCTTGATCTGTGCCATGAGATTTAATAATAATACATCCATCAAGAAATAAAACAATGAAATCTAGAGCATCCATATTCTGCAATGGTATGGAGGGTAAATGTAGCAAATGAATTAAAGTGCTCCAGAGTGTTAGACATCAGGGTTCAGCTCTAAGTGCAATCTTCGTGCACTGATGAGCGAAGCACAGGATGTTCAAAGAAGAACAGAAGGAACTGTTAGTGATCTTATCCTCTAGGGTTTTCGTGGGACTTTGCCTCAGATGACACTACTAGTCAGGAGGTGTTGACATCACTAGATGGAGATGACTTTTTTCCCTCTATAGTCAATGGATAAAAGCAGAGATTCTTCTAAAAGGCGATTCTGAGCAGATGTCTGATTTAGGTGCCCTGAATTGACTTCCAGGGATGCTGTTCTGTCTTTGTTGACCAGAGGTACAGCCAAGGAAGACTAACTGGAGGAACTAGCTGTCTCTGTGCCAAAATTCAACAAGCTTCCTTTCTTTTCCCACTTATCTTACCTCTATAATCACAGTAAATTCACAGTGCTGACACTATCCTTCCTATTCAAGTCCATCCTGAGAATAGACTAAGCATCTCCTTCAGAAGGTAACATAACAGAAATTGCAATTTTACCATTCCTTGCATGGGCAATGGGGATTGCTATGCCAATGAATGCCCAAAGCAACGTGACCTCTTTGCAAGAGAGCAACAGGTGTCTTCATTCATACTGCAACCAGAATCTTTAAAAAGCTTTGCGTTTTTTTCCCATCATTATAAGATGAACCAATTGGTTCAGTTAGGTGGTTTGCCATGTAGAGGATACGTTATTTTGTCAAAGCAAGTTTGAAAGGACTTGTGTTTGATTTCAGTTCATATTCAACCTCCTGGGAAGGGTCCAAGACAATCACATCATATAGCTGGCATTCATCTTCACACAACACTCTTGAAGTGTTATTCTTCAAATGCATGATCAAATCAGCCAGTAAAGGGAAACAGAAGACAGACATTTTTTCTTTCTACCGAAACTAGGGACGATTCTAAACACTGGGAACATCTCATCAATGATTCTTGCTTTGACCCTAGACTGTGGCTTTAATATGAATATTTCAGTTACTCCTTCATGCAGAACGGGAATAAGAGATAAAGTTTGCAAGCTGGGAAGAAGGTGGTGTGTGGTCTGCCTTTGAAAAGGTAGCTGAAAACAACTTTTCCTTTTGTCACAATGAAGATACACTAAAAGGCAGAATATGGCTATACATCTTATATGCATACCTTAAATTATTTCTCCCTTCTTTAGTTGTCCCAAACTGAGCAATGACTTCACAAATTATCTTCTCAACTTTCCAGAATCTGTGGTGTGTTTCATTTTGTTTAAAAATTGGGGCAAATGCAGGGAAATGACTTCAGCTGTGTGGTGAGAATTGCTAACTGCTAACTCTGAACCACAGAGTACTGCTGGGAAACTGCATACTTGCATCTGATAACCATTTTATGGGAATGTGTGCTGACCCACAGCTGTGGTACTCCACAAAATGCTAGAAGCATGAGTCCTCTTCTACCAAACATACTTTATGGTCTATTCTTAGCCTCTCTTTTGTAGCAGACTTTTCTTTCCTCAACGTTAACATTAAGTGAAGAAAAAAAGTAGGTGACTGTTTCTTGTACATGATTGTTTCTGTAAATGGTCTGTAAATGGAGGTAACTCCATTAACTACAGGTCCAGTATATGTTGGTGTGAGTTGGTAAGGACTGAACTGATTGTATTTATTGGTTTCTTCTACCACATCTCTAACTTCTGAAGAATGACTATTAATTTCAGTTATGGAATTTATCAACTCAGATTGTAGAAAGATTCAAGGAAAGAAAAAGGTAACCTGTCCATACTAGAAATATTCCATCAACGTCAGGACAGATGTACCTCAGCCTTCCTTCTGCCCAGGATGCACTTTTGTGGATTAAAGAAAAAATCTGTATAATAAAGAATATTTATGGGTAGTTAATGAGACAGTAGACAACTAAACTGTGGTGAAAGTAATGTCTTATATTTGACCTCTCCGGGGCAAAAATTGCATGTTGAGTTTTCCTAGTGCCTTCTCATCCTGTGTGATTATTGGAAGGACTTCAGTTTTCACAGCTCAAAATGATCCAATACTTCAGTACTTTGAAATAGATGGAGTCACAAGTTTACTAAACCATGCCTAAATGCACTGATGTGTCAGACATGGCCTCATAAAATCCCATCAAGGTTATATTTCTGGGACAAATCTTCAACATGAACAGACCTTCCTATCTCTTAGCAGGTGTGAAAGACCAAAGAAAAGTGTCACAATTTGAACATTTCTTCCATCTGTTGCAAAGAATGATGAAGGTCCCCAAAGTCCACTGAATACAGATAATCTACTTCGAGATAGAACCTTCTCATTTCCCAACTGTGGGAACAGTTATCTCTTGTTTTCAGATTAGTTTAGATGAGATTAGTTGATTTAATCATGACACGTTCCTCTGAGCAAAGTTAATCAGCATTAGAGAAGAGAGCAACCTGGGTATGCAAGCACAATCTCACCACAAACATAGAGTCACAAACACACACAAGCACAGGCACACTTGCATTTATACAAGTGACTATATATTAATCTGACAAAGTAAAACTATGTGCAGGAGAAGGTCATTAAATTCTACTTAAAGGATCTTTGCTTTCTTCCCCTTTTTATTGCCTCTAGCAGTTACTTGGCTGCCTTTAGAAGCAATTAATCTCTGGTCCGATAACATTTTGCACAGCAAACTGGAGAGCTCTATTCAAACAGGGTGAAGACAGCTATAAAGTTTCCCTCCTGAACCCCCCATTTGACCTAGGCAGGCTCCATCCTGTTCTCTGCTTGAGAATGCAATGGGGACTCATCAGACATTTTCACAGTCCCCATATCTCATGGGACTGGAAAATGGCCTGCAAAGTCTCTCCTTTTCTCTGTTGCCCTATATGTCATCTTTTAAGTATCTTCAGACTATTCTCATGTAACCACCCCTTAAACAAAGTTAATATTGTGGAAATACTGTGGTGATGAGTACATGCAACACGAGCGCACATACTGCTTCTCAGGGCTGTTGGTTGGGAAAGAAAATGAAAGCCCTCAGCATGTGTCATAAGGCAGCCTCCTGAGATATGGACCTTTCTTCCTTGCTTTGCTCTTCTGGAAACCTATGTCCCACCAAACACCTCACTTTTAGGAAACTGAGGCACAGTGACTCTATCAGAAACCAGCACTTCCATTCCTTCAAGAATCTGTTTTATACTGGAGAAATAATTACAGTGAAGACTAAAGGTGCTTATGTAACATGGTGATGGGAACACTCAAGAGAGAGAAAACCAACAGGCAATCAGTGCAGCTTTCTTGCAAGCACTTCACAATTCTACATAGTCCAATTGAGAGCATGAACCTGCTCTTCCCTCCATGTATGGTGCTAGCATCCAAGTTACTTGAGTGCAAGCTGGGAAGCTGAGGAGCTGTGTGTGTCTGCACCATTTACCGCCTGCTGACAGAAGCACTGGAGAGCGCCTGGGATGCTTTGTTCCAGTGGAAGGTGTAGATACAGCAGGGCTGACCCCGGCTGCAACCTGCCAGCACGTCAGCAGTGGCAAGGAAGCTGCTTCCCGGGGTCTGTTCCCCTAAGTCCTGCTCTCAGGGCACTTAAGGCAAGAAAAGTTTGCCAATTTGAAGTCATTCACATAAACATTTCAAATCGCTTTGTCTGCTTTGGAGTCAGCAATTTCACTTGCATGACAGTCTAGTTCAGTGAACAAATGAAATGGTTTATTTATAAGCTTGCTTCTCACTAGGGAGCCAATTTATGTTTAAAATTAGCTAATTGTCCCTTTGATGGATTTCTACTTGAAGTAAATAGAGGTCATTAAGTTTCTCTGTTAGGCTGTGTTCAGAAAATAGCTATCTGACAAGAGGTTGACCTTACTGAGAAATCCCAGGTAAAGTCAACTATTCGGGATATCTGTTTAGCTTTACACATTAGTGGAGTGCCTAGGGAGGAAAGGGATGTCATTACCCTGACAGTCTCCTCATACCTCTTGCCTTTTATGACTGGAAGTACAAGTTAGAATAACTTGAGATATAGCTACAAACAAATCACTTTTTGGGGTACGAAATGGTTTTAATTTTCCTCCTTGGAAAAACTAGTACTCTGTTGATGAAACATTTCTCATTAGACCTCCCAAATGACCACTGACTTCTCTTGAAAAGAAGCAGCAGTGCTAATAAAACATTAGGCATTCTCCCAAAGTCAAACAGTTGGCTCAGTCTGTACTTTCCGAGCTCTGCCAAACCCCTTAATATGACTCCCCTGTCTAATAAGATATTGTACACCTGCATTTCACGCTTCAAAGGTACAAGGAAACTTCTGAAATACAATTTGTCTTAGCCCAAGATATCAGAATATTCTAACCTGCTTTTATCTATGGTTTTACACTACGATGCATCCTCAGCACTGTGATGTACAATGCAAGGGAGCAGTCACTGTGCTAAAATTTAAAAAGCAATGCATCATGCTGTGGGTAAGTGTTGTGGGGACGGGAACTTGGCCCAGCATTATTTGACATTTTTATTAATGATCTTGAAGAAGGATAACACACCACATTTGTTAAATCTGAAGATACTACTAAATTAGGAGGTTGGGGAAGTAACAGAGAAGGACGTGGAGTTGTCAGATGTATGGGCTGGGAATATATAGCTGGAATCCATCCTGGACATGAGACAAGTCAAAAAGGAAAAAAAAACTTCCAACCTCTGTACTTAGCAGAAGGGGAATGCTGGAGAATGAGTGGAGATGAGAGCTGGTTAGGTAAAAATGTGCAAATCTAATATAGATCAGTGAAGTATGGAATCCCAGCTCTGACAGTGGCTTTCTGTGACCATAGCTGCATTGTGTTTGTGTCAGAGACTAAGAAATGCTTCCTGCATCTCATACATAGCACTGATGAAACTTTTATGAGAAAGATCTTAAAAAGTGGTCCACATAGTATAATATTGTGTCTTTAGAAGGGACTGGTCCTAGATAAATAAGGCTGAGGTGTAAGAAATCCTGGAGTGAATAGTCCTTGAAGGGATGATGACGTCGCATGTCTAGAAATGCCAGAAAAAGTCTTGAATAAACTCTTTCAGAGAGTAGGAAGACATGAGTTAGTCCTGGCGAGACTGTCAAGTTGGAACACTGTTGGATGGTGCTGTAATCCTGCTAGGAGCAGAGTCAGTCCCTCTGCTTGGCTCCACACTGGGGCACAGAGCCTGGAGTTCTACCATACTCTAAATGACCTGCCCACAGGGAAAATTCCCTGCCCAACTCTACGAGTTAGAGGTTCCTCAGTGTCCTGAAATGTGATGGCTTACATCCATTTGAAAATTCCTTAGGTAAAATGTTAGCCCCGTGACAATTATTGGTAAACTCCCATTGAGTTCGGTGGGAGCAGGATTTCTTTCAATGGATATATGTTATATGCCAAAGACTGTGGAGAAATTGAGAAGTCTGTGTAGGCAGCCTACTTAGATTCTTCCTCTTATAAATCTGGTATCTCCCTTTTGCTACTCCAGTAATGACTTACTCTCCCCAAAGGTAATGTCTGGAAGAAATCAGCTATCCATGAAGAATTATACACTATTTAATCAGAAATGGGAATTTTTTGTAGAATTCCCTCAATATTTTGAAAGTGCAGTGCAAAAACAGCTTTGTGGAGAATAAAATAAAGATGTAAGAAATTGAAGTTTATTATTTGATTACCTTCATTTTAAAACACACTAATAGAATTGCCAAAGTTACCTCCTCCATCAAACAGAATAAAAATGCTGAGTAGCCACTTGTGGTTCTTTTGTCCTGTCCTTTGATTTAACTACTGCTGGGAAATACAGTAGCCAAATGTACTTTTTCCTACGCTGAGGAGAAAGGCATGGTGAGATGCATTAGCTAAGCAATTTCCTCTGAACTCTTAATTGTATGATGCTGTGTTTTGCCCCAAAGCATCATTTTCTGCTACAGAACACACAGTACCTGAAGGAGACTATGAAGCTGTAAGCTAGGTTCAGTTCTCTTGCCAAGCTTCATTGCTGCAGAGGCTGTCTCACTAGAAGAAGGACAGAAATCCTGGGAGAGCCTTATGACACTGGCACTGACTGTAAAATTAACTTTCTATACATTTTACAGCCAAAATGAACTAAAATATCCAAAAGCCCTCCTCTCCTCTTTTTTTTTCTATATCTTTTTAAAAGCCATTATTATGCTAGGAATTTGCCAGAATAATAAGTATGTAAAACTGACCAGAGCCTCAAGTGATAATAATCTACTGCTACATAGTTCTCTTCAGTCTTGTTATTTCTGTTTTTCTGGTGCTAATGCATCATATGTATTGAGGCTGTATGAAAACAGTGCTGCTTATGAAGTGCATTCTCTATACAGAATTTATGCGGCACATTTGAGCAATAACTGTTATTTAATTTGCATCAGACTACAATTACTTGAGGCAACATTCCCATTTCTAAGTCAGCCAACTGTGATTTCTTCCCTTACAGGAGGATGAACTGACTTTAAATCTAATAGTCTAGAGTTTAGATGGAACTGTGCTGATCAGCTACTAGAACCAATGCAAAGTGAAAGGCATCAACTTAGCCTCATCTTACTTGTTTTCATAATGAATAGTATAATTGATTTAAAAATTGATAAGAAACTTTTCATTTTTAAACTTTGT
>Ga0181612_165116_pt1 | contig 14357 bp, 14 predicted proteins | sample HoacroProtozoa21_FD_119630 | JGI IMG/M metagenome (GOLD analysis project Ga0181612, IMG submission 119630) | Hoatzin crop microbial communities from Cojedes, Venezuel. Combined Assembly of Gp0051906, Gp0051904, Gp0051908 | reverse complement strand
TGCAGATATTTATCGGCATTTCGAAGGTCCCCTCTCAGCCTTCTCTTCTCCAGGCTGAATAAGCCCAGCTCATGGGAATTTCTCATGGGAACGCAGCTAAAAATTGCACAGTAGGTGCCCAGTATCTGGGAACGGTCCAGCCTTGTGGAGCCCCAGCTGAGACCCCGTATCACCATGACCTTGGCACCTCGGTTCCCCCTGCAACGTGGCGGATGCCAGACCCACCGAGGGTGTCACCAGACCGGGAAATCCACTCTCTGTCAGGGCACTTTTGGCCTCGGTGGCTTGAGCCCTTTGCCAGGAGCTGCCCCTTGTCCCCTGGGACCCACGATGCGCTCGAGGGGACGGGAGCGGGTGAGCAGCGGTGCAGCCTGATGGGTAGCTTGTACCAGCTTTGTGTGTTATTGGATTTTTAGTTTTCCCCCCTGCTTTTAACAGCAGTGCCTGCTCTTTCTTGAATGTACAGTAGGAACAAAGGAGCTCAAGCTGTTTGTCTTCATTTCCCCTGCTGTCTTTCTTCCATTCGATACTTCTGCCTCGCGAGGGGTTTTCCTGGCACTGCGGGTGCGTGCGCAGGCAGCCGGGACGGGACGAGGTGCTGGGGTGCCCTCCTGGGCTGCCGGCCGTGCCGGTGAGGGGGTGCGAGGAGGGGCAGGGCTGGGGCTGCAGGGTGCTGGAGGTTTTCCTTCTCTTGGCACTCATGAAACCAGGCAAACTTTGCTTCCTCGTGCGTTTCTGAGTGCCGCCTTCTGCCAGCTGCCAATGCCAGCTCTGGGTATCTGCAACTTTTCTGCCTGCATGGGGTATTTTGAAAATCCCAGCTGTATCGGGGAAAAACGCAGCGCTCCAAACGGGGTTCTTCAGAGCAAAACACAGCTGAAATAATCAAACGCCGCATTGTTCCTCTGCAGAATGGAAATCAGCTACAGCTTCACCCTAACTCTGAGGGCTTGGGGGACTTTGCTGTAACCCCGTCACTGAGAGCTCAGGAGATGTGAGAAACCTCCTGTCTCCATCACTTCCCTGCAGTGTCACATCTGGTGAGGGGGGGGCATTCAATTGGAGAGGCTCAGGTTTCACTTGCTTTAAGAAATTAATGAGTTTCCAGCAACGGAGGTCCCCTGGGAGCTACACGTGGGGTTACTGGCTGTGCTGGGGCTCGGACACAGGGGACCCGCAGCCCCGGCCCGCTGCTCCCCCAGTGCCCCGGCGCAGATGAGCTGGAGACACTTCACAACTTCCAATTCGCTTTTATGGAGCTTGGTACTTGTTGCCATCTGCTCCCGAATGTTCAGTGCAAATTGGCATTCACTTTTATGGTTTTAATTAACCTAATAATAAGCCTTGCGTGCCAGGCAGGGGAGAGGCAGGCACTGGGGCTGTGCATGCGCCCTCCCAGCAGAAGCCTTTGGTTTCTGGACAAAACCTGTCTCTGAGCCCAAAGTCAAGGGAAGCCATGAGGCAGTGGGGCAAGAATTCATTACTGGTGATTAATTAGCACTGTAGACCTACTTCAGCAGCTCTTAGGGGCAATTGTCACCCCCTTTTGCAGCTCGCGTCCCTCCCCGGTGAGGATAAACCATAACCACGTGGATTTTTTTCCTGCTCCCTGTAAGTCCAGCACATCTGGGCTCTGCTATCCCCTCGGGTATCCCCTGTTCAGTCCCGGGGCTCAAACCTTGTTTGGATGTTCCCGCTGAGGATGAGCGCCAGCTCTGCTCAGCCCGGCTGGAGCAGCCAGCCCTGGGATCCAGCCTGTAGCAGCTGGGTCCCCGCTTCGCTCTGCCTCCCAGGAGGCTTCGAATTTCATGAGGTTTTCATTTCCTCACTGGGTTGTAGGGATGTTTTGTCTCAGAAAGGCCACTTTTGTGGGGTTTTTTTTATTTAAGCATAGGGGAAAAACAAAGTGAATGGAAACATGCCCTTTGGGTTGATAAACATACTTTTCTCTCCTGTTTTCTATGATGAATGTGTCAGAGAATGGGAGGGAAGAGGAACGGAGGGAAGGCGGGTCGTTATAAAAGTGTATGTGGATGTACGGGCAGATAAACAGACATTTTGTTTCCGCTGTTGACTGGGTCACTAAGTGGATAAACAGATAAATCTCTGTTTCTTATTTCCTACGGTGGCTGAGTCACGGAGGAGCGAGATGGGGAGATACTCCACAGTCAGACACTCCCCGCTTTCGAAAGCATCACCAGTTCCTTGGCCGGTGTAAAATGCTTTTATTCTGGTATCGCAGGATCTGGGCCATTATCTCTCCGTTAATTACTTTAAATTACCTTTTGCTAGGTTTCACCTTCTTTCTTTTCTGCGATTTATCCTGCCTTGTATCATCCGTAACAATACCTCTGATGTCTTCCCTCGCCTCTCGCTTGGCCCCGGTGGGATGGTGGTGGGTTTGTGGATGTGTGCGAGAGAACGAGAGAGCAAGTTGTTTCCTTTTATCTCCTTCCCATTCCATATTATCGCTCCCCATGCCGCCTCCTGAAGTGTGATATAATTGCCTCTGAAAGCACTGCCTGCCTGTCATATCTTATTGCTTGGGTAGGGTATCAACAAAATGCAAAACTGCCACAATTTAAAAGCATTCAGTGTCTTTTATACGTTTCCACCCTGTTAGAAACATATTTAATAAAGTTTTGACGTGTGGAAAGAGGCCCAGTAAGTGATGATAAAATTCTGAACAGCAGCGGTGCACCAAAGGGGACGTATTAAATTTAATGAATAAATGGGCTGATTTCCACTGAAAATGTGATTGTAAATAAGCATCAACACACACAAAAAAATGGAGGGCAGAGGCTGTACGTTCCTATTTGGAGGCTGCAGCAGCAGAGATAAATGGGGCACAAATAAAGACCCTAATGAGGGCTGATGAAAATTGATTAAAAGAGGATTAGGAGGTTTGTGATGAATTTTGCCAAGATCTGAAGAAGTGAGAACTGACCTTTTACTGGAACTTTCTGAGCCAAACTGGAGGAAGGCGGGTCCCAGCCAAGCACCTTAGCCATGAACCCCAGCTGCCATCCCTGGCTGCAGCAGCTGGGTAGGTTCCTTGGGGCTGTTGCTTTGTGCACCCATTGCACCCAGCCCCAGGGATGCTGCCCATGCAACGAGCCAGGCAGCAGCCTGAAGCAAGCACACAACACAGAGTATAAGAAATACAGAGGTAGGCAGGAAAGCACCATGTCTTTTCTCTGGTGGTTCACACTGCCAATAAGCTAAATTCATAAATAAATTGTTTGCTACAGGTAGTTCACAACGCTTGGGGCTTCGGCCATGCACTGGCTCCTCACCAGGGAGGAATATATGCAGTCATCGGCTGATTCCAGCCCTTCTGTTGGTCAAACTGGACAGATTAATTAGCAGCACCACCGTGTCCCCCCCCTCGCTGGGAGGAAGGGTGTCCAGCTGTCCCTCCCTCGCCCTGTCCCAGCCTTTGGGATACAGATGCTCTATGGTTAATTTTCCCCTTCTTCTATTTTTCCTACTCGCAGAAGATGCTGCTGCATCTTGGTGACTGCAAATGTATTTACAGATCACAGCAGAGGCATTAAAGCCCTATTAGACCATCCAGCCTAACCTCCCGTGGGTCTGGGGTGGGATCCTCCCGTGGACAATGTAGCTCATATTAAATGGATGTTGTATTTAATCTGACAACAAATCATCAGGCACAACGAAGGAAGAAGAAAACTGTTCCTACAGAGAATTCGTTTGCCTGGAGCAGTCAGTGCAGGGCGAATATTGGGGAAAACATTAAAGAAAAACAAACACTTATTTCCAAATGTCCTGAAGAGCTCCGTTTGGTGGCTGGTTATTTAGAGGAGCCGTAACGCTCGAGCACCCCCTCTAATCCTCCGCGGCTGGGCGTGCTTGCTGCTGCAATTACGTGTCTAGCCCTGAAGTAAGAGGTCAGCAATACTGTCTTGTAGTCAATTAGTCAGGGAAGCCAAAATGAGCAGCCCAGTGCTTGCTTCTTCTGGGCAGGCTGGAAATGCTAAGGAAAGCGGATTGCGTTGGTCAGGCGTTTTTTTCTGCACATCCTGCGGTGGGGAGGTGATGGGTAGAAGTTAATTGCAAATTTTGCGTGGGGTTTGCGTCCGGGGACTGGATGTTTTGGCTCGGGCAGCAGCGCTTTGGGGCGGGCAGAGCCGGGGACAGGAGGCAGCGCGGGTGCACCCAGCACAAGCCCCCTCCTAGGGTGACGGCAACCCCAGGGCAGCCAAGCATTACCGAAACTGAGCTTTGCCCTGGCTTTGACCAGCAATAGTCTCACTCCAGCCATAGAGTTTTCAGCTTCGCTGCTCCCATTTATATACTTGCAGGGTAATAAAGACTCCCAATCCAAATCAATAATAGTTCTGATTTTGCAAGACCAAATGATAAGGCGTAATCCGTCTCGGGATTGTTTTAAGTCAAAGCAATCTTGCTTAAGTCAGCGAGGTGTCATGATGTACATTGGGTGTAAACTAAATAATTTAAATTTTCAGTCCGACCTGGTCAAGGTAGAACCGCCCAGGCGCTCGCGAACAAACCCAACCATCAAAGAAACAAATGCCATTCCCCATTCTGCATCAGCACGGCGATGCAGCGGGGCCGTTGTTGCACTTAATGCTACATGACATTTAATTAACTTCCAAATAACTGCCTTGTATCCCGTTCCGGGAAGCGGCTGCGTAAGAAAGGGGCACGGCTTCACGCTCCGAGCGGTGCCGAAGCCGGCGTGCGTTGCACGGGCTCCCTAGTTGGGAGAACTCAAGCCGGTGGCCTGACTTATTATGCAGGGAAACTTTCTCCGGAGTCTGAAGCGGTGACTCTGTCTCCTCCTCGGCTGCCAATGCGGTGCTGCATCACTGAACTATATAATTGCATATTTGTTCCTGTTGGGTTTTGAAATATTAGGACCCAGTGTATAATTCCGCGGTGCCTGTGCGGCAAATTCTGCGGTGTAACTACAGGAGGGAAAGTTGTGCAAGGGGAGCTGCGCCCACGGAGCTGCTCTGTGTAATTAAACCCGAGTTGGACCAAAAGCAGGCGGGAGGAATAAATCTCTTTGTTCTTCGTGCTTCCTCCCCACCCCGGAGCGCGACGCCGCGGTGCTCCGTGCGGAATGAGCTCTGCCCTCCCTTTTGCGGTTGTTTTTTGCCTCCGTCCTTTTTTTTCCTGGGAGAAGTGCTTTGGGTTTGGGTTGGGAGCAGCAAGGCACGAGTTGTTTTTCACCTTGTTGTAGTCAGCTCCCGCTTCAGCGGCGATGCACGCGCCCGCGGGCTCTGCTCCCCGCTGGCTGGCTCCTCGCCTGCCTGGATGCCAGGAAAACATATAAAAACCGGAATATTTGGGGGTTTTTTTTCTTCCTTCCCTTTATCCCTGGAAGACACACACTTGCTTACCCAGACCAGTGAGTTTAAATGACAGCACCTTTCCTTTCTCTGCAGCAATAAAGAGGAAGGAAGATCACCAAAAATATACGACATATTGGCAGAATTGTTTCTAACTAGCAGGTTTCTCAAAGTTGTCTATGTGTCAGCAGCTCTTCTCCTAGCCTGGATTTATTTGGCATGGTGTCACAGTTATCTCTGTTAAACAAGTCCTCCTATGCACCTCTCGGAGCTTAAGAACACCTGAGGGAAAATGTATTAGGAGCTCTGCTTTCAATCTTGCTGTAATTTCTGCCTTACCAAGGTGGGATTAAAAAACCCCCACGAAACGCTAGCCCAGAGAGCAGGCAGAAAAGACCCCCAAGCCAAAAAAAAAAAAAACCACCAACCCCAAGTATTTTGCTGTTTACTGGTGAAAACCTTGAAAGAAAAAGGGAGCCGTACACAAACCCATCCCCGGGCAGCAGGAGCTGCACTTCTACCCCTTTCATGTACCTCTGGGTTCTCTGCTCCCCCTTTGGCTGTGAAGCTGCACATTGATCCTCAGAAAAAGAGGATTATAACCCCCCTGCTCGCGCAGGGAGCATCCCGGCTCAGCGTCGCACCTCACCCAGCCAAGGCCGCGATGGATCTTTGCTTTTTCGCCACTTGCAGCGTGGTGGAGATGAAAGACCCCGCCGCACAAGTCGCTAAACAAAATCCAATTAAGCGGCTGGGTTAGAAATGTAATTGTAACAAAAAGTGGCGTGTCAGAAGGCGAGTTGTTATTAAAAAATACAGAAAACAATTTGCACTTCCCCTTCCCTGCCATGCTGCAAACCCTGCAGCTCGCCAGCGTGCTGCTCCCCCAACCCACGGCCCCTCGCCCCGGGGGCTGCTCCCTGCGGGGAAGACCATGGCTGCCACGGGATCCCTCGCCGTGTGTTGCTGGGGGGCTCTGCAAAATCCTTGCAGTTGCTTACAGAGGTAGAAATGCATTTTATTTAGCTCGTTAGCAGGATGGATGGGGAGGGGGTGGCATTGCGGGGGTCCCACGGGCACCCCACGGCTCACCTGGGGGCTGAGACAGATGAAGGGTGGAAAATAGATGGTTTTCCTTGCAGCATGGGAAGGCTGGGCTGGGGTTGGTGTCCAAGCATCAGCCAGCCTCCGAGGGCACCGCGGCTCTGGAGGGCTCACCCAAGATCACAGAGAATTCGGGATGGGGAAGCCCCAGGTGCGACACACAGTGCAGCCCCTGAACCATCCCCACTTGCCATGGCGGGGTTACAGGCTCGGGGAGGGACGTTAGCGGTGCTTTGGTGCTGGTTGTCTGGCAGTTTTGCTGCTGGGACTGACCTGCCTTCCACAGAATCACAGAATAGCAGGGGTTGGAAGGGACCTCTGTGGGTCATCTAGTCCAACCCCCTGCCCAAGCAGGGTCACCTACAGCAGGCTGCACAGGACCTCGTCCAGGCATCCCTACCTGGATCTTTGGAATAAAGGATAAAAATAACTCCGTTTTCATTACTTCTAGCAAAGGTGTTTGGAGACCTCCTGGCTGCTGACAGAGGGCGGTGGCAGAGGTTACAGATTACCTTTACAAGCTCCCGTCCATTCCTCCCTCCCTTCCAACACCTCCCACCGACCGGCGCTGAGAAGCAGCCGGAACCCCGGGGCTGCTGCCTGCGATGCCGGTTGGTGCTCCCAGTTACAAGCGCATTCTCATCTCCTTCTCCGAGCTTTCCCAGACGATCTGAGCGGCGTTTGCCTGGAAGCTTGTTGTGATTTGACTGCCGGCACTGAGTGGCAGCACGAAAGGTCCCCGGGATCAAAGTTATCTCTGCTGGTTCATTTTTAACTTGTCTGTTAACTCTTACACCAGACATGGATAAATGTTATCGTAACAGTGCACGTAAGGCATTTTTTAGACTGAATGTGCAGGACTCTGGGGAGGAGGAAAGCCTGCCGGTGGTGCCACACGTGACTCACTGCCCCACGCTCCCTGATGCAACTTTGGGCAAAATTTGTCCCTGCAACCTGCTCTGCCTTCTCTTAGGCATTATAAAGCAGGACCTGGACTTGATAAACTCTGTATAAAGAGGCCGAGTAGGGCGTGCTTTGATCATATCAACTGCTCTGAACAGATCTCTCCTTTCAGTTTTCCCACAGAATGGAAATAGTCTTTCTTTTCTGTAATGCTGCCATGGCACTTTCTCTTCATCTCTTTTTTTTTTTTTTCCCTCCCTTACAAACAAACTCTACTTACATTTCTAAGGTACATCATGCAGATACTCTCAATTTAAAAATAATTCAGTTTTTCCCTATTACCTTTCAACAGAAAATTAAGCCTTCTGCACCTGGAAAGCAATAAAAATACTATGACAGGGTAAACTTTGCCTGTGCAAGAAGCCAGGGGAGGCAAAATCAGATTTTGCAACAGACAGCGTTTGCATGGGACGTGGCTCCTGCCCCCCCAGAGAGCCCGGGCAGGGAGGACCCGTGGCTCTGCTCACCGATACCCCAGTTCCCCACACCCCTCAAGTAGCAATAATAAATCCAAAATTAATAAAATCAAAAATAAATAAGCCAGCGCCGGCTCCGGGCGGGTCCCTGGCCTGCGGGGTTTGTCCTGGGACCACCACCCTTGCTGGGCTGCAAGCCGATGGGCTGCGACACGGCAGTCCCCAGCCCCTGGCCACCTCCCCACGGGACCCCCATCCCCGCGGCCGTCCCTCCCCAGCCTGGCCCGGGACCCCCGCTCCCCTGGGGCTGCAGCCTCCCGGCCGTCCCCCTTGCTGCGGGTTTGCTGGTGGCAACGCTCTTTGGCCCCGCAGCAACGCACAGGGTCAGCGAGCGGCACTGAGCCGCTGGTTGCATCTGGAAAGTGAAAAAACACTTGTGGCTTCCTCAGGAGCGAGCAGCCATTCCTCGGCGACAGCGCTGCTGTCCTCGCCTGCCAAGTGCCTCTGAAAAAACAAACACAAGAACAAAACCGAAAGAAAAGTGGTACTTTGAAAATATTTTGATTTCCGGCAGAGTTTGTTGTGGCAATTTGTGCTTTACAAAAATAACATCAGGATCAGTGTTACAGTGTAGCAAGCGACAGTCAATTAGGGCGAGTGTCGCTTTCGCTGGGAGCTCAGCCCTGCTCTCAGCATCTCCGAGAAAAAGCGCGCTGCCTCGGCGAGGAAACCCAAGTCACCTCAGATACAGGCTTGTAGTCTCTGACTTTGAGATTTTCATTTCGGATATTCCAGTTATAAGTCCTGATGGGAAATAAAAATGCAAAAATAAATTTAAAAAACCCCGCAGAAATAATGGATGTGCCCCCGCAGCTGGCCCCGGTGACCGGCGCGTCCAGCCCCGGGTTCAGCTTGCTCAGGCAAACCGAGAAATTCAGGTGAAGGCAACTGACACCTGATGTGACTTCAGGTGGGATTCAAAGACAACTAAGCAAAGTTTTCTGAAAGTCATCACTGCTCCTTCCTGGCTCCCAAAAAGGCTGTTTTCCATCAAGCCCTGCGTCCCAAAGCTGTTAGCAGAGCTCCGCAGCGGGTGGGCAGCTGCTGGTGATGCTCTGCTAACGAAGCCCATGAAAAGCATCGTCACTGCCGGGCTCCTGCCTGCTCAGCTCGGCTGAGACCCCTGGCAGGGCCCCGGCACCACCTGCTTGCTCCCTGTGAGGGACTAAGGGCACATAACAGGGTGATTCGTTGTAGCTCAGACAGCAGACAGGAATTCGTTATGGTAATTTGATTTCTGTCTCATACGACACACATTTAAGTAAACTAGGTAAAGATATGTGAATTTATGTCTGTAAAATGGGGGCAAAAATGTATAGCTGCAAATTGTTGACCGCTGTCTTGGTAGGATAAGGACTGGCTGCTCATCAGGGCCTGTGCCTGGTTCCAGTCCATGCTGTCCTGGCAGGTTGGAAACCTGCTCTGGGACAGTCAGGGTCAGTGTAAGCTAATGCACTCAGCAAGGCTGAGCTTACTCATGGAGGATGAGAAACGCGTGCCAGGCCTTCGTCACAGGGTTTGGGGTTGGTGGGCATTGCAAGCTCAGTGCACGTTAGGCATGTCCCACTATTACAGGAAAAACAGAATAAAGAGGCACAGACATAAATAAGCCCTGCAGGAAAAGGTACCTCTTTTATTCTGCTAAAGAGACGTCAGCTGGCCTGGGTCACTTTCTCTGGGCTCCCTCTTCCCCGAGCAAGGTGCCAGCTGGAGGCAATCCAGAGCAGAGCCATAAAAACCCCCTGGTGGCCTCAGAGGAGAGGTATGAAGGCTAGGTCACCTTCCCCTGGTCTCTAGAAGGGTAGAAAAAGTTTGTGTTAAACATCGCTTTAAATTAAACTGTTTTTTTTTTTCCTCCAGATGGGTAAAAGACAAAAGGGGAAAGAACTCACTTAAATTCTGTGTGTGTTGGGTTTATGTGGCAAGGTTTTGGTATTGAGGGGGCTGCAGGTGTGGCTTCTGTGAGAAGACACCATAAGCTGTCCCCGTGCTGGGCAGATGGACCTGCCACTGGCTAAAGTTGTGCCCAGCGGTGGTGGTGGTGCTTCAAGGCCAGCAAAGAAGGAGGTGCTCCTGGTGCCAGAGCAGAGATTCTGCTGTAGCCCATGGAGAAGACCATGGTGAGACAGGTTGGAGGGCCACAGTGGAGCAGACTCTTACCTGCAGCCTGTGGAGAACCCTGTGCTTGAAGTAGAGGAAAACTTTCTGGAAGTAAGAGCACGAATAACAAACTGCCAGGTGAGCCCGTGAAGCCCCTGTCATGAGAGGCTGTTGTTGGTGGTGAAGGATGCAGTTGGGATGAGATGGGGTGGGATGCGGGGAAGGAGTCTGTAGCACTCAGGGCTGTTTGATGGCTGTGTGCTTGAGGCTGTGTGCTGTGCGTGGCTCTGATGAGACCAGTCCTCTGCAAAATCAAGCCAGCTTATGCTAAATGTATCAGAAAATTGATTTAGTTAACAGGTCTGAAAAAGAAGTGGTAGGTAAGGAGGCATGATTTCGTAAAAGTGGTTCTTAGTGGGGTCCCACAGGGATATTTTCTTACTCCACTGCCAGCCTGTTCTATTATGTGTCCTGCTGTTGTGTGCTGAGGTGGTGAATACAAATCGCAGATTGTGAAATAATGGATGAGGGTAGGTTACGTGTAGTAGGTGAACTGAATTGTATGGTAAAATGATAACATTTCCTTCAGCCCTGTGGCTTTATAGGTATAAAAACCAGCACTTCCATGGGGGTTAATGGGGAGAAGAGCTCTCTAGAAAGCAGTTTCCGCAAAAGATCTGCAGATCATGGCTTCGCGTAGGCGATGAGGTTGCATTCTGCTTTTTAACGCCACAAAGGCATTGCTGAGACAGGAGCCTTGCTGTCTGGGTGTTGCAGGCTAAAAAGCTTTCGCTGTCTGGGTATCGGTGGAAAAATCCAGGTAAGCAACGCTCACCAACACGGTAGGTGATCAGCCTGGAAGTATCAGCTGTTTGCTTACGTGCTTTTAACTTCTGCTTGTTAGTATGTGAAAGGTTTTACATGTCAGAGGAGAAGCATAATTATATTTGCTGTTCCGAATAAGGGCTTCACAATGTCCTGAATTTGTGCTACTTACCAGATGAAAATGCTGTGTAGCACTTGGGAAGACAGCGGGGAGAAATGACAGTCTCGGAGGAGGAAGGGTTGTGCACCAGTTGTCCAGGGTCTTGCTTGGAGCTGCAGCCGTGGCTCTACAGCGTGGGGCAGGGACAGAGCTGAAGTGTGGCCAGAGAGACGTGACAGGGCTCTTCCTTGGCGTGGTAGAAAGTAGTCAAAATTTTATTTGTATTTTGAAGGCCCTAGCTTCTCAGGCTGGCACTGAAATAGCTGTACATGACAAGATGCGTGGGGAAAAATGTGACGGCGGCTCTCCTGGGGCTTGCCATGGCACGGCCGGGTTCCCAGCTGAGGGGGCCTGTGGGGAAGGGCGAAGGAGCCCTTGGGCTACAGCATCCCAGAGACCACCGTGGGAAGAAGGTTCTGTTTGGTGCCTGCGGTTCAGGAAGGCTGCTGAAACGAAAGCAATAATTATGCAAAAGTGACGTGGGGTCTGGAAACCAGCCGCACGGTGGGGGGGAGACAGGCCATCCGTTCCGGCAACGCGGGGAAGGGATGGGAGAGGCTTCAGGCGGGGACTGCGTGCTCTTCTCTGATGGAGCAGCTACAGGATCCAGTGCCTGGAAACTAAAGCGAGATGTTTCCAGCCTATATTTAAAGAGAAAGAGAATAATAAACCACAAGATTTCTTGGAATCTGTTTGTTTTTTTTTTAATTCCTTTTAAGCCAAGGTTGAGTTTCTGTCCTTAAGATAACTCCAGTGCCTTTCTATAGGATATTTTCAGATCAACGTTGTGTGGTTTTTTTCTGACCGGATTAGGGAATGCAATGATTTTAAGGCCAGATAGACAATTTGCTCTGTGAAGTTAGTAATGTCCACTGTTGTGTATGCTGTAGCTTTCAGTGTAAGCCTTACATGTGTGTCAAAAATCAAATGTTCCTCTAATCAAAGGCAATGTAGATGTCATGTTCACTTGGCCAATTATTTTGGGCTGTCTTTAGCTGAATGAGTTAGGTAGCAGGAGGCTAAAGCCTACGCTTTCTGTCCAGTTGACCATTTTAGTTTGTGCTAGAAGCAAATAATTCTTGCAGAGAAGAGGCTTCTAGTGCTGATCTCCACACCAACTAGCAGTATGGAATGCAATGCTCACCTGAATATTTGTTGCTGTAAATATTGGTTTGCAGAGTTCTCTTGACTTTGAAATCGCTCTGTCTGTAGGCAGGCATCAGTATGGGATATAAATGAGACACAAAGACGGCTCTAGGGAGAGGCACTGGAGAAGCCTGCAGCAAGACTGGGCCAGCTGAGAACTAATTGCAGCAGTAGGATCTTAATAAATGATTTTCTTAATAAAAAGACTGATCTTAGGGTCATGTAATTACTGAGTTCATAGCAAATGAAATGCTCTGACTGGTTTCATCTCTGTCAGTAACTTCATGTCTTCACCCAGCTCTGCCTCCTCTTTGGGCTGAACACTTCAAGATTAAAATGTCATCTGCACAGACTGGTTGGACTTGGGCTACACCATGAGCAGGATCTCTGGTGCAAACCTGAATTATATAACCCTGGAATTAAAATTATAAAAATAAATCTGAAAATGAGACAGATGAACCAACATATGAAACTGAGTCATTGTGTTTCTGGAACACAGCAGGGTGGATTTAGACACTTTTAGTCAGGAAATAAAACAGTCCCACCATACCCAAGCATGCATTATTTGGGAGACAACCCATCAGCGCAGCTCTTTTGGCATTGTTTTCTGCTGTGCTGGAGCCTTTAAGGTTGAAGTTACTTCATAGTAAACACATTCTTTATCACACTCCACAGGTGTTTCTGTGGGTGCTCTGGGTGTTGGTAGTGCCATGAATTTCTTCTATACCTGCTTATGTAGTTTAGATGCTGAGAGGCTGTAGCTGCAACCATTCAGGGTGTTCAGCACAGGCTCTGCAATCAGCTCAGGTGTGGTGCTTGCAGGTGAGAATATATTGAGACTTCTGATTTCTTACAAAGTGGAAGAGGTCTAGAAGGGAAAGAATATGGATTCAAAGTCCCAGAAGGAATATGAAACGAGTCAGAGGTTTTCTTCAACATCCCTGACTTCTCTTTCTGCAAACTAACTCTGTCCTTTTTCAGTTTGCTCTGCAACGGAGTCATTCAGACACAGGGAAGAAAAGTAGCTCAAAGCCACAAAGTCAAGCTGATGAAGCAGGATTTCTGGTGAAGATGTCATCTGTTTTACCCTTCCTTACTCTAATAACTATCTGCTATTTGTAGGTCTTGCCTGCAAACAAAGCGAAGAGCATGTGTGAGAGAGGATATCACTTCTTTAAGAAAATTATCCCTACATCCTGCAGCAGTTAGAAAATCATGAGATTTTTCTAGCATTAACCACAGATTGCATGGTGGCATAATTGTGGTGACAGAAACATTCTGGAAGTCAGCTGCCTAAAGAGTGATCTCAGGATGGGTTGTGTTGGAAGGGATCTTTTAAAGACAATCTAGCCCAAGTCCCCTGCCATGGGCAGGGTCCTCTTCCACTAAGTCAGGTTCCTCAATGCCCCATCCAACCTGATCATGTCTGCATATGTATGAAATGATGCATTTATACAAATAATTGAAACAAGGTGGACAACAAGGCTGGACTCTGAACAGTATTTGTAATAAAAGTTAAGAGTTTCACCACATCCTTTATTTCCAGGTCCTTCTGGTTTACTGGCAGCCTGAATTAGTTTCCACTTGGTGGAGATAGTGTGTCAGAGGCATCTTCCCTCTAGCATGACTCGGGAAACTTCCGAGGGCCAGCGGCTGTGCGGAGGAAGGCTCCTGCGCAGGGTGGTGAAACTGGGGTTTTGCTGCTGTACTATTGGGAAGGGATGATTTTTTTTGTTTTTTTAACCAAGACATGACTATAATGAATATGAATTACACTAAGGTTGCACCAAACTTTGGATGCAACAGGTTCTAGGGTTTTCCCTGTCAGTCTTGCACAGGCAAGATCTTCCCTGTATTGCTCAGCAGGTTAACGTAAGCTGCCATGAAACTACTTCCCTCCAGTTATTATATATGTCTAGTAAAAAAAGGGGAGAGTTCTGGGGTGATGCTCATATTGGCTAAATATTACCAGCAACAGAGTCCATCTATTTTCAAAGTAGCAATAGCGAAGTTTCCAGTTTCCTTCCTAGCTCTAATGAGATATCTGTCCCAGGATAGCCAAGGGCATTGCATGAGCAGCGATTTGCATCTGTATCTGGGAAACAGTTCTAGAAATGCTCTGAGATGATTACTGCATTCGTTTCTTCCTTTGTAGGGTGGGGCCAAAGAGAGGGCGAAGCTGAGGTTTCATTAACTTACCTAATGGCGATACCTGTGAATGTAGCAAATGTAACATGTAGGGGA
>Ga0181612_123725_pt1 | contig 14357 bp, 10 predicted proteins | sample HoacroProtozoa21_FD_119630 | JGI IMG/M metagenome (GOLD analysis project Ga0181612, IMG submission 119630) | Hoatzin crop microbial communities from Cojedes, Venezuel. Combined Assembly of Gp0051906, Gp0051904, Gp0051908 | reverse complement strand
TGAAATTAAAACAACCAAGGAGGGGTATCTTTCCTCCTCACCCTAAAAATGAAATCAATATGAACTGTGGAAACCCAGTTCATAACCATGGGTCTTACCTTTGCAACATCTGCATCACCTTCACCTTCAGTTCACATAGAAGGACACAAAAAGTTAAAAGCTGGTTAAAATCAACTGGCACAACTTGGATTTTAGGGAAAGCAAACAGTAGAAGCTCTGTGAGCTCATTAAAATAAATCCTTTAAAAGTTATTAGGATCTCACTGTCTAGAGTAGCCTTTGTTTCACAGTATTTCTAGAGGTAACTCAGGATAAAACAGAACCTCACAGTGCCTTGATGCTGCCTCATGCAGAGAGCAGAGTGGATCTATATCTAACACTGCTCAGTGAGTGTGCTCACCAGAAGGCTATTGCAAAGCAGACTGCGTGTGAATACTGCTGGGCACAGCCAGCGTTCCTTTGTCTGCACAGAACATATTAGTATCTATTGAGACACAGTGACTCTCCAGCCAAACTATTTGCATGGGGTACACCTACTAGATTGAAGGTCAATATTTAATAATTTCAACAAAACACAATACTATCAACATTTAGGCCAGGCAACTACTATATCTTCTATGCAGAGATAAGAAAAAGTAAGTTTTAAAATCAGAAAATAGCAAATTACATACATGAGCCCTCTTATAGGCACGGCTTTGTAGATAATTACTCCTGTGAGCAGAAGAGAATATAATAATTATTTCATAGTAAGCATATAAATATATGCCTCATTCTGCTATCACCTAAAATAAAGATCTTGCGACCGCAGTGAGCCAGACCTTGCAGCAGAGAAGTCATCTTGAATTCTGCACAAGTATATCTACATAAATTGCCAACACCAAGTGCTGCCGCAGATGTGCACCCTGACAGAAAACACTTCTTCCAGAATGGGACCCGCTCTTCTCTTACAGATTTCCGAATCAGACTCACCCCATGTAAACAGTGCAGTGTGTTACTGTATTGTCATTTGTAAAGCAAGCAGTAACTGTGGAAGTCAAAGAGGAAAGTAGGAAGTCGAAATATGCATAAAATGGTAAAACTCCATGTCTGTGCAAGTGATACTTTTATGAATTGTTAAATATGCCTCTCAGCTGCTCACAGTTCAGATATGAATACAGCTGGATTGGGCTAAAAGTTATGAAATAGAGGAGTCTTGTGCAAAAAACTATTGTTTCTGAGTAGGGGTTTGGAACTATAATATCCTTTCGTTAGACGCTGCCATGCAAGAGCCAGTGTGTGCCTACTTACACAAACTAGACAGCCCTCAGAGGTCTACGACCCTCACTCTGCAGATGGACGCGACCCCTAAACTCCTTCGCACTCACATGCAGTTGGTGAAACAGGGCTTCAGCAGTACTGATGTGAGTGAACCCTGCAGGCACTGGCGCTCTGCCCTGCTTTCCGTCTCCTGCAAGTACCAATTTCTGTGCTTTTTGAATTGCCAGGATGGCATACCAGATACATCAGCCCACCTGGCGCATTGCTCACGCACTGCAGAGGCAGCAGAGATTTCACCTTCATCATGAACCAATTTATGTGGCCAAAAGTGAGGTCTCAGTTTGGTGGCAGCTACTTGCCTTGCATTAGGCAGGATATATATTTTCAGGTGAATGAGCCCATTAGCAGACTGTGGGTGTTCCATATGATTGCAGCTGTGCAGATCTGAGGGTTTGGCTTACACGCTTGTCACGGGACTGGTCACTTGTGAAATGGGTATTTGGAACCTGGCTGCAATTTTGCTTAAAGGACAGAAGGTCAAGGTGACACCACTATACAGCCAGAGGCTTACCTGACTTTAAGGTTTGTCACAACAAATTCTTCTCCAGTAAATATGATACTGAACTGGAAACAAAACGATAACATTTTTATTATCTTGATTTATCGATATTTTATCTAGACCTGCTTGTAAATTTAGAATTGTCATCAAAATTCTAAATCCCGATGAAAATAGCTAAAAGTTTTTGCAAAATGTCAACACGTTTCCCTTCCATCAGAATTTAATTTTATCCTGTTAAAAATGCATTGGATAACATGATGCTGAAACACCACAATATTGTTAAATGGACACTCATTTCCGTGTTGTCCCATCAGTTTGCATTCTGTACCAGCTGTCCTCATCATCTGATACTGGCTAGAAACACATGAGAATGAGAAAAGAAAGCTACTCACCCAGTTTTCAAGAAGCATCCTTGCATCATAGTAATCAGGAGCTCTCTCAGTTTTGTAGAAGAGAGAAAAGTTCATGTCAATGTTAAAGAAGCTGACTGGAAGAAGAGAACGTAAGTGAGATGCATCCCGTAGTTTGCACAGAAGGTGCCTGCACTCCTCCTCGTCTCCTGACCCCTCCCTTCAACCGTGGTTGTGTTGCCCACTCCCACAGTCACCGAGGCTCTTTGGGAAATCCCACACTCCAAGTGTCCGAGTCTAGATCACTGCTGCATTGCTAGAAATTTTATTAAAGAGCCTAAAGGCCCAAACACGTGATCAAGTTATCACAGCTTAACAAACAATTTGTGGCTCATACTTGTGGGTGCACTAACTTGGCTTTTACTGCCTGCTAAGAATGCATAGGAAGAGATAGCAGGGTCCGCTGACATACAACACCTTGCTAAGCAGCAATAGCTTAAATGTGACTGTCTTAAATTGTCACATGTTTGGTGTGGGTGTCAGTGACAACTAAGTCAGCATTCAAAACAGCCTCGTTTAGCACTTACGTGGAACGGTACCATTGGTACTACTGGTCGGAGGTGACGGGCGCAGCGTAGGAGCCCTGGTTGACCATGTTTCACTCCAGCCTGCTGAAAGGAACATTAAAAGGCCTAAGAATCCACAGTGGCAAAAGAATAAGGAAGATCGTAGTCTGCGTGAGTGAGAGGTACGAGTCCTTCAGCCAAGGTCATCGTAACAAAGAGCTGCTGTCATTCCACAGACCTCTGCAGGGTGGAGGCAAAGGGGGAAAATATGCCTGTGTTGGGGAGGGGGGCGTGGTGGTGTTGTTTATTTTTCCGGAGGTAATTACAGCGTAACAAGGGAGGAAACAGGATTTGCAGAGTTTAGATCACAAGGAAAACCATAGTTTACACAACATTATCTTTTCTCATTTCTTGCGTTGAAGAACTGTTCCCTTCTTGTTCGTGTAACCTGTGCCAGCCTTCAGGAAAAGGCATTTGTCAAACACTGAATGCTAATGGATTAACAGGCAGTAATGCGTGTGAGGCGAACATTGATATTCATGGTCTCTGGTTTAATGATAACCTGGCAGAAGTATTCCTATTATAAACGCCGGCCATCCTGCCTGTTGTTTCCAATGTAAAGAATTCTGAGAATTCGTTCATGGCTAATTTTCCTTGAAGTGAATCACCCTGTCAAACCACATACAATTTTTGCATTTCACATGCAATCTGCCACATCACCAGTCAGACAGGGACAAAACAGGTGATGCTTGTCACATGTACTACAGAAAATTGCAGTGAACCGAATCACTGTATAACATTACAGGCCTCGCCGTTGAAAGAAAAGCAGGATCACAACATTTTGCTTTAGAGGTAGCGTTTCCTTGCTATGCTGGTAATTTCTGTTTTTTTCTTCACTCACATGACTGTCAGAGACTTGTCATTCTCGCTCTGACTAAGAGAAATAAACTTAACATAAGAATACAAAGCCAAATGTCTATGAATGAGGAATGTAGTTGGAAGTAAGTAGGATAAGGCCATGCTTCATAAAACGTTGTTTTCACTACTGTAGTTCAAGGTAAAGGAGAATCACCCATGCTTAAAATGTAAAAGCCCATCTCTAACCCATTCAAATCAATGGCAATCCATCCATGGACAATAACAGAAAGAGGGTCTTTTAACAGCTTGCAGCCTCATATTTTTATCCTATATAGCTTCAAATTATATTGTGACGTTGGAAGGACAGCTGAAGTCAAAACCTTCTTCTGAGAAGGTGCGTGACAGTATACAATCTTCTGCTTCCTACATGAACAAGCAGTTTTACCCTTTGCATTAACGTGTGCACTCAGCACAAAGTCAAACCGGAGTAATTTCTGAGTTCTAACTTTGTGAACAAGAGGACAATAAAGCTATTGGAAATCCAGTACTGAGTTGCCTCTCCAAGGTCGGCTCTTGCAGACTAAGCTCAGACCCTTCAGTCTCCAGCACAGACCTTCAGCCTCCAAATGCTCCTCAGCGATGCCAGTCTGTGTTTTGGTGTCATCTCATGACCTAGGAAATGGCAGTTCCGTCCCCGCTCGTATCATCAGCAGAAGCAGCACGCTCAGAGCCGGCAGCGAGCTGAGCCAGGAGGCTCCTCCGCACCAGGGATGGAGAGCAGGAAAGATGCACGGGCTGTTCCAGAGATCAAATTGTCCAGCAACCTGCTTTTGCAGAGCAGTGCTCTTTGTAGCACAGTCCCTGCTTCTCCCAGAGTGTACAGAAAGCTGTAAAAATAGCAAGCCTGCTTTTCCCATGATGCTTGATGAATCTCAGATTTTCATTTGGACATCTCTCCTCTTTACTCAGGCCTTTTGCTTTTGAGATAGGGCTAAACTGTTGGGAAAAAAAAGAGGACTAATTTACTCTGGTTTACTCTTCCACTAAAACACTAGCAAGTCCAGGAGCAAGCTGCCACATTGTCATTTCAAATCCGTTGCCTGCAGTAGGTCAGAAACATGACCTGACATAATGGCTATTTGCTGGTTCTTTAGGTGTAAAAGATCTGCAGGCTTAGATCAACTAGCTGCAAGACAGACCTAGATATACAATATACAGACCTCCCACCAATAGCCACTAACACTGTTTGACATACACATGAATATGCAGAAAACAAGAAACCAGAAGTATCTACTAAATTAAAAGCAAAACCCTAGAGACAAAGGAAAACAACTCCCCTAAAGAAAACACAGGGACCTGAAACTAAGGGGCTGTGCCTTTTCCTCCAGCACCCATGCACACCAAGCTCTCCCCATCTTCACAACACATACTACCATGAGAAGACAAAGAGCAAAACCTGGGGGTACCTGACCCCCAGCACTGCGGAGAGGCAGATATTCCAGCATCCCCACTGCCTTTAGTCTCACAGTTTAATCCTGTAGCGGAAACTTGCCTGCCTTCCTGTGGCGTGAAGCTGCAGATAAGGGTTCTCTGAGCCACAGTGAGATGCTGCAAATAATGAGTCCCTGGTTTCAAGCTGACAGAAATCGAGTGTCTTGTTAGAAGTTTTTTTAGGACCTGCTGTCATATAGGAAGTGTGATGAGAACACGGAAGGGCCAATGCTGGGCAGACATGCCCTATCACTGGAATAAATTCTTTTTTCTTTCCTTACAGAAATACAGACATGATATTAGGCTGTGATTTATCAAGCCATAAGCCAAACTGTTTGTACAAGTAGGGCTTAACTTCTCCTCCTGACTCTTACAGTGCTGCAGATCCTCTCCAGATAGGAGGAATCTGCATATAGCTGGGTGATTACAGGCTCCACTCTGTTCCTGTTGTTATCAGTGCAATGTTTCAAAAACCATTGCCTCAGGGGTGATGTATGATATCACCCAGTGTCAGCTGGGATGAACCAGAGAAATCGGCTAGGGAAAAAAAAATAATAGCAAAACAGCCAAACAAAACCCAAGCCCATTCTAATCAGGAATGTAACTCAAAATGCCGTTCTCATCTCCTGACAAACTAAGCATAATTACAACTTCAAAATTTATTTCTTTTTCTTTCTCATTATCACCTGAAGAAAAAAAAGATCTGTTTATTCTCCCATGTCAGGAATCATTACCAGCAGGCAGGTGTGGGACTAGCCAGCCGCATCCTGCAGCTTCGGTTGCTTTAATTAACGTGCATATAATTCCATTCACGAAATGAGAGCTAAGGAGTGATGACAGATGAGATCTGATCTAAATACCGTACCACTGATGTTTTTAAAGTCCTAGTCATGTATTTTGATTTGCTAATTTAATAAATGGTTTATTTGGCATCCTGTAAATATGTATGGTTTCCAATAGAAGAGCAGCAAAAATTAGCCCAACCAATAAGAGAACTGTAATAAATATATTTCTGTATTATTAGCAGTCATTTTCAGATATTCATCCCTCTCCCAGATTATTTAAAATTAAGAAGAAAATCAGAAATCAGTGTGTGGGTGAGGCAGGGGGAGGAAGAGATGAAGACTGTGAGTCAGTGACAGGATGAGAACACACTTTTACTTTTACACTTTTAGCAAAGGCCCAGCTGAGCTGGAAAAGTAAAGGATCATCTTGAAGAACTCTGGGGAAAAAAGCAAAGGCAGAACAATAACTTTACTCCTGCTATCAAGCAAAGCCAGTGCAATTGCTGTGATAATTCTATCACTTAGAAAAAGTCAACACACTTCTTAAGGCTGCTTCCTGCTGCATTCATAAGAGAAGTTTCACTCCCTTTGCCTGAATAGGCTCTGGCTTTCCAAAAGTAATTATTTAGGATTTCCAAAACAAAGCAGGTTGCCCGACTTCCCAGGACAATTGCATAAACTGTCTACTGTCAGGGTGAACCAAGCCCTACAAACTGAAGCAATGCACAGACCTATAAACAACATACATAAACACGAGAAGCAAACCTTGCAGCTAGTAATTGTCACAGGGCATAAGTAACAACTGGAGTCATGTTGTTAGCATTGAAATGGCATTTCCTCGCGACTTTTCGTTACGTAGCAACACTTTGACACGACTATTTCTTATACGTATGTTTCAAACGTTCGCACATAGACTCAATATGTGTGACCCCATATGCCAAATCCATGTGAACTACAGCCAAGTGCAGCTTCCCCTGTCTGACAGACAGGACATAAATCTCAGTAGATATTTATACCGCTCACTGTTATCCCAGTCTAGCCTATCATCACCGTGTCTCTGTGCGATAGCTAGCTCATGAATTTCAGTTAATTGTGATAAGAAGTAGATTTATAGTGGAAGCAAAGGTCTGGCCAAGATCTGACACATGACAGCTTCCCAAACATGATTAAATTTTATGAACATCTCTATAACTAGGACTTCAAAACAGTCATCATAGTTATTGCTCTTGGGAAAATGTCAGACTCCAGTAACCCTTCTCCCAGTGTTGAACACAATGTGGATCCAGCAGTTCATGGCACCGTAGGCCAGAGCAGCCTCTGTGCCTGTTGGTGTAGTTCATCATTTGCGAGACATGCTGCTGTTTCTCCTTGCTGATAACCTTTGAATATTTGGGCCAATGTTTTCCAGACTGAATGTCCAATTCAGGGTGCACTGGAGAATCCTAACTAGAGGAAATCACCTGGTTCTTGGGGACAGCTTTAGAGGGAAAAAAATGCTTTGACCATTGAAAGCCTGTCTCTGATGTGCTTTATCTCATTAAAAAGCCTCTCAAATTCATCCGGGTTATTGTTTTTGAAAAATCAAAGTCCAGGAACAGTGAGCAGAGGCTTTGATTTTAGGTGCTATACTTCTCATCATCAAACATGACTAGGCTTCTCACAACTCCTTGCCAAGCCAAGCACATACCTTTCCCACAGAGTGAATGGGCCCAAGGGCAAAGGTATTAATTGGAAAAGGGAAACTGAGCCTTCCTCCTCCCTCCTCATCAGATCATGTGCCTCCCGCCAGTCAGGGACTGAGTGAGGAAATGGGCCGGCAACAGGCAGCGCAGAAAGAGGACTGCCAGGATAAAGGCAGTGGGGCAGGGAGCCAAGAGACAGATGGGAAGGTTGTAATTTACAGCAATTGTTATCAGTGCCTGAATAGTTTGGTGCACAGAGAAGGAGTGTGCAATGACGGAGGTGGGGGAAATCCCTCTGAGCACAGGTTTCAGCAGCAGTCGGTGATTTCCTGATGCTCTTCTTGCCTCGGTCCCCGGTTCACTGAAACCTGGAGCAGGAGAATGGAAAGTGCAGTGCGAACTGCAGTGAAGTCAGCGGGTGCTGCCCTCGATGGAGACGTGCTGTCTGATGGGACGCTCCTTGGATTCTCAAACTGGACCCAAAAATGACCAATTACTTCGTACTGTGCCTCTGCTTTCCCTGTTTAGCCATCGGCTTACAGACAATTGGTAAAGATGCACTCACTTTTTCTGTGGAGCACCTAAATATCGTGGCATGTCATTAGTTTTACATGAATTAGTTGGTCAATCAGTCAATTAGTCAATCTCGGTCCTCTGTTTCAATACTGTGTAGTTTAAATACCTTGTAGTACATGCAGACATCAGGACTGAATGATGAGAGAACACAAAACACTGCTAAGAGTGCTTTTCAGTGAAGCAACACCCATATAGGGTGCACAACAGACAAGAGTCTTGCGGAAAAGGGATTACTATCATCTAACTAATGGCTCTAGTTAAATATTGTTAAGCATGTTAGAGTAAAATTTCTGTGTCTGACCTACCTCGCTTAGCGCCAGGCCAGCTGAGTAGCAGGCTGGTGCCCTAGCAGAAGGATGAACCACTAGAAGGTTCATCTGAAAAATGCCACCTGCCAGCATGCTCCAGGGGATTTTGGTGGTAAAGCCTGCCCCTGCCAGCTTTCCCTCATCCACAGCCTCTGTATCTGCTTCAAGAAGAGCCTGTGTGGGGTGAGTAGGCAATGTCTTATGCCTGGTTACAGCGCTGCGCACTACTGGTCTTAATCCCAGCAGCAGTGACTGGGAGGCTGTTAGACAATCCCTGTTGTTGTCCTGAGCAGTGGAGGGCTCCCTACTCCCTGTGTGTGATCCCCAGCAACACACAAGCCCCAAGAAGAGAAAATGCTGCAGAGACTCACCACAGCGCAGGTGACGATCCTCAACGGGAAGGATGCTGCTGAAGTCCCAGTACTCTTCCTTCCAGCTGACAGTATTGCCCATGGCGCAGTCCAGCAGCTCTTCCAGACCCATCGCACGGTCCCACATTTGGAAGTAGTACAAGCTGCCAATGAAGCTGTTGCTTACCCGCGTGATAATGCCATCCTTTCTTTTGTGCAGATGACCCAGCACCAGGCTGCCGTTGGGTTTCAGGCACTCAGTGCTGCCAATGGTTTCGGTATGCACGAGACTACCATTGCAGTAGACCTCCAGCAGTTGTGTCCTGGTGTCCCACATGCAGCACACACTGTACCACACAAAAAGGGCCAGATCGATCTCAATGTCTCGTCTGGTGCCAAAAAGATATAGTCTCAACCGCTTGCTTTCTCCGGAGAGTCCAAGCTCTATGTCACTTGTGTCCATGGAGGTGTTGTTAGTGTCATAGGAAAACGCTGCCCAAGACCTGATGTTGGCCATCAGGTTTAGGTCAATGCACACCGTGAACTGACATAGCTGAGGGATGCCGAAGTTGATCAGAGACACATACTCATCATTCCTTCCGAGTAAATCCAGTCTTTCTCTATGCAGATAACGTGTTTCTGTAAGGAAATGGCATTAGGAAAGAGGGTAAAGAAGGGAAATGAAGTGTTACTTCCAAAGAAAAAACTGCAATATGACCTCATTTGGGTACTTTGCTGAATGACGATTAAATAATTAAAAGTTTCTTCTATTTGTAGTTTGTTCTGCCTTTGAAATTTAATCCTGAGACCATTTACACTACCAGTAAAGATAAGATGAGTTTAATTCTACAAAGGAGAAGCTGAAGTCCTCAAGACAAGCCAAATAGGAATCAATACAGAATTCAGTTCTAGGGTCCACATGGTCCAGTATCAGTACAGGTGCCCAGTGCAAAGGTCTTGGTTCAGCACACTCTGGGTAAGGAGCTGTTAGCAGGTTTGGCTCCCAGGTGACATATCACACCCCTAACCTTCAGTTTTTAGGTCAGAGTTTCAACTAAAAATAGAAATCATAAGAACTGTCCTTTTCTCAGGCTCCAGAGAATTTTTGGGGGCATCTTTTTTCTTCATTAGTTCAAATTATCTCATTATATCTTTACAACCTACTCAAAAGGTTTTGCTGACAGAGGCAACCTCCCTGAGTAATACTAACCACAGACCTACGTGGGCAGCTAGTAACTTGCCGACATGTGGCCCCAGCTCTGACTGCAGAGTAGCAGAGTAGTAGCTGCAATGGCTTTAACTCAGCCAGCCTTTGTCCCTGCAGCAGTCTGGCAGGGACACCAGCAAGCTGTGGAGGGTCTTTCACTCTGCTTATCTGGGTTTTGCACTCCACGTTCAGTGCCTGTTGTATATCTGGACAGGAGGCAGCCCAGTGTAATCACAGAAGCATAGAGTCATAGAATGCTTTGGGTTGGAAGGGACCTTTAGAGGTCATCTAGTCCAACACCCCTGCAGTGAGCAGCGACATCTTCAACTAGATCAGGTTGCTCAAAGCTCCGTCCAACCTGACCTCAAATCTTTCCAGGGCATCTACCACCTCTAATGCTAAGAAGCGTATCTCTCTTCTGGCTCCTGGATTTGCCATGGTGTCCTGCTCAGCGGGTCCCACTGCAGTCACCGCCAGCCACAACAAAGTCCCTTCCCTGGGCATGAATCTCTGCGAACATGCACAAAGCCACAGAGCCACAGCGGTCGGCAGGCAACACGTTCAGACAGCAGCGCACAGTCACTGAAGGCAGGAGGCAGTCTTTCCACCAGCTCCATCTGCCACCAGCAAAGTGTTTCTGTAAGAGGTGAGGTGGCTCCATGTGCACCATCAGAGTGGTAAAATTTAATCAGTGTCAAATCATAACCCAGGCCCCTCCTGTGCAAATGCTCTGCATCTTTATCTTGCCATTACGCTCACGTGTTTACATGTGCTTCAATAATTCAGGATATATTTCTTCTAGATAAGAACTGCCATTATGTTGAGTCTTTTATAGCTACATCTAGGGGCTGTTCTTACAGCATTTTCCTCAAATGAATTTGAATTTTTCCAAAACGTGGTTGCCAGCTGTGCAAATCAGGTATTATAAATCCCTCAGGTCTAACCTGACCAGTAAATCTCCAGTGACTCTTTGCACTAATGATAAGGGTTATGCACATCAGGGACTGCAAAAGTAGCTGGCACTTCTCCCCATCTGCTTCTCATGCTTCAAACTGGAGGCAAGTAGGGAACGACCTAGCCGCAGAGTCTCATTCTCTGTAGGTGATCAGAAGTGATGCATTGCTGTCCTAACATAACCCTGTGCACTCGAAGTGTAAAGAGAATCTTTGTGTTACACATAACAACCCTCTGCTATCTTTCACGTCTTCCTCGGCCCTAAAACCAGCTTCACTGAACACCTCAGTGTCTCGTGGAGCATGCACCCACATCTTCATCCAGCTTCCACCACTGCAGCTCAGCTAAGATGGGGGTTTGTACCCAAGATAGTTATTTTCCCTGTGAGTGGGAGTACGTAGGACTCAGAGCAGCAGTGTATGGCATCGATTCAGTGGAGGCCCCGGGGTGGGATGGGACTTTAGCACCTCTCCACTAACACGCCAGCCTCTGCCTTAGTGGGAGGAAGCCCTTGCGCATGAAATCACATGGCCAGTGCTGGGACTGCAGAAGATCTGCGGTGGAGCTTTAGGGGATGCAGAGAGTGTAGCTACTCAGTTACAGCTCGAGGAGGGAGTAATTCATTACAGCACGAGAAAATACAGCAGTCATCTTCAGCTGTACTTTCCAGCAGCCACAGGGCCCAAAAGGGTGAGAGGCCAGCTCCCATGGGTTTCTCCAAGAGATGGGGAACCCCGTGGGATGTACCACTGGCAGAACTGGCAACTGTTCCATGAGTGACCAGAGCATCATTGCATCCCGGCAGAGACACGCTGAGAAATCCCCCTTTCAAGGGTCAGGCCTTCCAGTGTCTTACAGCAGACAAATTAGGAGCTTCTGGCCAAAGCTGAGAGAAAGTGGGTAAATTTGGCAAGACCTAGACATTAATTAATTCTTTTTATTGCGGAGGCTTTTCTGGGAAATAAATAGCTCATTTTTTCCGCGACTGCACTGTGTGCTGGAAGTGACTCCAGTGCAACAGGGTGCACTTTAGAAGCAAGAACTATCTCTGTGCCCTGCATTGTTCTTGAGGAGCAGTCAAAGAAAGAAATACAAAAACCAACATAGAACTAATTATTGTTTTGCTGGGATTTACGGTGGAGCGAAAGGGTGTTGAATGTGTTCATGAGGCACAGCTTACTGTGTTTGACTCGGGGCCTGAATTATTACTGGGGAATTTGGCTCTGCCAGTAGCTTCGTGCTTTTCCCAGAACATCACGAAGTGAGTAAATGCACAGCTCTGATTTTACAGTGACCAAAGTAAAACTAGAAAAAAGCATGCAGAAATGCAGGAAGACACCCAGGAAGGAAACAAGTGAATAATGACAAAACCAAGAGGCTTTTCATCTCCAGACATGGACAACAGCAGTGATGCAATCAAAACCTGACATTTCTCTCCTTGCCATATTTTCTCGTTTGTGCTGACTCATCTGCGGCCCAGACTGAGCCAGCATCCCAGGAGACGGCGTGCATCATGCTCAGACCTGTAGGTCTGCAGGCCAGCATATGCTCAGGGATGGACAAGGACCCCAGTACCAGTTGCAATGAGAAGAGAGAGCAAGAACAACTGCTGCACTGGGGCGGAACAAGTGGAAAGTGGGCTCCTGTATAGATGCACGGTGTGTGCAGAAACCAGGAAACCAGTAGATGTGCCCTGGGCTGAGGGATGCCTAGAGCGCCCTGGCAGCACCATCCCTGTGGTTAATCCTGAGGGGAATTACTGTACCTGCCAGGAGGAGAAGATGAGCAGCAATGATCAAGACGCAAAGAGCCTTGTCAGAAGAGTGCTGTCCAGGGCCACACATGAACCTCTTCATTCTTTAGGTATGTTCTGAAAGAAAGATGTTGGTGAGCACCTACTACCACATGCTTGGCTGAGAAATTCAAACTGCTTCTGCAATTTGGCATTCACAGCACAGGAGCCCAGAAGTCCTCACTCCCCGTGACCGAGCTGAATCACTAGATCAGTAGTCTCTGTAAAGGCCCCAGCTACAGAAACTGACTGGTTTCTGCTGGTTTCTAAATGAGATGAGGTTTACGCAATTACACTGTGCATGTTTTGTCCATTGGTCACAACTCTGCAAACCTGTTAGCAGCTTTCAACCTGCTTTTTTTTTGACAAAAGGAGTCCATGACTGAAGTGTTGAAGTTCCTACAAATGTGGGGAAACAAGAAGAGAAAGCCCTACCAGTGAGGTCAAGCTGGATGTTAGAGGGATGTAACCCATGCGGTATGGACCCACAGTTACACTCCACAGGCTCTCGTGGGATGGGAGACTGGAGAGCAGCAGATCAGGCAAGAGACACAGAGAAGCACAACACACGGCTGCCCACAGACAGCACAGTCAAAAAATGTATTCGTTCTCACCACTGGGCTTTGTCTACAAACAAACATTCATCAGTTTAATTGAGCCCTAGGAACATACTCGTAACCAGGGAAGGGCTAGTTCCAGAGTATAAACATACATTGAACACTTAAAGCAAAATTAAGATATGCCACTCTAAATTGGAAGGAGATTGTCCTCTTTTGTGCTTCAGTCTGATTAAATTTGCTTCCAAGATGACTGTAATTAGGCCAGAGCAACTGAGTGGACAGACAACCTCGATGCCCAAGAGCCCCGGACGCATTCCTAGAGCCCTGCACCCTCACCTGCAGGGCTCTGCTTTCCCTACTCACTTCACCGGGCATCAAAGGCAAGGGCTCTTTCTTGGTTTAGGACCACACTGGGTTAAGTCTTCAACTAATAATGAGGTATACAAAAGGGCTGTAAGGGATGGACTGGATCCTCATGTTGTCTGAGTTGGCCAAGCTCCGTTGAGTGGAGTCGCCTGGCTTCGCATCAGACACAGCCTTCACCTGGGGCTCTCCACTAAGGGTTACTACACTCTGACCACTAGCAAAATGGAAGTGGTCCCTCTGTGTCCAGACATGTAAAATAAACATTAGAAAATTATAAAAAACCTGAGCTAATAACGACTCTCTACCATTTCCTTTTAAAACTGCACTTTACAAAACTTGTAAAGTTAGCAAATGTCATCCAGTTTTCCACTGACTGCTGTGACAACAAATCTCTTCTCCCAGCTTCCTCCTTTATTACTCCAGGAATTATTTGCTGATTGCAGTAACATTTAAGGAAAAAATCATTGTGGTCCAAGCCTGTAGTAACTAAACAGAACTTCTTACATATTTCATATGATTCATATTTTCCCCTAAAAACACCATATTCACTCAAAAACTCACCTCCCTGTGTAGCACAGAAATCGAGGTAGATTTTTGCGAAGTGCTCCACACTGTTTCTTCTGTCAGATGCCAAGAGACCGGTGAAGAGAAATACGAAGAGAAAACCAGGTGGGATGTTGTGATGTTTTCAGTGGGT
>Ga0181612_115579_pt1 | contig 14357 bp, 12 predicted proteins | sample HoacroProtozoa21_FD_119630 | JGI IMG/M metagenome (GOLD analysis project Ga0181612, IMG submission 119630) | Hoatzin crop microbial communities from Cojedes, Venezuel. Combined Assembly of Gp0051906, Gp0051904, Gp0051908 | reverse complement strand
GCGCAGCCCAGCTGTAACGGCTGGAGAGAGTCCGAGTTCTGCGAACTGCGTTCGTTCCTGCGGAGCGTCGGCTCGTCCGCGGACTAGAAAACCCCGCAAAGTTTTCAGGTTTTGGAGGGATTTTCACACGGGTGCCGAAGTCTGCCTAAGTGGAGGGGTGTCAGCTTTCTGGCGGGCAGCTGTGGGTTGTGCAGGTACTGGACAAAACCCCAGTAGCTCCAAAGCACTGCTGCCAGCCCAGCTGCCATCCCTCGTCACCAGGGCTAATCCCTACCCCAGCGCGGGCTGAAGCTGCTGTGCCATTTTAGGGGGCTTGACGTGAAGCCACGTCCTCTCCCTGGGCCCCTCTCCGCTCTCGCTGGGTCCGTCCGTCCGCGCAAGCAAGCAGCGGGAGCCCCACCGTCGAAGGTGAGGCGGGATGGGTGGGCAGGGAAGGGGGCCGGGGTGTCCCCCCAGCCTGCGTGCCTTGGCGCTGGGGGACCGGCTGCGTGGAGAACGGGCAGCCGAGGAGGAAAGCGTGGTTTGTGCCGCCTTTTGCTTGTGCCCGCTCTTGTTCAGGATCTCTCGGGTTAGACATCTGCCCTACCAAGCGTCTTCGGTGCGGAAGTCCAACGTGTAGCAACCCCGGCGTGGTACTACTGAGCTCAGTCGGGTAGCTTTGGAGTTGTGGTAGCGTAACAGCGTAGACTACACTGTACATCTCTCAGTGCTAACACATTAATTAAAATCTGTCTCAAGGCAGCGCTCATCACTGCTTGTGTGGCTGTGCTCTGCGGGTGGGCTGTTGGTGGGTCATCCAGCTACTGCGGAAGAGAAGCACGAGCTTTCCCACAGCTCTGCCAGTTGCTCCCTATGCTGTACACGATCTCGACAAAGACAGGCTTAAGTTTTCATACTGTAAATTTAGCATTTTTCTGTTGAGTACTAACTTTAAAACAACATGTGTTCTTTTAGCAACTCCTGTCACAAGGACCAAACTTTAATACTGGTCTTCATATTCTCCAGTACAGGGAAAACTCCCACAAGTTAATCGCTGTGCAGTGAACTGAAACAGAGTGAAACTTTGGGGATCTCCAGTAAATATTTTTTCTTACAGATACTGTAACCAAGGTTCAGTACTGAACAGAAATGTACAACCATCTGTTAAAATGCATTCTCACCTTATGATGTAATGAGTTACTCCTGCTTTCACAGCAGAATCAGTCCTCAGTCTGGATGGAGAATGCACATCTCGCCCACCCATTTTCACAGCCTTTAGTCTCATCTGTGCCACAATATATGAATTTAAAAAATCCCCAAACTTCAGTGGACCTGACAACAGAAGAAATACGTTTTTGAGTGTGAGTTTCAAGCTCTTACTTTATATAATTCTATAGATATAAGTATCTACTGTGAATGACAGTATTAGAAACTGCAGTTTGTGACATTACTGCCCCTTTAATAACATTGTGTAGTTACAATGATGGTAGAATAGAGAGAGATGAGACGAGGGTCTCTCCGAGTTTTGATTTTGAAAGCCTTTTGTGCTGGAGCCTTCCATCAGATGCTATTGCTGCTTTATTGCAGCAACACTTTTTTGTGGTTTGAGTATTTTTAATAACAGGAAAGCTATGTGTCTGTGTTACATTCTGAACTCATTTATGTGGCTGAATGAATGATGAAGAACACTTTAGATCCCTCTGTCCTGACTGGAAACCTGACTTTGTAGTCTGCAGAGATCAAAGTAAGACATAGAATGAAAGGTGTGTTTGATCCACTACAGCAAGATAGCCATATCTGAGCAAAATACAGGAGTTTTAAGAACAAGTTAGGCAAACAGGGCAAATCGGTGTGTTTTAACTTTCTGGCTTCAGCAGGTTTAGGTAACAGTCCAGTGTAAGTTATATGTGTGTTTTTATGGTTGGTATTAGAAAATATTGTATAAAGCGTGAGTGGGAACTTGGCATGAAAATAGTCCTGGTTCTCAGCAGATGGAACTCATTTGCTCTGATAAGCAGACAAACTGTAAAATGCTACTCTGCTTCAAAAGCAGATTTGAGTAACGCCCACCTTTTTGCTTCTGCAGCTATCACAAAGATTATCTGCTCTAGAGAGTCCGAGCCATTAGTAGAGCTCTAGGCTATTGGGCCCTGCCTTCACTTTAAGATCTGTAGACTGGATTTTCATCTGGAGTTAATCAACACAGCTCTTTTATTTATTTCAGTGAGGCAAATCTGTTTTATATTAGTGCAGCTCTGCTGAAGATTGTGAAGCTGTACCAGTTAGATCAGCTACCTTTTCTCCTCATGTTTTGACTAGTGATTGAAAAATACCTTTCTCATTCATACCTGAGCTTTGACCCCAGTTCATGTTGAATTCTTCTTTCTTTACTCCCCTTGCAATCAAAGTGCAGATGTAAAGTGCACCAGATGATAGGCTTGTTTTCTGAAAGGTTGAAGCTCTAAGAATGTATTACAAACTGCACAAATGCTGGGGAGATGAGAGCAGTAATTTTTGCGTGTTCTCAATTTTAAAGAGTTTCATTACAAAAAATCTTCTGAGGGCTACTAGCTGTAGAAAATGTGATGTACCCATGTATACCATTACTGCTGTGGTATTTTCAGAAGGCCACTCAAGCTTTGCCTTGGTAGAAGTGGTACCGCTTTTGTTTCTCTTTTGTCTTGCAGCACCTTGTGATATGCCCTGACTGTCCTCCTGTTATGCTACCTAGCGGTGACTTTTACAGTCGTGCACATTCACAAATGGCTTAAGTGACTTGTAACTCCCTGTGGCAATTACGCCAGACAAAGAGCCAGCCTGTTTCTATAGTGCTGAGAATGCAAAGTCTGCTGGAGAAAAACTAATACAGAAATTGTACTGTATGCCGAACAGCAGCATGCTTCTCACAGGTATTTGAGAGTGCTTGTCGTTCAGAAGCAGACTCGGGCAGCATCAGGAGCTGTCAGCCTGCAGCAGGCTGGTTGGACCACGAGCACTGCCCTGCTAGGGGCAGACAGGCATTACCTGGCCCGCAGTGCCCTGCCACAGTTAGCTCGCTTCTAGACACTGCTGTGAGGCTCTTTTTGCTTTCCTTAAACACCTGCAGCCATGAAGACTTGCCAGTTATGTTTCATTTGAAGTGTTGGCTTGATCCCCCATGGTTCTGTTATTCAAAATTCCCTGCTACTTGTAACAGGGTCATGTCCCTGGATATATTTTAACCACTGTGAAAGTTTTTTGTCCACAAGTAGCTTGTGTCCATCACAAGAGAATTGGTATGCTTGTAAAGCAAAACGCAGGTTCTCTGCTGTGGTCTATAAGCAGACCCTGAATGTCCCCAAGAGTTCACTCTCTATTGTGCAGGTCAGAATGAGGAATGCTGCTGTATTAATATCCTTATATTTGCATTGCTTTTAAGTTCCCTGATTGAAAAGCCTGTCTACTGCTTTTTCAGCATTAATTGCCTCATAGCCACTTTGGGAGACAGATGTCTGAGGTTATAGTAATTTCCAGTGAGATAACAGTCGCATGGCAAGTAGCTGTGAACGCCATAGACTTCCATGTCACTGAACAAGAAGGGACATTCCAGACAGGTAGGAAGTAGGGTTCTTTGGGCCCTTGTGAGGTAAAAGGCTCTGTATGGAGAGGACAATGGTAAGCAACTCTGCAGAAAAGCAGTGGAGAACAGGGATTCTTTTACAAAGCTATGGTGGGCTATTTATATATAAAATTGAGAAGGTGTTGGCAGCAGTTTCTGAATTAGAACTTGCTAAGATTCTTTGTTTGGAACAAAATTAAAATATCTTTATCACAGGAGAAATAGAATTTGGGGTTCATCTATGATGATGTCGCTACTTGATGCTACTTCATGCAGGTATAGCTAGCAGCATAGCCATGACCACAAATTCTGCCTGAGAAGCTGGTTAAATGTTGTATCAGTTAGCACATACAGACTTCAGAGATGGGTGTAGCCAAACCAGCCTTAATCTACCTATGAGCTGCAGTCCAGGGAGATACTAGATAACCTTTGCTATCTGAAGGACACTGGACTTTTCTGGTTAACGTAAGCCAAACTACTAAAGAAGCAAATTAAAACCAAAAAAATTAATATGCTCTGCAATTTCACATCATCTGTTTTCTCCATGACTGCATGTCTTTAAAAAGTACACTTACCACCACAATTTGGGGATGGAGTTTGTCCCACTTCTTTTAGAAATAACCTTCCTTGTTTATTACCCTCTGCTCTGGCATGTGTGGAAAAAGGCTGAGTGGATATCTTGCATGAGCAAATTCTGTCTCTCTGCTCTGTGACTGTAGTAGTAAGGAACTACCACCTGCAAGAAGGGAGGGAAGGCCTCTCTCGGCTCCTTAGCCCCGTTTGTCGATGTGCTTTGCCTGGATGACAGTGGATTTCCTGGGACTCTGTCTATAGCTAGCCAAGTGACAACATTTCCATTGACATCACTAGACTTTGGACTGGGCTCCTCATCCAGCCCCTTAAGACTTTTCTCCTTCTGCTCTGACACGACTACCATACCTCTAAGACTATTGAGAGTCACTGAGGGTTGTCAGTAGTACTCCCGGACTGTCAGACTCTGAAGGCAAAGGGAAACCACAGGAGACTTGTCAAGCTGAGGACATGCCTTTATAGAGAGGCCAGCTGTATTCTGTTCTTTTTTTTTCCCCCCACAAATGCTCATTTCCCAACCTCTGCCTACTCCTTTCCTGTCCTGGAGGATGTTGGAAGCTGTAAACCAGGAAATGGATCAATGGAAAGGGAATTTTTTATTCTCAGAGGTTCGTCTTCTACAAGGCAAACAGGTCCTGCTGATTGACTCATGATTTACCAGAAAGCAACCCTGCTGTAACAAGTCTTAGCAAGTGGTGATCTAGCCTACAAGAGTCTGAAGACAATGATGTCTGTCAGGCCAAATTTGGCCAAGGAACATCCAGAGACCAAGCTATGGAAACATTCCCTTTGTTAGTAAAAGAGCTAGGAAAGGCTGAAATCCTGTTTTAGGAAGGTTAAAAAACAAATAAGACGTGTAGACTTTGATACTTCTGATGATTCTTTGGTCTGTTCTCTGGAGCAAGAAGGGGAAATATTGGAGAAGGTAAAAAAGTGGAAGATGAGGTGAAATTGTACAGAAAATGCTGCAAGGAGAGAATGGAGAAAGCTGTAAAGTATGTGAGAAGGAGAAAAATGCAGGGATTGCTGACAAAGTGGAGAACAAAAATGAGATTGGGAGAGAGGCAAAAAGCTTCTTTAGAACTAAAGCTAACAGGAAACTTTTACATCAAAAAGTCTCAGTAATAATTGCTAAAAATTGAAGAAACCCCTCAGAGGCTGTGTGAGAAAGTGAGGTATTCCAGACTTCAACTTAGCTAAGGTAAATGCACACTTGAAAGCTTGTGAGGTGGTTGGTCACACTTGCAGTCAACTTTGTGAGGGGAAGGTTTGTCTTCTAGACAAAGGTGTAGGGTCAATGAGGCAAAAGTCTTGAAACTCAGAACTGTCTCCAGAGTGGAACTTACATAAACCACTCTGAAATTTTTCTTGAATAACATCAGAGTAGTTCACCAACTGGATTAACGTCAGCTCCCAGGACAGCCTCTTACAGGGAACGACAAAATGGACTAATTGTACAACATAAAGATCTGTATTCAGATCTTTTTCACTTTATTTCTCTTTCTTCCTTTCTTTTAATAATTTTAACGTGAATGCTTGCAACGTGTATATTTGTCCTTTTCCCCAACAAGAAGGTCAGGCTGAAACTTTTGCTTCCGTTGGTTGCCCACATCCTGCTGACAGTCCTTTGAGTCTTTCCTAATAGGAAAGCCATTTTGAGTCATTTAATGATTAGCCTGCCTGTGAACTTTAAATTGAAAACAGCAGCAACAATTAATGGAGCCCACAGTATCTTCTGCAGGCTGAAAAGACCAGTAGTGGGAAGAGTGGTTGCTTGTCAAGCCTGCTAAATAGCGATGGCCAGTTTCCAGGTCTCAAAAGGAGGAGATGATGGATGAGAGATGGGGAAGGAAACAAGCTCATACAAACAAGATTCCCTTAGGAACAGCCAGCACAAGCTGCCAGTGTGCAAGAAATGCTTGGATAGGATTTTCTTTCATTTCAGAACAGGCCATTTCAACTGCAGGTAAGGTGTGTTCCTTGCTTTATAGTCTTCTCACGTGGAAGTAGATTTTTCAAGTAACTTGAGGAAGACAAATGGAAGTCCTGTTCAGAGTCAGTGGTGTTCATGTTCCCATATCAAAAGCAAATCTGTCTGTTGCCAGTGTTTTATGAAAGCTCTGGGATAGTGCAAAGCTTGGTTTCAGCAGATCTTGCTAAGACAAGGTATCCAAAATATGTTTGTAACTGATTGTCCTCTGCAATACTAGTGCTAGGCAAAATGGTTCTCATCATGCAGAACTATTTGCTTTGAGGGAGACCTGCGAGATAAAAAGATAAGGCAATAAGAATAGTCCGGGACCATGTGAAAGCCAGAGCAGGTCAAATGAAAGCCCAGGTCTCCTTGCTGTCTTTCCCAGTTCTGACCACTAAATTCCGCCCTTGCTCCTCTGCTAATGAAACCAGCGGTGAGCTAGGAAGAGCTGGGAGGACATTCTGCAGCTTCACAGTTATACTGCTTTATACTGGTTTACCCCTAACGCCACTGAAGTCAGCAGTTAAACCAACGTGAGACCATGTCATAGCCAGAATAAAAGCAAGTAAGCTAACTCTTTGCTGATAGACTACAGAAGGGCATGTTCATCTTCATTGGGTGAAGGTGCAGATGGAAATAATGATATCTTAATTGGTCAGATACCTGTAAAAGCTTATGAAAAATTCCTATTGTCAAGTGAGCTGAAAAGAAATGGGAGGCCAAATCTTTCACAACCACCTGTGGTCTGTTCTGCTACTCACTTTTGCTAGCAGAGGACTCACCAATGTGATACATAAGGGGTGATAAGACCAAGGGAAATGTCTTAAGTTTTAAGATCTTCATCCTTAATAATGTGTAACAGTGAGTGGAGGCCACCATGTAGCAAGATCCAGGTACATGTTAGGATGGCGGGATTATAGAGTTGAAGCTCTCAGCACTTCAGTTTCAGCCCGAGTTCATTCGTGTGTCTTGGGCACGTAAGTCAGCGGCAGGCAGCCAAAGAGCTTTTAGCTGGAGTCACCCTGGCGATGCAAGCACATCAGAGGACCTGCTGCTCCTCGTCCAGAGCACAGAAATGAGACAGGAGCAGGATTACTTCCAGCAGCTGCTGACTACGGCTGGTACCATAAGGATAATCATAGCTGATACTCCAGGGCGAAAACAGTCGCTACAGCGATCCCTCATGTATAAGCACTGTAAACTAGCAAAGGTGTTAATGTTTATACAGGCCTGTAGCCTTACACACCTAGGTAGCTGGATCTGTGTCCTGTGGAAGATTTCAACCCTTTTATGTCTTCCTTCTGAAGAAACCAGTATTGCTTGCTGGAAGAGGTAGGATATATTAGTAGAGAAACTAGTCCTTTGATGCAGTTTGGCAAGCTTCCTGATTCTAGAAAAGCCTAAGCATTAGACCCTGAAGTTGTTTTAAACTTGGGATGCTGTACAGACTATCCAGATTTGTGGAGCATTTTCCTTTAATGGTGTGACATATTTAGATAAGATGAACATTTTTGAAAGAGAACAAGGCTACATTACAGCAAGTGATAAAGGCATAAAAGGAACTGAGGCACCCTTTTCACCTGGTGCAGACGGTGACAGTTTTCCAGACACTGAAGGCAGAATCCTGTAGACCATTGTTCTTCTAGGGAGTCTGGGAGCTCCTGGCTCTCAACTCTAGTGGGAGTACTGGGTAGTTAGGAGCTTCTGGTGATTTGCATTGTCACTAAAGGCTCTACGCCCTAGTATGGTAGCTTAAATCGAAAGAGTATTTTTCTCCCTTTTATGTCTGTCTTCGTGTTTGTGTCTCTCAGTAGTGAGGATTTGCTCAGGCCCTGCAGAATCAGGCTCTTTAATCCATTGCCCTCATGTTAACGTTTGACGCCATATCCTGCTCGAGCTGCTGCCAAGGAGCAGCCTTTTAATAATCCCAGCTGCAACCATTATTTGTGCCACCCCTTCTCCCTGGGGACTAATGGAAGGGAGCAACAAGGTACATAACTGTGCTGTGTGAAGAAACAGATGCTGTTTTGCTCCTGTTCAGGTCCCTAGTGCCTGCTTTGGACTCCAGTGTGTTTATATACAGATACAATAGTTAATAACTTTGTTCCATGCATTGTCTTCTTGAAGTGACTACCTGAAGGGATTGGCTGGGTGGGGAGTTAATTCCATTTTTGATGAGCTGATTGGTGCAGTTTGTTCTGCCTTCTAAGTGCTGGCTAACTCCCCAGCAGCAGAAATCTCTCACTTAGAAGCAGTAACGCTTTAAACCTTGATGTGCTGCCACATCTCTCTCAGCCCAGCCTCAGTTCCCTTGGCGCTGGTGGTAGTGCCCAAAGTGTGCTCTTCCAGCATAGCTGACAGTTGGACTTCAGCTCGTAGAAGATGGCACAGCCTCCCCTTCTGCATGCAACAACACATTTGCAAAATAATGGTTAAAGCTCTGCCTGGCCTTGTAGTTCATGCAGCTATTGTTCGTGCCAGTACTACCTAAGTACAGGTGAGCTCTACCACTTATGTCACAGCAAGCAGCAAACCCACCCAGGCCACCTATCCTCCCCTCTTCCCTGAGGATCTCCTGCTGACTAGAATGTGGCTCCCAGCAATAGTTTGACTGCATGTGTTAAGTTTTTGCATGTAAGAGGCTGCAAGGTCATGCCCTCCCATGAGGGTTCAGACAGGCAAGCCATAGCCCCAGCCCTTCCATGTGGGCAGGAGAACACTTCCCCAGCCTAACCCAGAGGGAGCAAGGTATCCTTATAACTTGACTTCAGACATAAGAACTGTGACTGTCATTTTAATTACGTAGTGGCTGGAAGTTCAAGAGAAATAGTGCCTCTTTGCCCTTTGTCTCACCCTCTGCACAAGCTGGGTGCTTGTGGTGAGATTTCTCAAGGTGCGCAGCACCAGTGAGTTCTAAGTGGCTAATCCAGGAGCACTTTTAGGTGAACAACAGACTCAAGGGGTATGTGTGGGAGAATGTTCTCAGCTGAGGTGTGTTGATGATAGCACTGTTCTTTTTCTCTCCCTCCTCACGCTCAATCCGCTCCCAATGAAGAAACACAGAGCGCTATGTCATTGGCATCCTGGTTCAGGTGGAATGAGCCCTCAAACCGCATTTCCCAGAGGAACCCCACAGAAATGGTGGTTGAGACACTAATGATGGAGCTGAACTGGCAGACCAAGCAGGCAGAGAAGCAGCAGCGAGAGCGGGAGAATGAGTATCGCAAGATCAAGACTGGGGTGGACTACGGCTGGCTGGTCAGCTATCCAAAGCAGAGCTATGATATCAGCCCAGGAGAACGGCTGCAGCTGGAGGATATGTGTACCAAAATACATCCTTCCTACTGTGGGCCTGTCATACTCAGGTACAGTAAATGATCTGATGCTACAGACCTTTCCTTTCCCCCTCTACTGTTTGCGACATGTGAGGAGGGAATGAGAGTTGTTAGCACTAACAAAACAAAAACCTGGCATCCTGTACCATTAGTCATGTTGTGATGGTGTCTTTGTGGAAGAAGAGAAATCTAATGTTTTAAGTCAGTTTAACATGGTATCATTTCCTCCAAAAGCTACTAAATGTCATTTTCCTCTGAGACTGGGTTGAGTACTTCATGCTCCTGAGCAGCCAGGGAAGTTTTATCATGCCTGATAAACAGTTAGCATTTCAGTATTGTGATGGCTTTTGCTTCAGTCTTTAGAATTGTAGCATAATTGGGGTTTAAAGGGAGCTCTGGAGGTATGTATCTCAACCTCCTACTCAGAGCAGGGCCAACTTCAAAGTTAGATCAGGTTGCTCAGGGTCTTGTCCTGTCCATTGTTGAATATCTGTGAGGATGGAGATTCCAAAGCCTCTGAACAACCCGCTTTGGTATTCGTCCGCTCTCCTTGGACCCTTCCTTCCTTGATTTCAGCTGTGCAGCAGGTTTGTTAAGGCACTTGTCCCCAGTGTCCAGACTAGCCAAGAGGTGCTGTTGTGTTCTTCAGCCTGTGAGCCAGGTGTTCCCAGAGAAAGGAGGTATTGCATGCTTCTCCCTCCACAGCCTTGGCGTGGAGTAGGATGCAGGCGGGGCATGCAGTTGGCTTGCATAGGTGGGTGGTGCTTCTACCTTCTGCAGCATAGCTGTAGACAGAGCCTCTTGGACTTGGTGTTGAGATTTTCAGGTGCTAGACATAGGACTGCTGCTTGCCAGCTGAGTAACCTGTGAAATGTTTTCATAAATGGATCTAAGTCTGCTGTAGCATGCAAACCGGAAGTGAGAAAGGTGACCCTTCCCTTGGGGGGAGGGTCTTCCAAGTTAAACCCTCTCACTTAGAACAGTGCAAGTGAGGAGTAGTGACTCTGAAGTCCACCTTAGCCAAAGCAAAGTTGTGAAATGGGCCTTTATAAGCCACTTCCCTTGTTCCAACATGTTCGTCAGTTGGGATTAGAAAGAAGACAGTCCTGGCAGGCCATATACAATGGGGTGCTTAGCACCCTGCAGTCCCTCACTGCATATGGTGGCACCTGTTTTCTCATGAGCAAATGAATCTACAACTCCTGAACTACAAGCGAAGAGGGTTGGAAATAGCTGGTCCTCTGTCTTACAGTGGGGGTGGCCAGGAAAGAATTCCAAAGCTACCTCTCTAGGCCCAGTCTTGTCCGAGGCTGAAGCTTGGAAGCAAGCTGGCACAAGGCTTTGGCTTTTGCAAGGTTGCTAGGGTGGCAGAATCAGAGATTTGGGATCATTCAGGGGCTGAGTTCTCTCCAGTGAGTTTGCTGGGAATGGTACCTGCCTTGTGTTTGTGTAACTCCAAACTATGCTGTAAACAAGCCACTACAAACCCCGTGGGGTTCTGAGTTATTTTCACCATCCCTAGGGCCACTGAGCAAGGCCTGTCTGGCAAGCAGGCTATTTCCATGAGAGCAGGCTTTGGTTGCCGGGGTTGGGAGGCCCCAAGGTTCATCATCTCCTTCAGAAAAGAGTATTAAGCTGAGCCATGTCAACTTGCTGCGACTCTGCTTTTTTCTTTTTTTTCAAACTGAGATCATGCAAGATGCGTGATTTCAGTGCAGCTTGTAGTGGTTGTTCACTGTTGTTCAGGATTCAGCACACTGCTCACAGTAAACGTACTCAGCGACACTGGTGGGCTCTATGTGGGTATAACTGAAAAGGGATAAACTCATCCTTCTATAAATTGCTATTATAAGGCTACCAGAAATTGTATTACAGTATGATTCAAGACGTGGCATGTTTTTGTTTGTTCTGTACTATGGACTTTGCATGGTTAGCAGGGCCACATTTAAAAAATGAGGCTTGCATAGCCTCTGTTGGTTCAATTCCATGACTGAGAAGAGAATGTCATAGCCACAAAAATGCCAGAACTGGACTGGGTCAAAGGTCTGTTTGATCTGATGTGCAATCTGTATGTGAGATAATGGCCACTAGCATCAGTGTAAGAAAGAGAGAAAAGAACAAGGCAAGCAAATAAAACAGTATGGACAATTACAGTATCTTGTATATTGCCTCCAACTTGCTGTGCCTTGTAACTTGGAGACTTTTGGAGCCAGAAGTGGTCCTTCTGTCTGTAATTGCCCTGCGTGGCTTTTTCTTTCAGCAGTTTGTTTAGGTTGTGGGGTTTGGTTTTCCTTTTTTGAACTCTTGTAAACTTTCAGCATTTGTGGCACCCCGTGGCAGAATTCCACATCTGAACTACAACTCTGCTGTAAAAAACTGTATTTTGCTTATCTCAGACTAATGTGTATTAGTTTTATTTGATAATCCCTTCTTCTTGTGTTGGAAATGTGAACAGTTGACCCTTCTTCTTTTCTACCTTCTAACTGAGAACCCTGTGGTTCAGAAATTTTCATTGCTGCTGTGGAAACAATGAAAAAGAATGGAGCATGCCATACTAGGAGCTGAAAATGCACAGGAGAAATAAGGAGCGCGCCATCTAACTAAGAGACAGCCAAAATTGGATAAATTCTTCTCTCAAAAAGTGAGATAGCATGGAAATTTTAATAACTTCCCCAAAATTGCACAAGATGAGTATAATAGGAATTCAACTGAAATCTTCACATTTCCAGTGAAGTACTTTAATCACAAGATCTGCTGGTGTTTCCTCTTGAATATACTGTGATTTTCTAACGTGTAGTAACTTTCAGAAAAACGTTCCACCAAAAAAAAAAATCTACAAGCTTGCATTTGGAAATTTAAATGCAAAGCATGTACCTTACTGAAGCCCTTGATTCTGTCCAAAATATTAAGCTTGATTCCTTCCCTTCCATCTTGGACTTCAGATGTCTTTTTTGAGGTACTCGACAAGCGTGCAATACTTGAATAACACAAGTACCATGCATCTTGCAAGACTGCAGAGTTTGTTTTGTGTCATGCAAGGTCTCCTTCTTTGTGAGATTCCAAGCTTGGACTCAAAGCCCGAACAAAGCATTTTTGTACAAGTTGTCAGAGATGTCACTTTATTCTCCAAAGGTCTAAATGATTATCCAAATTGTCCTTTTCTGTGGCTACAGTCACATGTACTGAGAGGTGGAGTTTCCATAAATTTGTTTCTTTAGATGTGGAGGAGGCTGGAAAGGAGCACTTCTTAAATGGGAGGTTTTTTTCAGATCCAGTTGGCCTGTTTTGTATTTTGGGTCAATAGAAACTTTTCTTTTGAGTCTCTTGAAATTCTGGAAGGATTCAAGTACACTGCAAATACCATCAGATATCTGGACATTCTGATTCACCTCATACCAATAAAGCTATTGCATTTAGGTGTAACTTTGCTTTAGATTACTGGGTTGAAGATCGCTGACTATATTTAAAAGTAAATCCTGGAGGCATTTGAAGGAAGTGACAATGACTTTGGTGAAGCCCTTAATACCTAACTGCCATGGTTAAACTGAATGAGTAAACTAGCAGCTTGCTAATACAGAATGGTAGATTTTTGCCATCTTTAGTCAGAGCGTTAGCTCTAATCAGAGCTAGTTACAGTCCGTTTCATTTATTTCGGTTTCAGCAAAAGTGAAACAGTTGGTTTCTGTCCTTCTGTGCCCAGAGAGAAACAAACAAAAAACCCTAATATGGAAATGTAAACCCACATTTTGTGATCTGAGATGTTATTAATACCACAGCCTAAGTACTGCAATTTTCTAAGGATTGTGTAGAGCAGAAGAGGACTTCCTAGCATGCTTGAATGTAAGACAAATGCCTAAAATCAGAAATGGATTTGTTTACAATTGTGACCTTAAGTTTGAGGTGATGTGACACAAGTGTTGCAGTTAGTGGGAATGCCATAGTCCTTTTGGGAGTCAAGTAGCCTCTAGCAAAGCTATTCATAGCTTTACAATATAACCAGAATTCTTGCTCAAAATATAGATTCAGGAGTCAGCAGCTAATTATTGGCACTAAGCACCCCACGTTTTCTTTGAATTACTAAATCTACTTAGAGCTCCCAGTTCAGACAGGCACTCAGCAATACACTGAACTATAAGCATATTAAGTCCACAGACTTCCATTGCATTTAACAGGTCTTTAATGTTCCGGCTGTACTGAGGAAACCAACTGAATTGGGGACCTACAGAATAACATGAGCAGGTGACAGTGCTTTAACAAAAGCAGTGCCAGTATGAGCCAAGTGCAGCCAGATTCTTAAAATCCAGTGGCCGTATGAGTAAACGCAAGGGTCACAATTTAAAGAACAAATTTGTTTGAGCTGTGATTAAAACACAGCCTGGACTGGGGAATGTGCTCATCCCTATGTGTGCATATACACACTCCCCAGGCTTCTGTGCTGGCTCAAGGTGAGTTTTGTTGACAGTCACGTCTAAGACTGCGGGACGAGCATAATATATTATAGATTAGCTACCAGTAGTATCATAACTTGTTTCACAAATAAGACAGACAGGTATACTTTTCTTATGAGTAAGGAAACCCTGTGGAGGGATTTCTAGATAGGGTTGTGAAGTTGCCTAGTTTGAAAGTATTCCATGCAAAAGTGTAAGGGCGTTAACCTGTGCTAGAAGATAGGTGAGCCTTGTGCAATTTTGTGTGCTTAATTCCAGTGAGCAGCTTTGTGTGGAGTTGGTTTCCCAGGATACAAGCCCATATTCCTTGATTCCAGTGGTTTTACTGTTTTATACGTTGCGTGTTTTGGGCGGAGCAGACTGCTGGATCATCCAGCACATCAACTGGCTTTCATTGATAGTTGGGCAAGATGGTTTCAATTATACGTAGG
>Ga0181612_148678_pt1 | contig 14358 bp, 7 predicted proteins | sample HoacroProtozoa21_FD_119630 | JGI IMG/M metagenome (GOLD analysis project Ga0181612, IMG submission 119630) | Hoatzin crop microbial communities from Cojedes, Venezuel. Combined Assembly of Gp0051906, Gp0051904, Gp0051908 | reverse complement strand
GGAAGAGCAGTTCCTCCTAGCTACCCAAAGGAAGACTGCGGCTGGCACTTACGTAGATCATCCAGGCTGCATAATGCTCTTTGAGGTTGTACAGAACAGCGGGTTCGTGGAGGTGGGTCATCATGGCCATGTCTTCAACTTTATCATACTTAGGAGGGTTCATCTGGAAGACTTGATCTTCCTTCACGGTCAGAGTCTGCCAAGGACAGAATGATATACGTCATCAAAAAGCCCAGAGTGGGAACTAAATTCTGTTCTCAAGCCTTATATTTTCCTCACCTCTCCACCTTCAGTCTTGACAGTGACCTTCCCTGATTCCCTGCTCTGGATTGTCCCTTTCACAAAGGATTCTTTAGGATGGGCCATAAAGACCGATGACTTGGCATCGAAAGGCTTGCTCTGGGCCTCGATGCTCTCCTTTTCTGACTTTCGGAGGTAAGGAGCCACCTCCCCAAAGGCGGCCATCTCAGAGTCTGGAGAAGTCATGTCTGCACTTTACTGAAGACACGTCAGCAGAAGACTTTGAGGGGAAAGAATTAGTTAGAGTTAGACAATAGTTTCCTGTGCTGGTCATGAAATCTCTTGAGAATGAGACAACATTCTAAATAATTTTAGTCTTCTAACTATGAGCAGAAATTTTAATATTGCTTATCATTTTGCAATATTATCACACTGGTAGGTGTTTTGCCATTTTAGTGTTGGTATACTGAAGAATTAAACCTAAAGCAAATCTCTCTCTTCATTATCAGTGATGTCTCTAAGAAGTCCTTTCATTGCCCATTATCTGTGTAAAGTCAATTTACTTACTTTCACACTATGTGTGTCTTATCACACTCAGTCCAATCTTTTCTGCTGTGGGTATGAATACAAAAAATGGCAAATGTGTATAGTAAAATTACCTCAAGATAATTAGACTAACAGTTAATAAATTAGGGTGTTTCCTTTCTGGTTGTAAGTCAGTCGCTAGTATTTTAGGAAGTTGGTAACTTTCTTGTTATGTTCCATAGTATTCCAGAGATAAATTTTAAGTTAGAAATAAAAAGCTGTCATGGAAAGCAGATTGAAAATTTCAGCTGCCAGAAGCAAGCCCTCCCTTCTGGTTATCAGAAGCAATCCAAATGCAGTGAGACATGCAAGATAAAGAGAAACTGCCCAGTCTCTGCAGTCCTACAGAACCCATACACTTATCTTGAGACTTTCAGTGAGAGCAGGACAGAATAGTCCCAAGGAGATTTTATAGAGTCTGGTGTGCAGATGCTCTGGATTCTTCCCCTTTCTTCGGTCAAAGGATTTTTGGCCAACATTTTTTGGCAAGGCATTGTTTAGCAGACTTACCTAAAGACATAATTGTCATTTGATTTGACTAGATATAATTAGAAATTTTTTGTATCTTACCAGCTATGTGGCCATATCTACTATATATAATTTGACAAGAGAATTAAGGAGAGAATCTTGATCAGTTAAGGCATTTGCAGAACTTGGATGCAGGACTTAAGGGTTACGTTGACGTATTTCTGGGTGACTTTCTGATCCGCCCAAGACGGATTGTTCAGTATACAGGGCTGCAACAATTCTAATTATACAATGCAGGTAGTAGCATTTATCTCCTTCACATGATGTTGTGAGTTTTATAAAGAAATACTTGAAAAATAACAGTATACCGAAACGTACAACTAGTTGTGTCTAAAACCAAGGTGTTTTTCTTGACAATAGAAAACCAGAAACCTATTGTAGCTGAGATTCCTGCAGAGACAATATATCAACTCTTGAAATACAGCTCATATATAGAGCACTTCAGGTGATTTCCGAGGTCTTGAGATAAATACAGGTGCCAATGCATATAAAGATATTATAAAGATAAATATAAAGCTATATTATATTTAAAAGATATTAAATTTCACAGAAAGATGAGGTATCTAAAGATACTCTGCATGTCCCTAACAATGAACAAGGAGTTGCAAACTGTTGTGGCATCTACTATATAACTTATGTGAACAGGAGGTCAAAAGGTGCCTTCTGATTTTATCAGGTAAAAATCACAGCATCCTCATGTCTGCAAAAAAGCAAGTCTTTTCAGCTGAGCAAAAAAATAAAATTCCTAATTTACAGAGTTCAGCCAGAGGAAATACATAACAACTCTTACTTGAGCTGCTTTAAATTGTGTCAGATCTAAACACATTCTTCCCCTTGTCATTGGCATTTTGGTTGTTAAAAGAGCTGAGTGAATAAGACATGCATGGATGGTGCAAAGGTCTGATGTAATATCTAGCATCAGGCTGGGTTTAGAAGACCATGCAAGAAGAGCAAGGGATGGCTGGGGCCTCTCCCAGGGCATGAGATCTCGTAGTTTTCTCCCCTCAGGTTGGGGACTGAAAGCAACATCCCCTGGCAGCAGCAGGTTACGTATGAAATAGCTGTTGCATTACCCTGCTCCCAGTGGTACCAAGTAAGCCTGTCTTAGGCAGTGCTGTCAGGCTGGGACAAAGTGCCCGCAGGATGTGTCAGGGCTATACAGAGAGTCTAGCTGAGTGTGCTAGGCTAGATGACCTGACTCTGGGGACTCAAAATCTTTGACTTTCCAGTGGTCACTGGCAAAGCCAGTCTTGTTAGTAGAGCTCTTCTGGGTTTTTGCTGTTGTGTTGTGCAGGATGTGGACCCAGCTGTGTAACAGGCAGGAGGCACATGGCTGGGCAGCTCTGGGCATGCAGGCAGTCGATGGAAGGCCTAGTTGGAAAGGGAAGCAGCCAGTGACTTGAGGTGTCTCCGTGTGTTGATGGTCACTCAGCAGTGCTTTTAGGATGGAGAGCTTGGGTGTAGCTTCTGCTCTGAGCACACAAGCCAGTGTTAGAAACAAAACCATTTTTTGAAAGAGCTCTTAGACTCAGACAATGCTAACATTTTCTATTACAGACAGCCCATAAAATGGAAGAAAAGGCATTGTTCCCCACTTGTCCATCTCAATAACTCCTCTCCCACTGACTGAACAACACGGTAGGTCAGCAAATGGAGTTTTTAGATCAGCTAGTCAATAGGTCTAAAAAGTACCAAAGACAGTATAAGATAGCTCGCACGAAGATCTCTACAGGACTAAAAGAAAGGCCCATGCAAGTGATGCGGTCAACTGGTTAAGCAGAGCAGCCCACAGAGAATGAACAGAGATGTTTTAAAATCCAGACTGTCAGATGGGGAGTGCTGAGACTGCATGGTTCTCTCTCCTGGAGCTGTGCATAAGCAGATCCAAAACCTTCAGTAGCTGCTTGGAGACATCAGCTCTGTTACTGACAGTACTACAACTTGTACCAATTAAAGTAGTTACTTTCACGTCCTGCCTTAGCTTGCAGAAGATGCGCAGAAACGCTGGCCTTAAAATAGGGTAATGTGTCAGAGCTCCCAAACAGACAAGTAGGAATCTGCAGACATACAACTTGGTTCCTAAGTTTCCTGAAAATAAAGGGTGTTTCTTCTTCATGAGCAAGCTTAGTCTTGTTCTCTATAAAGTATCATTATGAGGTCTTCACTATGCACTGTCCATGTTTTTTCTACATAGGAGATAACCAACAAAAGAAGTATAACTGAAAATGGATACGTGATTGCCAGAGAAGGAAAACTCAATTGAAAGGAGTTTGGGGTTTTTTAATGCATGAGTTCTTGCTCTAAAATAGCTAAGAAGTATGACTGGGGAAGAAAGGAGGCATGTAGAAAGATGCTTCTCAGTCCATCTACAAGCAAGGAAAGTATTTCTTATCTGCTGCAAGAAGGACCTGAGCAGTGTTGTAACAATGATCAGTACATAAGAGCATATTTCCAGGGACTGTGGTTGGTTGTGACCAGAAGACTCATGGATCACAGTTGCTGTTTTGCATCAGGCTTCACACTGTGTGCATCTAAATTGCCTGGCAACTAGGTGCTGCAAAAAAATAAACCCATTTTATTTGTGTTTTAAGCTTATGATGAGCATCAGAAGTTGAACATGCATTGAGTGAGATGGTTGTAACTTCATCAGAAGACTAAGGAACTAACCAGGCATAGAGTGATGTAAGGGCATCTGATATCTGCTTTAATGATTTGATATGAACACATATCAGCAAATTCTTCAGCCCTTTTATCTGTGTCTTGACAGAAATTTTCAGGAATACGCTGAGATATTGTGTTGCTGACACACACCCCAAAAGGTTGATATTGCCTGTCTGTTCTCCTTGCTCTGGGATTACAGGTTGTGAAGCTGACCCTTACAGGCAAATAAGGTCTATAATCATCTGATTAGGAGACAAATGAACCTTGCTTACATGGGAGCACTGGAAGATTTCCACAAGAGCTGGACTGGCTTAGATGTGTCTGCCCAGTAAATGGACTACTCTCACCAGCAGATCTAGAAAGCTGTTCAAATGAAGTGTTTAAGACCCTTCAGAAGTCCTACATAGGCAGAAGTCTCTGGAACCAATTGCTAGTAGCGTGCAGTGTGCACATAGGTGCAGATCACTGCTTAAAAAGGAACAAGGTGTTGCTAAACAGGAGCTCAGCTTGCAACCGAGCTCTTTCTACTGTTTGTTCTCTCAAGCTTTGCTTTATACCTGAGAGTTTAAATATCATGGCAAGAAATTGTTATTAAATCATATTTAGGGAGATTCCTAAAAGTTAGAAAAATCATCATATGGTTGCAGACTTACGGGTTTGTCTTTTTCCTTAAAATTCTAATTACAAACATTCTTTAAAAGTGTACCCACCTTTGAGCTGTCATTACAGACTACATCTAGTGCACTTGTCTGTTTTTCTGTTAGTTGGATTGTACAATTAAGGTGATTGCTAATTTATCAGGCTGATCAAGGATGGAGGTGTTCATCAGGGTTGAACAGTAAACAGCCCAGTGCTTGGCATTAAACAATTCAGTGCCGATAAAATGAATGACAGTGTAAATTCAGTAAGTCTTGCTGGAGCAAACAGTAACCGAAACCTTTTGCTAAGTGTGATGAAAAATAAGACATATTTAACATTTAACATTTCATTTGAAAACTGTAATATCATACAATTTTATTTTTCTGATTCTCATTAACCAAAAATTCCCTGCTTTTCCACAAATGCTATTATAATGCATATATTTTAAGCAAGAAAAAATGATTGATAGCAATGGCAGCTGTGACAGAGCATGTGATGTTGATCCCAAGATAGACATGCATTCCCAGTACAGGTTTAGAAAGGGAAGACCTTTGCCACTTGGATAAGATTTGAAGATGTTGCAAAAGGAAAAGAGATCAGAAGAGAATACATGTAAAAACGACTAAGAGGAAACAAGTTCGTTGCTTCTTTGCCACTGAGAATGTCTGTGTATGATTATAATTTGTAGCCATCCTGCAATGGCTCTTTCTGGCAACTAACAGTCATATTAATGAAAGTTTGCAGGCAGCCTATCCTTGAAAGCCCGTGTTCCATAGGACATGAAACTCCTGCAAAAAAACCCCGTAGAGTTTAATCATCTAGCCACTCATGTAAGTGTGAAAAGCTTCTGGGCTACACAGCATTTGCTTTGCTGTCTTTCTGAAGTACTTAGGGTATATCATGAAGGGCAGCTATTTGAATGCTAGCTCTTGGTAAAGGATCTGCTGAAAGAAGCAACAATGTCTTAATGCAAAAGGAAAAATTAAATAGATCACGCCCACCACTAGCTTTCTCTCAGTCCTGTTACTTTCTCTGCAGGACTGGACTCAACTGCAGCTGAAAGCAAAGCACAGCACAATCAGAAAGAAAAGGGACAGAGTGAGACCAGTCCGTGAATACAGAATGTCCTGCTCAGCAATGTGGCATGGGCAAGGTGCTGCACTTCTGACATTTCCGATGAAGAAGCAGAGACTCAGGCGTGCAGAAAATAGAACCACCTTGAGAAAGAGATCAGGCAGCTGTCTCATTCTCTGCCAGCCCTTAAGATATGACTTCTCCTCCATCAGGCTCTGTGTTAGCAGACTGAGAGAGAGAGAATACTCAGCAACACATCAGAATCAAAGTGAAAATATGTACATAGACATAGATTTCCAGCCTACAGCCAGGCAGAATCTCGTGATGAGTTTTACTTTTAGATTTGCACTGTGAACTGGAGGCTTGAAGTTATGACATTGCAGTCTGGAAGGAAATTTCACAGCCTGGAAGTGTGATACCTGTGCTTCATTACTTTGATCCGTGAGTTTCAATGTGATCACTAGTGGAAGAAACCTCACGGCCTTTGTTCAGGTGTCAGAATGTCCTTCCGAAAATAAACCTAGGAAAAGGGTGGTCACAGGCCCCAGACCTTTATATAGTACTCATCAATTCTGTTTTACAGCTTAGAAGAAGTGATTGAAGGGGAACACTGCGAATTTCTTACATTCGGCTAGGAAGGTCTTTGCATCTTCTGCAGGGTAAATCCTACTATAAACAGGTTGCCCTGTGGCAGCCAGCGAGTCGCAGTACAGTAGAGAATAAATGTCGTCTTTCATTACGGTGCAGCAGTGACTCCTGAGTTCTGTCATGCAAGGCTTCATGAAGGTTGGCTGCTATGGCATTTATTTCTTACTGACTGTATCTTTGGAGAGAAGTCATTCCAGTGAATAAGCATTAGTAGATTCCAACATAACAATGATTGTACTTATATGACGACCGTGTCCTCTGATCTATGCCTTGCAAGGTTTTACTGTTTACACAATGGCATGGCATGGGAAAGATGCAGGCAAAAAGAGATTCAGGGGGATAACAAGATGCATTGCAGAGTGAAATTGGCTATAGATAAGTACATTACTACTGCCACTAGATGAAGGCTAAAAGGTGACTCTAAGTGACATGATTGTCTCTCAGTATGAAGCTCACAGGATAAAGCAAACAAACCCTTGCTAGTGAGCTCTGGGAGGCTGGAGAGAGCTCAGAGCTGCTCAGCTTCTGCTCCAGTAGGAAATCTCCTGTGGCTCAATGGCCTGCAGAGCAGACTCAGGTGCCCCCATAGATAACGACTGTGTCCTGTGCCTGGCGACAGGTCGCTCCAGATGCTCCTCCTCAGGTCATCGGGGTCCCTGATGCTCTGAACAGGAACTGGGAGGTGCTCAGGGCCCAGGAAGGACCGGGAATGTCTGCATGGACGTGCTGCACTCTGACAGACCACGGGCTTGCATGAACTAAACACGGGTGTAACTGGGAAAGCAGAGGTGTGTGCCTGTCTCATTCTGTGTGTGGGCAGCGAAAGGGCTAGCGTGCAGTGTGATGGACATCCTGCCACGGACAGGTCATGGTCAGGTGAGTGAGGGTGAGAAGAATGAAAGACCCTGATCAGTGGGGAAAATGAGATGAGGTAGTGCAGGATAGAGGATGCAAAAAGGGGAAGAAGAAATGAGAGAGGACCCTCTATGCAAAGATGAGCGGTAAAGAGAGAACTTGCAGTAACATGGGCGTGTTGTATATGAGAAAGTGATGCAGCAAAAGTTTTGCTGGAATGGAAAGGACTTGAGCTAATCTCAGCAGTTGCACCTATAGCAATCCAAGAGGCAAACTCATTACAGCACCATTCATTTCAGAATGGGGTGGAGTGTCCTTTAATTGCTGATCTTTTTCAGCCTCAAAGAGCAAAAATCTCAAGAGGAGCTGTGTCCTTTGGAGATGAAAGTTGAGAATTGTGATGAAATCCTTCCCCGTTTCATGTGTATTTACAAGACTGCTGTAGTCCCACGCTTCTTACACACACGCTTCAAAGTGCAGTGCGTTCTGTATTAACGCTACGTGGAAGAGAAGTGCAGCCCCACCTGCTGAGAACTTGTCCTGGCACCTAACTTCATTGCAATGAAATCAAAAAGCACTTCAAGGAAATGAGAAATCCTTGCTGGAACTCAATCTGTCTTTCTGTGAAATGTCCTTTTTCCACTGGCTTTCTGCACAACATTTTCTCACTTCAATGTTTCTTTGTGACTCCCTCACTGAGACGCTGAGCCCCAAGAGCTTTCTGCAGAGCAAATGCAGCCAATAGTGCTTTCCTACTGGGTCGTAACTACATTCATTGTCCTATACATATATGAACAGAATCATACTCAGACAGTGTGTGTGGAAGGCTGTCGTCCACTTTGCGTGGTTGGAAATGTTAAGCACAAGTCAGTAAGAAACATCTCGTCACACAATTTTTAACAAAAGAAGCTACCACTATCGGAATAACAACTTCCAGAAAATCCTGCTGAGGGTGCAAGTGGCTGCCTTCTGCACTAGGCTACTCAGGCATAGCTCTAGGGCTCCAAGCTGACTTCAAGTGCAATGTTGGGACATCTACATCAAAGAAGACCTCTCCTGCAGATGTCCATTGCAGGTGACAGCTGTCTTTTGGGACAGCAGACCTGCTTGGCTGGGTAGCAAGGAGTGGAAAAGCTGAAGTAGAGCATAATGAAGGAAAAAAGGTATTTTGCCTGCCTAGCTCTTTGCTCCCAAGGAGTAACCTCCTTTCTTCCCACCCCAAACAGGTTGATTTAGGCCTGGTTCCTGCTGACACACCAGAAATCCTGCATCCCTTCATCTTCACACAGTGGACTTGAATGGCAGATCTAGGGAAGCAACACCAGAACAGCCCTGACTTCCGAACAGCAAAGGGCACTGTTGACTGGCAGCTCACAATTCATTCCTTCCCCACTGCTCCTCGGGAGAGCCATGTTAGAGAAGGAGCTGTGCGTGGACTGCCAATGATGTCACCCATATCTCGTGCTCATACTGTTCACATGCACCCATCGCAGCAAACAGCTAGGTTTCCATAGCAGAAGTACACAGTAAGTACAAGATCTGTGTGTAAAGCTGTTAAATTCCATTGCTAAGAGTGCTCAAAATATATTAGTGTTGTAATATATGCTTAGGAAAAAAAACACTGGAGGGCTTATCACTAAAAGATTGTAACAGCTGCTTTTTACTCATGCCTTTCATATTAGGATGTTGCTTCTTTTCACAGGCTAACTGCAGTTCTTCCCTAGACATGGCAGCATAAATTTATGCCACTGACTTTGTATCTTGTCCCTTTCACTAGACCAGTATAATAAAATAATAGCTTTTAAATTTTGCTGAGGTGTCAGAATATGACAGATCTTCTGCTAACTTCAGAGGAGAAAGGACCTGGGGAGCTGGAAGAAGAACCTGGTTAGGCGAACAGTTACAGATGAGAGGCCTACGTCTTTCACAAAAAAAAAAAAAAAAAAGTTAGGAAAAAAGTCAGATTAAGAAAACATATAATAAAAAATTCTGCCTGTCCTTTGTGTTCTTCTGGAGCAGGTCCTTTTCTCCAGTGCTGGTTTCATCTGTGGAATTTTCTTGTTGTCTGGGTTGAGCAAGCTGTGCAACCTTTCCAATCTGTTGGACATCCTTCTAGCTGATACTTTTGAGACCTGACTGTGCAGCTGCTCCCTACTATTCTGAGCAATCTGCTGCAGGCCCCTGTGTTCAGATATCTTTCTTGCACCTCTCTTCTCCCCTTCGCTCAGAAAGTTATCTCTCATCTTCCTGTCCTGCTTAACTGCTATCGGGTAAGATCCAGTCTCCCCTTCAGAAGACTTCATCTCACCTACAGTGAAGCATACAGGACAAGGCTTTCCCGTCTCCTCCCAGTCACAGCCTTTTAACAAAATACCACTCTGATTTCAGGATTGAAGAGAACTAATCAAAACCTATTGTTAAGTTGAGGATAGCAATATATCAGCTTTTCAACAGGCATCCCAATACTTCATCGGTTCCAAGTTTTTGGCAATACATTACAGTCACATACAGCCTGTAGCCTCCAGAAATCAAACACAAAAGTGGACATTACAATCAGACTTTGTAAGTAAAACCTTCAGGTTATTCACTCTCTGTGAGATCTTTCAAAGACATCTAGCTGAAACATCATCTGTTGTTCTTCCTTTGTCGTATCCTATGACCATTTTTAGACCCCAAAGTGGCCATTCCAAGCTGCAGTTCTGTTAGGCAGATATTTACCACTTGAGACAGATATTTGATTTCCATTGAAGGAAACAAGAGTCCTAGGATTCAGTGTAAGATATTAATCACAGAATGCTTTGAATAAATAGCAAGACAAAAGCACACAGTACTGTTCTGTTCTACACAGAGGGATGATCAGCTTCTATTATGACCAGAGATCCTGGAGTGAAATTTTACACCTCACTGTTGCTTTGCTCTTGATCACACTTTCCCTAAACATGGGTAGTCCAGAAGTTCTCCGGAGATCAACTAATCTTTCATTCTCTTCTGTGAAGTGGGTAAAACACAGGGTTCAGTCACTGACTCTTAACAAAATACTGGTCATCCGTTCAAAAAATCAAGCAATTTCCAGGTGATATGTGAATAGATTGAGATGAGATGTTTGAGATTTCCTTGAGAAATCCATACTTCATAGCACAAAATACCCTTTCTCCAAACTTTCTATACAATTCCCTTGTGTCTCAAGCACTTCAAGATCGGAAGACTCTCTATGTAAGTAAAGGAAAAACTCTCAAGATTTGAAGGTTTTAAATCATTCTTTCTGTTCTGGTTACAGAAATACCTTAGTTTCAGTAGACTGAACCCAGGAAAAAACCTAATCCGAATGCTACAGCTGGAATACATACACATTTCTTCTTGATGCCCAAATAGGTTATTTAACAGATGGATTTAGGAAATGGACCCAACACCCACAGAGTTACTAGAATAATATACCTTGGGAAAGAAAGTGCTAGGATATGACAAGTCTTTACCTAAAGGAATCAAATTATCCACATATAATAAAACAGGTTGTCTCATAATGCTAAAGTGTTCAAAAAACACAAAGATAAGCACCCAAGTTTCTCGTAGCGAATGAAACATGTTTAGTATTTTTTACTGCTTAGTGTTAATTTTTAGACTAATCTTGGAGAAAATTCCTGATGGGATTTGCAGCTTGCAATTCCTGTGCTCAGCTATGCTGTTAATATTTATAAAACATGCCAAGAGGGATCTTTGTGCCTGTGGATCCTTAATGAACAAACTGGTAAGGAATGTGTAGCCTCATACTGAAGATCCCTGGGTAAAATAAGACCTCTCAGGAATGCTGGCATGAGACAAGGAGAAATGCCGGAACACTAATTCTCTGGTGCAAAGCTTCTCATCCTAACACTTCTGTTAAGATGTGGCTGGGCACTGGATCCTGCAGATGGTAAGGACACTTTTCACACAAAAAGTTCTTTTTAGTCTACTGAAAGGTGGGCATTGTGTTGAATTAAATGGAATATGATGAGTGCTTTCTCTGTTCCTGGCATAGCGTATCTAGTCTGGGTAATTGTTTGTGGTTTATCTGGGTAAGACATGTCCTTCAAGGATTTGAGCTATCATTCCATATGAGCAGTGTTAAAAGGGATGGAGTAGGAAAGGAGTTGGGGATTATTTCTAGGGAAAAGCCAGTGATTAGTCTAACAAGTAAAAGACTAACTAACCTGGTAATACGTAACGTAAGTTGGGCCATATACTGGTTTGTGTATCGGAAAGACAAAAAACAAGTGAGCTAACCTTTGTGTTTGTTACTCTTCAGAACCTCCTTGTATCTCAGGCTAGCTATAAATGGACTGAAATGGCCTTGCTATCTTCCAATCCTGTTCCTTTTTTTGGAGACTAATTTCTGCAATGCTTATTATTCTACAATTATTATTTGACCCCACAGCAGGGAAAAAAGAAGTGACTTCTGCTTGGGAAGTTTCAACAGTAGATTTTATGCCTAGGAATGTCTTAACTTTGCTCTGATGACATCTAAGTAGCTGCCCACTGAGTAAAAGTAACAGTCTTGCAAAGAAAAGTGAAGAGGGAGGGCAGAATCATCTAGAGATTAGAGACAGTTAACACAGAGCACTTTTAGATTTAGAGAGGAACAGCTCTTGAGCGTGCATGATATTTCTATGGTTACTCCCAATTCCTCCTATCTCCACAGCAAATGTCAGAGAAAGATATGTGAGCTGTAGGTCCTGGCCGAGGAGGTGACATTCAGGATGCCCTTTCGTCACATGCCAAAGCAGCCGAACAGCTTCAGTTACAGAACAGGTGAGTGGGGCGTACAGGCTCTGATGGCAATGGAAGGAAAACGCAAAAGGAGTTGGGTAATGGCATGAAAGGAGAAGAAATGAGGACAGTAATATAAACTAAAATTACCAGACACTTGATTAATTGGCTTGTTTCTCTTTTGACAGTACACCTGTAAGAGAAGGAGGGAGAGGCGACATCATGGAGATAGATTTCTTTAGATTTTTCACATCTAGATTTTTGATGCTATAATTAGATACTACAAATATATCCAAAATTTTTACCTGCTTTCTTTGCAAAACAAGAAAGACTTCTGAACATTAAAATTATTCAAATTACGTGAGGCATTCTCAAGTGCAGTAAGAGTTTGCAATATTGATACCATGTGAGATGTTTTCTATTGGTAATTCCCATAATTCATCATTTACATTGAAAGAAGAGGATTCTCAAAACTTGCTTTCGATTTGGAGAGAAATAGGGTAACACCTCTCACTGGAGGACAGGATATATTGATGTTCATGCAAAATTAGCCTATTTTAATGTTAGCCTAACCAGCTGAATGTGCAATGACAACTTCATTTGGTCACTGCCATACCAGGCAGCACAGATCACTCTCTTCAGTTCCCTGAGAAATCCCTGCAGTTGGCCATATATTCCCACAGCAGGGTGTCTATTGGGCTCTCAGAGCAGAGCCATCCCGTGACCCCACACTGCTGTCTCACTCACATAGCTAAGCTTGGACTTTACCTCTTTGGGCTCCAATTCCAAAGTCTTCATGTGCATGAGCTGTATTCTCCCAGCAGTACCGTGCTGATGTTGGGGCTGTGCTGCTGGCATGCTGGGGCCAGGTGGGTGCCTATTCAGTGGGAGGTGTAAGAGCATTGTCATGAGACCTGAGCAGCAAAGCTCAGGTGCCAGGTGATTTGCTTCTTGCCTAGGGTGTGATGGGAAGCTCACAGTGTGAACTGTTGAGTTTTGCTTTAGTGACAAAGAGTGTCTGACAGGAAATATTTTCAACTATTTGTGCTACTGTTACTGGAACACTGCTTCTGTGCTCGAGAGATCCCCTGCCAATCCCTGGGACAGAAGCTGTATTTGAGCCCATTAACTGTATCTACTTTAAACTTTTCTCTGAGACGTATTTTTTATGACCATTATGGACCAACATTTATTTCAGGACCTTTGCACTAGTACTGGTCAGATGATAGACAGCTTAACTCTAAAAATAGTGCATCAATGCAAAGCAACCCCTGACCTCCACATATAGCAGATAATCACAAGTCAAGAAAACGCAAACTAGTTTCTCACTAGTGCTCTACATGCGTCCTAATAATGTAGTATATTGGATCTTCAACAAAGCTGCACTCTAATTCAAGCTCAGGACAATAGGTAGGGCTAGAATAGTCTATCTAAAGATGGCTTTAGGAAGAGCACAACTTGTCTGATATGATTAGTTCACATTGAAAAGTGCAGCAAATCACAAGGATCCTAAAAAAATCCTGTGCAATAAAACATCCTGTAAGAGTGATGTGAGTTTAAAATCCTAAAGAATATGAACATTTTCAAGCAAGGCAGAGCATATATTTAAGGTATTTCTAATTCATGGTAAATATTTTTATTATTTTATTTTGTTCAAAATATATTTTCTAAAGTAAATGTACTGTATCTCTTATTCACGTAATTACCAATCCAGCCCACTGAAATGTGAATTGTTTCCTACTACAGAAACTTTCTAGGTCTGCAACAATAACATCCAAACACCAATACAGACCAAAAACAATGCCTAGAAACTTTCAAAAATATCAAAATGTACTTTTATTTTCAGTGTTAACTTCTGATATTTTACAGTCCCTACTTCCTTCCCTTCTTACTTCATCAGCCATAAACCACACATTTGTCTCTCCCATCTAATCTTCCCAGGACTACTTTATTTCTCTTCATTAAATTTCATTCTGAAAATCTGGGACAGTTTCTTCAATTTCCCAGAGTCACTTTTAATTCTGATCCCATTTTGCCCTGCCAAAGTGCTTGGAGGCCCCTCTCCCACAAGCTCTCGGGCCCTTCGCAAAGCCTGCAATGTAACAGCCGTACAAGGTAACCACAGCAGGTAGTCATGATTATCACGGTGTGGTTTAAATGGCAGCTCACGTGGCAACTGTATGGTGTGGTATCAAAGTAAGGTGCTGCATACTCCTGCTTTAAAAGCCAACAGAAATCCCAGGAACGGATGCCCAAGTGGAAACCAAGAGGAAGCCTCAGGACAGGAGAGCCAGGCGAGGGAGATAAGGGGCAGGATTTCTTCTTCCCTCTGTAGTCCTGCTCTGCTTCTGTGTGTGAACAGTGGAGGTGGGCTTTGCTTGAGTT
>Ga0181612_181339_pt1 | contig 14361 bp, 2 predicted proteins | sample HoacroProtozoa21_FD_119630 | JGI IMG/M metagenome (GOLD analysis project Ga0181612, IMG submission 119630) | Hoatzin crop microbial communities from Cojedes, Venezuel. Combined Assembly of Gp0051906, Gp0051904, Gp0051908 | reverse complement strand
TTACCACTAGAAAAAAAGCAGGTAATTTTTGAAAAAGAAGAAAAACATACAAAAAAAAAAAAAAAAAAAAAGCTTTTTAATGCACGTTCAAACTTGTTTCAGTTTGCTCATTTTTAAAAACAGACTACATCAGCAATTGTTTTTAGATTTACATATTTTCAGTATATCTATTAACAGCATTTATTTCTTAATGATTCCTAAATCAGAATTACCCAATTTTCAAAAGCAAAATGAGGGCTATGCCCGATTTTCAAACCATGCTACTTCTTTGTGTGTCCAAGCCAGAAAATTCTGGTCACAATGAACTCTGATATCATATCATATGACAGTCAATTACAATGTCACACGGGAGAATTATTACTGCAGATAGGAGTATGAAAGAGGAAAATGAGTTCTTCCTGCATTTTTTTTTTCATGCAAATGTCTTTAGAAAACCATGATATTTAAGCATAATTGTCTTTAAATAGAATATTTCTTTCAAAGTTTTCCATGAGGCACAGTGAATATTAAAGGATAACACTAACTATAATTGAACCACTTATTCAGATTGCAGCTGCGGAAAATGGATTGGAAATAATACAATGAAAAAATTATGAGCACAGCTCATGAAAAAAATGGTTCAAATTATTATACATCAAATTTACAATTAAAGCTATAACTGCTACAGTATAAATGGTTACTTCTCATATGCATGTTTCAGATACTTGATTAATATGCAGACATAGACAAGAGGCAGAAGAAGGATGGGAAGTCTCTCATTTGACTAATGGAAATACATATGAGCTGCTGTGCAGCGAATATTTGTAGTGCACTTCCTTAGTTGTGCTGTATTTCTTCACGTTTACAGTCTTTGCTTGCAAGCAAAACGCAAGAGTAGAAACTGTATCTACAGAATAACCCACCAGCAATCATACCACAGCTTGGCTCGTTTGGGGGTGGGGGGGAAGGAGCTATAACCAAGAGTGATAACAGCCTACATGATTCACAGCGTTGGCGTAAGATCGTCACATTTCTTACCAAAACAGAGGAACTGCACTAGTTTGGGAGTGGTGCAAGATTTGGGGGTAAAAAAAAAAAAAAAAAAAAATCACACTATTTGTTCTTTAAATACAGATCCCTTCTCCAACAAAGAAAATGCCAGATACGTGTAAATATTAAGAGATGCAACGTGTAATTTTGGAGCAATGGATCTTTAGAAGAGAACTTTGAACTCCACAGTTTTTCAGTACTGTCCAATGAAAGGTGTTTTATTTTTAAGAAAGAGGGACCTCCAATCACAACTGCTCTCCTTCAAATCTCATCATCTACAGGAATAACTGTATAAGATCTGACAGTAAAAACAGACTCCTCAAAAATGTTACACTTGCATTTGTCTTCTGGTCAAGATCCCCCACCTATCATCTTGGCTTTTCAAGAGAAAATAATTTAATAAATCCCATCTTCCAATCACTAAATACTAAACTGACTACTATTTTTTTTTTTTAATATAGTACTGCCTTTTAATAAAAGAACTAAAAAAAGCAGTTACTAAATATATACTTTCCTTGGTATAACTCATTCTACCAAAGAATACCTATCACAAAGTTCCAGCAGCTTCTCTTTAGCATATCTTCTATCAATTTCCTTGAATATTTGGTCCCACACATTATATCTCAATTCATACTTTCTTTCATTAGAAAACACTGTTTAAGTTTTTCATCAAGCAACCTAGGTTCTCTCTCAGTGAAATCAATGTCTTATATACAGTCATTACTGACTATAGCATTACTGTCACCAATTTTAAACCTTCTGTTAGAAATCACCTTCTCTTACCAAAAAATATGTTTAGATAAATTTGTGACTGATTTAGCACTATATTTTCTTAGAATATTAATACTAATATTCTGTTGTTCCATTAGCACAAGTTTTGACGTTGAGATGTGTCGAGGCTAATTCGATTTCCAGAACAAACTGGATATCCTCCTGTTCCCACAGCTGTGTTATAAACAGCTCAATTACGCAGCCTATGCAGAGTTTAACTATGAAACTGGAACTGAAGTTATATCTTGTTCATGTTGAACCACGTAAAGCAGCAGAGTGAAATCACAATTATGTGGAAATCAATAGCAAAACTACCCCTGACACACATACTGAGAATCTGCCATTTGTACTCTTCCAATTCAGTTATTTTAAACTGAAATTATGGAACCTAACAAAATATAGAAAAAGCCTACAAGACAATGCAATAAATGAGGTAAAAAGGAAACATCTTAACATTAAATTCTTAGACCATGGAATTTTTCCAGGGAAGGGTTGAAAAAACACCTGCATGCACTGACCACTTGTTATCCAGGGCAGTGGGAAGACACCAAACTCCTCATAGATTATTATTAACCAATACCATTTTTGGCAGCCTTTACTAATTCCAAATAGAAGCTGTATACCTGTTAGTCAAGTCCTTATACCAGTGAAAATTTTAAATAAACAGAATCCAAGCTGTTTTTGTTTCCTTTCATTCTTTCTATTGTTGAATCTAGGTGTCAAAAGGCAGGATACAAAAGAGAACCCTACTTAGCGAGCATTAAATAATCTGTTTTCTACAGGGAGACTAAAATGACATCCAGAACACAATTTACGTGCACGCATATTATCTCTTCAGGACAGAAAGAAGTACGGCAGACTGGACGACCCTAAGACATATCCCTAGCTTAAAGTATTTAGATGTACTTATCTCTGTGCCTACAACATTTCACAGCAATTACAGTTTCTTTGTAAATATACTTATCCTTAAAATCCTGATAATACAGAATTTTAATTCCAGTTTAACCTTTGAGAATGAAGAGTCATCAACACATAATGATACAGGTATGTCATAAACAAGATTCACCCAAAGAAATATCAGTCAGCAGATAAACATAAGTAAATTTTGTATAACACTTTATATATTCAGAATAGTTCAAGAGCTTACAAAGTAGGGAGTAAAAATCTGTTTGCATGACGTACATTTCCTCACCTAGCAGAACCTATTCAGTAAGAGTTCAGATTAGACAGAGTATGAATTATTCTGGAAGACTAAATATGTTTCATTTTCAGTTACAATACTGAAAATTGCATTGAAGCAAGCTCCACTCAAAAACAACACAAATGTCATTTTCAGTGGCCTTCTCAAGCAAGCTGGACAACCTCTGAATCCTCAGTAGAAACAGTATTGTCTACAGGGTTGGAAACCATCATATGTCCACTGATTCTTAAATTGCCCCTTCCTGCCTGAATGCATGTATTCTCATTTAAATTGGACAATCCCCATGGCAGGGACTATTTCTTTGTCCTGTTCCAACAGGATCCTCATACGATGACCTACTGTAGGGGATGCTAAATACTATGATAATCCAGTTGGTAAACAACAAGTGTACCAAGTCACTTTCAGAGGCAAAGCTTAGAAAGATAAAGACAGGACTTGGGCGCCACATTCACATCATTCAAACACATGGAAAAGGACCACCGCGTACTGACTCTAAGCAACCATCTGCATAATCCAAAAGGAAGTCAGTAGTTGCTGAATAACCTGTCACATGAAAATGAGCTTTTGACAACCAATTGTATTCATTGGGATAACGCTCAAATTCAGCATCTGCAAACTGACTAGCAGAAGATTATACAGGAAGGAGAATATTCATATTGTATATTGAGAAAGGAACATACTACATGTGTTTAATTTCAAAATAAAGTTTTTACCTTCAAGTTGTTAATGCACTTTAACAAGTTCTAAGAACGCTAAGTTTTTTAATGTAGTTCTTATAAAATACTGGCAGAAACAAAAATGTAACTCTGTGATTTAGAAAAAATATTGAAGCGTATTCCATTATTTTAAAACAATGAAAAGAACATATTCTGCCTTCGCCTAGAATTAGTCACATCAGGAATTAGCTCTTTTTGTTACAATTCTAGCTCAGCACACAAAATGATTATCAAAATTCAAATGGTAAAGCGCTCTGCCCAAGAGCGGGCAAACAGAAAAGCAGGGGAAAAAAAATAATCCAACCCATCCACGGAACATTAAGAAACGTCTTGTCTGTTTCATTAAAACAAAGTAACACTGTAAATGCTTTTGTCCTCACAATATATAACAAATTGTAGCAATTTATAATCTATTCTATGATGTGATATAAAAATTAGAAGTAGTTAAATAACATCTTTACACTTATCAATCCACAAAAATTTAAAACTTCAGGAACAGAGGGTGATTTCTAAAAGAAAAATATGTTTAGGTAAATTTCTGACTGAGTGTGTTAGCACTGAATTTTCTAGAGATATTATCTCAAACCTTTTTTGGGATAGGTGTGTAAGGCTGTTAACACACACTGCATACAACTGCTTTTGATTATTCTGAAAAAAAAGATGAACATTGGAATTGGCGCCTCCTGGGGTATCTGAAGAAATGTTTTTTAATTAAAGGTTGATAGGAAAGAAAGTGCTAACATTTTGACTGTCATTTCACATTCAGAGGTCGAAAATTGGATGCAGGTTCAGAGGCTGCACTGAAGTTGAATATGGAGTCAAGAACTGGAAGAGGAAAAATTGTTCAGTAAGAGAGAACAAGATTGCAAGCTTCGACTTTTCAGCATCAATATGCCATGAAAATTCATAAGAGCAATTCCACTTTTTATAAGTCTACTAGAGTCAGGCCAAAAATAAAGCTTTTTCATCCACTCAGTGAAAAGATAAAACAATAAATCTATTAAATAGCTGAGGCTGCCTATTCCACAAAGCAGGTTTCAGATTCCGACACAGTAGTGAAGAGAGCTTTTGAAACGTACAAATCCATTTTTAGCCAGAACAAGAAAGTTCTTTTATATGTTTCTATTATAACTGTTTCATAGTAAAATGCTGCTCCAGGCAGGAGCAGAGATCAAGCCTGCCACGTTCACATTGGAGAGGTCAGACTGTTTGCACTGTCCGAAGCACTTATTGGGATTCCACGGCATGAGCTCACAAACCCATACACTGGGCTTCATCTCCAGAGATCATCAAATTCCTCCAAACAGCAGAACACTTATCACAGAACAATATTAATGCTACTTCCACCAGAAATACTCTCTCCGATGCATCATGAGACACACCGCATATGGCTATTAAGGGCATCTAGCTCTTTAAAGTAGAAAGAAAGAGGCTCCTTAAAGCAAAACACACACCCAGGATATCCCTTGGTGGAAAAGATAACCAAAGAGGGTGCGTGGGTTTTAATCACAACAGCTTGAGTTTGAGGAACAAACTCCCTATTCTATTCCAAAAATTTTCTGTTTAGACAAATTACCATCAATAGGACCGTTAGCGCCCTAAGGAAACAGACATTCCGAAGGGGATTCAATGGTATAAACGGTGATGACTGTAAGTGATAGTTGAGAAAAGGCTGAACTTCTCTTCTCCTTATGTTCATGAGAAATGGGTTTGTCATCCTACAGGTCTCCATCTACTCACCTGCAGCAGACCTTGCTGGCTCAAAACAATCAGATTTTTGCATTTAAGGCTTATATACAGAATACATTTTACAAGTAACCTCTCAAAGGTCCATCAACTGTATAAAACTTTGGATACCACAGAACATGTGGATATGACATTAATACTCAGTGACTACAAAATTACACTATTTTGTTATACATACTATTTTATCCCATTTCCTGTTGTACGTAGATATTCAAGAGAAAACTGCAACGATTAAAGTAAGATTTGAGAAACTTTGCTAAACATTGATTTTGTTTAGATTTGTCCTCTATTTCAGCCCTCCCCCTCCCAATATCAAAGACATGCTCATGTTCTTTGTAAGTTTTTCTGTAGTAATGGTATCTGATGACACTCAAGCTGGTCTACCACAGGACTCCAATTTCTGTATCTATTAGAAAGGCTCAAAGTTAATTGTTCCAGCTTCTTTGGGGAAAAATTATTATTCCAGAAAAACAGTGTTTTGGTGATGCTCTAGAGAATTCCTATAGACAGGCCTCACAGCTGCAGGCCTGTGTGAGCAGTGGGTCACCCTGCAGCTCCAACCCTGTCCTGCGACCAGGCAAATTGCAAACGCACCACCCAGTCTCTCAGTATTCACGCAGCATCATCCAGCGATTCCTCAAACATTCTACAGCTTCCCAGTGAAATGCACAAAGGCAACGTGCTGACTCCCTTCCCTTCTTCTGCTAGGCCTATCGCATTCACCTGACATTTCCAAACACCACCTGGCATGGAACGATAAGAGTTTGGGCAACATGCACCTCTGAGGCAGCCAGCCTAGAAGCCAGGTGTTCTGTGGCTTCATGCAGCTATTACCTAGTTCTCATCAAGTGAGTATTCAAAATAGTGAGCACAGTGCTTCTCAAAATATTTCAGTGTGGCTCCTGTGAAAAGTCCTGTCTTTGTGCCATCCTGAGCAGCAGCAGCATTCCTCCACCATGTATGAAAACAGTCTGTAATTACTACATGCAACTGTAGGCATTGACTTACACACTAGAAACCGAGCAGCTGCAGCTAACACCGCTTTCTCTAACACTTTGCAACCTCTGGGCAAAGAGGGAATCAAAGTGGATAAATGCAGTATTAGAAGGAGAATTTGAATAATCTCACCTATCATAAAAGTTCACAACAACGAAAAAAACCTTAAAGCACATGCTCTCCCGCTAACTAATAAAGAAACATTGAACACCGCCTATGACAATAGATGAAGTGTTCAAAAACTCAAAACTTTCTAGTGTGGGGGAGATCTAAACTACTCAGTAGGAAGAGAGTGCAGGGCCACATTCTATGGAAAAAATATACTTACTAGTTTTGCTTCTTTTCTCCTGCTTTCAAGAATGTGAAACAGAAAATAAGTTCTATGCCATGTCATTTGGCAGTAGAATGGCTCTGATGGCATAGTTCTGAATTATTTTTAGTAGTAATGAAGGAAGTGGTTGATTCAAGTAAAGTATGTTTTAAAGAAAACGGAAACATTAGCCTTCATCTTCATTGTTTTTTATGGAAACTGTTTTAGTTTGCCCTTGGTTCTTTGTCAACTGGCATGAACTGTGAGCTAGCACAAACTGATAATATTAGTGGCCAGTTTTCTGAATCTTTCAAACTGAGTGAGGTTCTGCAGTTTCAGATGTCAGCAAGTAACTCCTCATGTACTTTTACATTGCTTAAGAGCTCTAAAGTATTATTTCACATCACTGCTTGTCAAGATTTTTTTAAAGAAGTTATTTTTTGAGAACAGATTTCACTTTTTACTATCCTTTCTCTCTGAATCAAATGAGCGGAAATTCCATATAGAAAGAAAATACATTAAAACTACGGTGACTATAGTACACTTAATTCATACATTCTTACTACAGAAAAATAATTCTGTTCTTAATTTTACAATGTAAATTTGGAAAGCAGATTGCATAATATTAACAAAATACATTCAACATCCTGATAGTTACCAAATAACTTGGTAACTTGTGTCCACATGACATTTCCGAGCACATGCGATTGAGCCTGGACCACCTGGCACTGAGCAACAGAGCTTGGGCAAACAAGAGCCTCTCAGAGACAGCCAACCGGTAGGCCGGTTGTTCTACGGCGTTGTAGAGTCACAGTTCTTTTTTGATGAATAAAACCTTTTCACATAATTCTAGACATAAACAGAAGAACAGTAGCTGGAGTGAGAGAGTTGCTAGCAGAATATCGTTCTTCCTTTTTTCAGCAGTCCACTCAAACTCAGCACAACTTGATAGCAATAAAAAGTCATTGCCGTCTGTTCAATGATCATTTGATATCTTATCTAGAATCAAATTGCTGTCAAGCTAAAAAACTTGTTATCAATAAGGCTTAAAAGGGCCTTAACGGAAAACAGTTTTGGTTAAAGTTTTACGTAAACTTTATGCAACACTTCCTTCCTCTCCCCCTTCAAAAAACCCCAAAACAACAACAACAACAACAAAAACCCAATAAAAGAGCTTTATCATTGGTCTGCAGTTTTGCCTTTAGTTTGTTAAGTTAAAGCACATGTCAGAGAACTTTCTGGAATTGTCCTGCTCAGAAAATATGCTACATATTTTCTTTTTAAAGAGGAAGAAAATACTGGTCTTCAAAATTACAGTGTGGAAACACATCTTTCAATAACTCTGAGCCAGATGAGCAAGACTTCATTTTACTACACTGAAAAGAAGACTTCTCATGGTATATATGCATTTTCCAGACAAACTCATCATCATGACGGGGGTTAAGGAATGCAGATTCAATGTTATATTCCTTCCTGTTAGAGAGACATTAAACAAAATGCCGATAAGCTTTTCTGGATTCTTAGCATGATAACAACGGAGTAAGCTAGCCTTTAAAAAGCTAAAACCCTAAAAATCCTACTTCTTTGGCTCCCCAGTCATGCTACTCTCCATTTTATCTCTTTCTTTGGATTCTGAAAAAAATCTTGTGTGGGTGAGATGATAGCTACAAGCTATTACAAGTGTGCTAGCATCTTCCTAACTTTCGTGCTTTATGATTAAGGGCCAAAGGGCAAAAATTTTGGAAATAAGTCTTGCTTGAAGATGATTTACTGAAATACTCAGTAATTTAATGATCAGTATTTTACCTTTGAATAGCTCTCTGAACACACCAATAAGAAATAACACTACTAGGAAGTACAAAAAAATGTTACTGTGGTCCACTGTTGGTAAGCATGGGGAATGTTAATTATAAACTCCCATTCTTCTGGAATGCTTTGCTCTTATAGGGCCAACTTTGTTTTAACTTCTGCTTTTAAAACTCTGATTACATAACACCCCATCCAATAACTCAGACACTGAATTTTACATTTGATTTATCAAGTTCTGCTCCTTATGCAAATGAAAACGTTCAAAGAGGAGGGTATAATTAACCGATCTAAAGTGTTCACACACAGTGATAGTAATGCAGTGTTGGCACTGGAATAAACCTGACTCTGAATTTCATTATTGGCCTTGATTTAGCCCAAAGTTTCTGGTCAGCCAACAGACTGTGTATCATCCACAGAGACTGCACATTTCTGTAAGTGTGTTTTTACTTGGTGTCAGTGCATATCTCCCTCTTTTTTTGCAGCATATTTGCATTATAGAAACTACAGATTTATTTCAAAGTCCAAATCTAGAAAGGAACAATCACATTTGCTAAGTTTCTGACTCTCAGAAAGCTTGTATTAGATTATAAGAGAAACTACACATTTGACATATAACCTAACTAAATGGCATTCTTTCTCCTTCCCAATGCATACTCACCTACTTAATCAGTAAAATCCAGATTATTTTTCCCCAAAATTCAGGACATTATCAAATAAATCCTATTTTCTTTATAACCAAGAGAAATGTTTTATTCTAATCTGAACTCTGACTGCCTATTTGTCAACAAACTGTAAACTGCTTACAAAAGGTCTCAGCTATTTGTGTCAACATTATGTAGTATGACCTTTTTAGAAAAGTATGCTTATCTAGGGCAATTAATAATGTGAGTGATTTTAAAGGATTTTCTACTGAATCTGCTCAGCTAGCTTTTCTGCATTTTTAAACAATACATAAGCATAAAAACCCTAACCAACCAAGACAATTAAAGCTGCGCTAAAGTATCCGTACAATAACTTAATGTGAATTTCTACTGGCTTGAATAAAGTACGATGAGTAGCCTTTTGTAATGCAAAAGGCAATAAAATAGAAATACTCGGGCACTTACTAACCATCAATTGTGATAAATTATTTTTTGCTTAAAAAAAAACAAAACAAAAAAACCAACCCCAAAGATACCTAGAATTTTAGTTAATACTTATGTTTCCCTGCAAGTGTGTAGTTCAGTTGTTTGAATTTCTTCTAGCCAAACTGTATGGGAGCAAATTTTTGTGGATGTTCAAGGCTGCATTCCTCAATATGGACACTCACACTACAGCCTGTGCATAAAATAAGCAAAAATATTTTTGCATACGAACGCATTCATACTCTCATTAGTCTGTAAGTGCATGTTAACAATGATACTGCAAAAAAAGTATATGTAAATTTTTGTACCATCTTTATAATTAAATATAATCACAAATTCACTCTCATGTCTTTATTTAGCTACTCGAAACACTGTTTTACAGGCTTAAATTGAACTAAACAGAGACTTCCTAGACTTTAGGATATTTTTAAGACTATAGCATCTAGGAGCAAAACCACCTCTTCTTCCTGGAGGTTAAGTAGCTTTCTGAAAATGCAGGCTAGATTTCTGGTCAATAGTTTTGATTTTACATGAACCGAGACTCCCTCCCCCCTTAGCTAGAGAACCATGTTAAAATAAAAAGCTTAGGCAGCAATCTGTGACAAAACAAAGAGAGATGCAAACTTGCTAAGTAATCATCTAAAGCCACATTTAGAAAAATTAAAAGGCTACTTGCACTTCAGAAGGATTGATTAGGTGAGGCCTGCATTGGCAGTAACACAAAATTAAATTAGTAAATGGTAGCTCTGACTGCTCTGAGAAGGAGGGTGTGGGGGACACCCACTACAACTGTTCTAAGGAACCACATCATTCCACTTCAAGGAAAGTTGCACAGCTTCTTTTTCTTATTAGTCTTATTCAGGAATCTGCTCATTTTCCATCCAAAATGCTGAGTCTTGAATGAAAAAACCCAGTGCTAACTTGTCATGAATTGCTGTTTCAGCACATAGCAGCCTTTGATCACATCGCTAAGTTGTCCACATTTCACTAGAGAGATATCATTACACAAATTTGTATTTACAAAACAAATAGTATATATAGTTTTCCTTCCATTCTAAGTATTTGTAAACTTTCCATAAAAGTGATGGTGTGCATATGCATGCCGTGCTTCCCGCTTACACCAGCAACTCTTTGCCTCTCATGATGTAGCTCCCACCCGTTTTTATTCCAGTGTTTTCCTTCTAATGCAGGAGTCTTTCAGTCTCCCACCTTTATCTTGCATGTTGAAGATGCTGCGTGCTTCTCCACTTCCTCTTTTCTCTGTTTCCACACACTAGGAATCACCTGTTCAGCAAACCATATCCAATTCATGCAACATTTTCCTCCTCAATCCATACGTATATCACCCTCCTTTCAAAGAGCACAAGCCAGATAGTTTACGTGTGTTAGGACCATGACTCCCTTTGGTCAGGAATGAGAGTCTTCACAGATAACAGCTATTCAGGCATAGCTATTCAGAACGTAAATAAGCCAACAAGGTAAATTAAGATGCCAGGCAAAGTTAGGATGCTAACGGTTGTCACCAACCATTTATTTAATTTGCAGGCAATTACAGAGATGGCAAAAGCTAGCGACTGCTAATCACCAGCAAAAAGCTCCCACAGGTCCACGCTATTTTCTTTCTGTTTTCCACTCCAATCAGTTGGTTTCTACTCACTGTTGTCTAAAACCACCCTGGAAATCTCAGAATTAATTCCACTCCTTGTTCAAAATCATCTGTTATCAAGAAGTGATTTATCTGTTCCTGGCAAGTTCAGCCTCCTATAACATCTTGAAACCTAAAGAAACATCCTACATCTTTGTCCTCCCCCAAGCCCATTTCTTCCTCTTCTATAAATATCCCTTTCCTTGTCCTTTCCAAGGTCTACTACCCCGACAAAAGTCCAGCTTTCCAACATAGCTTTTAAGTTCAGCTGACTTTAAAGGCATGTCTCTGTTTTAGCCTTCTTATCTAGAAATATTCACCTCAGGTTCCATTTCATTCTGCAGTTTTAGTATTACTTTCCTCACTGAACACTTTGTCCTTTTTGATGTCACTACTGTTCCTCTAGTGCCACTTCCTTTATCTCAATATTTTTTCCTTCCTATTAATCTCTTTCTAAAGTATTATTCATCGGTCCTGTCTATTCTACCAAGACACATCTTTGTGGTATCCAAGACAGTCAGATTAGACACTGTACGACATTACTAGCACCAGTTACCTTACTTTCCTTTATCCTTCTTTCCAGGAGAGTAAAGAAACTATGGGACTTTTTAAAATGTCCATTATGCTGTAAGACTATTTAAATGTTGCTTCTGTTCCTCGGAATAAGAAAGGCCTGTACCTATGCTCAACAGTCAATACCATGCATTGCCCTTACATGCTAATCCACCCATCCATCCACCTCCTGTCAACATCAAGGCAAAACAAATACGTACTTCAACGTGTCCTTAAAGTCAGCAAGTGATCTACATCAAACCATAGCCTAGAGAGAATTCCAAGGAAAAAAGCTCCTCAGAGGACACTCTACCAGCAACCCTTCTTCAATTACAAAAACTGAGAAGCCTAGGGAGAAAATGAGTAAGCACAAATAAGATCTTAAAGATCACAAATGACACATTTTTAGTATCGATAAAATGAGACATTAATACAGAAAACAGAATGTATAGTAGCCCTGTGGCACCACATCATAGATTTTTTTTTTAAACTAGAGTTAGTTTTCAAAAAAATCTATTTCACTTTTCAGTTATTCTTTTTAGAGGAAATAACAGAAATATTTAGCTTTTCCTTTTAAAAAATAATTCTAATTAAATATTTCAGAAACTGATTAAAGCTACTTGAAAGTGTTCAAATAATCTTTGAGTTTAAACACCAAGAATACTATGTAAAAACCTCAAAGATGCATATCAAAGCCACAAAATAATTTGAACAAATAGAAAATGTATGAAGAAAAATAACTATAACATCTGTATCAAGACTATAACTGAAATAACTGTTCTTGATCAAAGTACTTTATAAATGCAAAAACTCATCTTGAAGGTGAAACGGGAATGCTACATTATTTTGCCTCATAAAATGAGGAATGTGTTAACTGGAATTAGTTTTTTCTTGCTAAGACACTTCAGAAATATCTTTTAATAATGAAGACTAGACTTCGCATTCCGATCAAAACAATTCTTCCACTGATTAAATGAAAGAAGGGCGCTCTCTATGCTTACTAATAAAACTCTTCATGAAAGAAATAAAGGCTGATCGACTCACGAGTCAATCAGTCCTTCCATTCTAATAATCACTGGGGAAGTCCTAGAATATTTGAAACTAAGCCAAATATTATTCCTTGCCAACCAAGGCCAGTTAGTTAGAACTAACAGAATTAGTCACAGCAAGAGGTAGCAGAACAACTTGTTAGTCTTTGCGGAAAATTAAAAGCAAATCTGTAGTCACATTTCTCAGGTAAAACACTGACCCTTCCCCATTTGCGTAGCTTGAGTCTCTCCCCCCATTTTCAGATGAAAATGTCTCTCCTATTTGAATGGACTCAGTCTAGGATCAACTGCACAAAAGAGGTGAGCTTGCTGTATCCAGGAACAACTCCAGAAAGAATTTTAAAAGTGAATAGTTCTTTACCGCTGTCTTTTCTCCAGGAACGTAATTTCCTCCCACGTCTGTTCCAGCAGTCACATTATGGCTGCTGCAAGGCCATGCACTTGGTCAGCCATACCTGTCAGCTCATCTGGAGGTAAAGTAATGAGTCCTTCTAATTACTTCCCAACTACTTAAGAAACTAAAATCAGTTGGTTAACTTTTTAAAAAATACATCAGTAGTTTAATATTGTCTTAAAGCATTATTAGAACTGACTTTCTAGTTTAACAAAAGCAATTAGAAGCTGCAAAAAAATAAAGCGGTCACCTTAATGCAACCGTTCTTTTCATATTTGGTGCTCAAACAAGTTATAAACTTGAATGAGTATTAGGTCAATCTCTTAATTTTTAATAAATTTTAATAAAACTAGCTTTTAAAGCAGGCATCAGCAGCAACATTTGTAACTGTTACAAAAAAATGCATATTATTAAACAAGCACACAAAAATTTAACATAATTTACTGATATACAATTAATTGTTCCTACACGCACAATAGCTGTATTAGAATGAGACAGAATTCAATACACCACGCAAACTGCTTTGCACATTTAAAAAGTTGGATAAAACTACTATAGTAGCATATTGTCCTTAAGCTAAACAAGAGAGGCATTATTTCCATTGAACTCTATAGAACCCCAGTGACACTGTGAGGTGACTGGGGAAGCAGTACACATTAACATAAAAATTCTGAGCCTACTGGAGAAAAGCAGCTTTGTGGAAAACTGTAAAAGTGAAGCACAAATACAGAAAAAATTATCCAGAGCGGCTACACAGTACAGCACAGTAAACACCTTCCTACCCTGAAATACTCTGAGAAAGAACTGAATTTCAGTTTGTTTTCTGATAGTGGTGTTTGTGTTGATTTTTGCATTGTTTGGGTTTTTTTGATGTGGGTTTTTTTTGGGGGGAGGGGAATCTTTGTTTTTTATTTTTAGGAAAAAGTTATTTTATTAATTTAAAAATGAGTACAGCCTGTCCAATATACAGCTTGTTTTCTAAGCAACATTTATAAAACTGTGTATTCCTGCTGTGTTGC
>Ga0181612_148125_pt1 | contig 14361 bp, 8 predicted proteins | sample HoacroProtozoa21_FD_119630 | JGI IMG/M metagenome (GOLD analysis project Ga0181612, IMG submission 119630) | Hoatzin crop microbial communities from Cojedes, Venezuel. Combined Assembly of Gp0051906, Gp0051904, Gp0051908 | reverse complement strand
GCTCCAACACCCTATGGAAACTGGTGCACACGTGCCTGGAGATAAACAACATCACGGGACAGGTAAGCCAGTTACTCATGATTTATCACACCATCTCCCCACCTCCCTGCATAGCTGAAAGGCCGGTCATTTTAATCCACCGTAAGCAGCTTACGCTTTCTGATGTAGCTCCGCGACATTGCTCACTTCCTGATGTGGAAACAATCATTCTTTAAGTCTTGCTCTAGAAGGTGAGAAAACAGTAACCCCGCACAGATTTTGAGACTGGTAAGAAGCACTCGCAGGACAGACGTCTCCTGGAAGAGGGCCCCAAACACCATCTTCATACTCGGTGTCGAGCAAAGCAGAGGAATTTTTGTGAGGGGCCGCAGAAGAAACTTTACCTCCCAATGCAGGCCCTTGCTGCCCTGTAACGTCGTGACGGAGCCCTGGCCCAGGCTGCCCAGGGAGGTGGTGGAGTCTCCTTCTCTGGAGATATTCAAGACACGCCTGGACACAAGGTCCTGTGCAGCCTGCTGTAGGTGACCCTGCTTCAGCAGGAGGGTTGGACTAGATGACCCACAGAGGTCCCTTCCAAGCCCTACCATTCTGTGATTCTCTGTGAAGTCTGTTTTGAATAAAAGGATATTAATAGCTAAAGTTGCATGTATGAAATATATCAGATATAGTAACACAGTTGGGACACACACATATACTTCTGGGGCAAGGGAGCTGAACTGATAGTACAAATGAGTCCTCTTTTGAAAAGAGGATGGTAAACATTCCGGCCTGTTGGACCATATCTAAGTTAATGCCTGAGTTTACTTGTTCATAATCTGCTGTACATCTTTGTAATACTGCTAATGTCCTGCAGTGACTCCCTATGATTGCTTGCCAGTAGTACAAAGTGGAAAAAAGCCTGATGCTCTGTACACCAAACAGAGATTTGGATCTACTTCTGGTCTTGTGTAGGCCTGTTTCTGGCAGAATTCAGTGTGACTCGCGTCATTTGTCCCATTAAGATATCATTATAGGTTCCTTATCTTCATTTCTTCAGCAAGTATGCTTTTGAAGAAGCTTTCTTCTCTTGGCAGTTTGTCTGACAGTGGAGTCAGGGAAGGGAAAGAGTTTTTCTTCAGTGTTCAAATACGCTACATGACTAAAGTAGTAGCTCAGACTGGAAACATTTTCAGGTTTCTGTGCAGTAGACAATCCAGTTGTATTAAACTGTATATATTAATATTTCATAAGCATTGATGAGATGTATGAAATGCTTTTTTTATTGGCTTATGCCTTTCATAAGAAAAAAGTTCCTTAAATTCTGCTGTATTGATTTCTTTGCTTATAACTTGAAAAGCTTTGTTGTTTATCATTTAAGCTGTAACTTCTAAAGAAACAAACACCCAAATGAATACAGTTGTTTTTTAATAAAACAAAAAAAAGAAGCAAAGTAGATCTTCAGTTTGTCTTAGGATATTGCTGTAGAAATTAAGTGTAGGCATGACTTTTTGGGGTTTGGGTCCAAAACAGTAAGCCTAGGACAACTAGAAGGTCTGGGGAAAAGTTTGGTAAATAATTGTCCGCTCTGCCATGGCTCGAAATAATTTTGACTGGACTTTGCTTGAGATTTTTGAATGTTTTGAGGAGGAGAAAAAAAAAGGGGGGGGGAGGATTTCGCTTTGAAATAAAAGTCTGCATCTGGCTGGAAAAGGCTATGTGTTGGGGGGGGGGTTAAACATTCTTTCACTTTAAGTCATATTTTTATAACTGGCGAATTCAACTTCATAAAAATGTTGGCATGAACTGCAGTATAAAGATGAGTTTTAAAAGGCTAAAAGTGTCTTTTCAGAAATGAAAATACTTTAATGGTAACATACGTGAAGTGTCTAATGGCCTTTGATGTATTTGCACACTATGCATTGACAAACTTCATAGGTGAACGAAGATTTAAAATAACCTGCTTTTGTGGGTTGGATTAAATAAAATTCTGAAGAGTTCTGCAGATTTGTGGCGTTGGCACAACTGTGGGGACAGTAAGGTGATGAGTATGTGTGTTGGTTAAAAAAATGGCCTCTTTGAAGTGGGGTTGCTGATGAAGAAATGGTACATGGTACTATGGACAAAGTTTCCCTCTGTCGGAGTGTCTTTCAGCTCAGTCATCGGGCTCTAACTCTGCCAACTTTCAGTGGAATTTTACCTATATAGTTACTTCTATTATGAAAAGAATTTGGGGAGGGAACCTTCCATAGAGCATCTGACTGAACTGTCATACTGTAATTCAAACTTTACTATTTTTGTTGAGCTTCAAAAATTGACAAATTTAAAAATGAGTTTTTTAAAAAACATGGCTATTATTTAGCCTAGTTTAAATGGTAAAGTCAGTAATTCAAAACAGAGGGTTACAACTGTAGTAAGAAGGCATCTGGTAGTTAAACTTCATTTTCCTGCCACTTTTGTTTATAAACAGTATCAACATTTTGTAGTTCTTGCATTTAATCTGACTGAAGTTGTATTTGTGTTTGCACATGTGCAATCTCTCATTGCTTTATAAACAGTAGTCAGTCACACACAAAATATTTGATTGGAAATTGATGGTAATTCATATGTTGCAGATCTAACGGACTGCTGATTTTCTGTTTTTTTCCTATGGATTTTTTTTAATTCATCTTGCACTTGCCTTTTTTCTTCTTTTCAAGTGTCAATTTACAGTATCTGGTTTTACGACAAGAATGACTGTCATCGAATAGCAAAACTCATGGCTAAGTAAGTACAGTGGTCTTATTCTGTAATTCTTTTATGCAATACAGAAAAAAATATTGACCCTATTTGTCCTATTAAATGTGTTTGGTTTTTTTCTCACTCTCCTTAAATAGAAAAATACAAGGTTCTTGCTGGTTCTTTGTATTTTTTAGTAATCAAAATGTTTGGTTTTTTTAAAAACTACATCATCAAAATTTTCATGAGTGGTAAAAAAGTCAGTTCAAGTATTAGTTAGCATGCTCCAAAGAAAGCAAGTATAAACAGTGTTTATTTTACGTTTCATGTTGTATAGGGATGCTGGCAGAAGACCCTCTGATGCAGAAAGTGTAATCAAATAAATGATGGCTACATTTTTTTGTTGGGTTTGTGATTTGTTTGGTGGTGTACTGGTTTTTGTTTGGGTTTGTGTGTTTTTTTTAAGGCTTAGTTGTTATTCCCGACTGAAGTGAACAGATTGGAGAATAGTGGGAGAGGTAGGTGGAATTTTATAGAATTCAAGTGATGTTAGGAGAGTAAGCAGAACTATGAAATAATGGGAGCTTGTTGTTGCCAATTCTGGATTGTTTGATTTTTGTTTTACTTCTTTCTTTCTTTTTCTGCATTGGAGATAAAGTTTCTTTATAAAGCTACCATGTCACTTGCTATTATCTTGTGGTTCCAAGGGCTTCTAAGATATCATGCAGCAGGAGAATTTCTGAAGTGATCTCAATTTAAAGCAATCTTGAAAGACTGTGTTTGCAATAACATGGGTTTGTTAGCTGGTTTTAGCTGCTGTCGCTGTAGCCATATGGTTAATGTATCTGTACTGTACATGGTTGCCCTGCCACAGCTCAGGAGGGCTTCAGACTAGAGTACAGAAGTTTGTGTGAACAACAGAGGTCAAAGAAGGCTGGAACTGGTTGAGTTGGCAATGTGGCATAAAGTCTTTAAAACTTCTTGTGATTGGAGGGTTTTCTTGCACCTTTTTGTTCCTTCAGATGAGGCCTTGCAGATTAAGTCAAGACTTCTTACTGATAGAAAAGGATGAGCATTAAACAAATCTTCAGTGTTCTTACAAGGGGAAGGAACTTGAAGTGTGTGACAGGGTAGTTCTGCATTTTTGCTAGTGTATGTATTGCATGGGATATCTTCTCATCCCTAGTTCTCTGCTTTTCTTCATCACACTCGGCTTTCCTGAACTTTCTTTTTTATTGCATGCCTTAATCACCATGTCATGTCTTGCAAGTCAGAACATCTTGAAGACTGGCAAAACTTAATTATATGGAAACTAGTCATAGTGTAGACATTTTAAGCTGGATGCTAATATCTTATTCTGAGATTTTTGTTTTGGGTTATTTTGGCTTCCCACACAGAAGCAATGTAAGACAACACACATGACAAGACTTGATATCAAGGTCTCTTTCTAAATTCTTACTTTTTTTTCTCTCATCCTGATAATCCTGTACAGTTTCCCATGTTTGTTTTTTTTTCTTCTCCCCAGCTCTGTTGGACTTTTTGCTGTTATTTGGCTTGTCTAAATATGAGGATTAATTATAATGATTAATGGAAAACAATTGTGTGAAACTGACTCTCAGAAATTGTTACCCAAACAAATAAAATGTCAGTTGCCTCTCTGCTTTATAAGCAGAGCATCAGAACAGCAAGGTTTTCATGTTTTAAAGCACCTTTTAATTTAAAACTATGACTAATGTTTGCAGTGGGGGGGAGAGCGGAATCCTTCAAACTCTACCATACTCTTATTCTGTCATGCACAGCTGTACTGCAGATCTAAATGTCGTGTAGCAAACTTGAGTTCATTTAGTAATAAACTAGTCGCTATAGCACAAATCACGGGCTATAGATACTTCAGTGTAATCAGGTAACAGACCAGTCTAGCCATGGCTCAGCAGTCCATAAAGCACATCTACCCTTTTTGCTGAGTTCTGTAATATTCTGGGAATAACTGTAACCCAGTAGGTTGATTTAAAGTCAGTCTGGGAATGGTCAAAGCTTTATTGTCATCTGCTTTGTAAACTACTGTAGCCTGCCTTTCCTTGGGTCCCCGATGCCTGTACTGCAGCTGCTTTAACACACAGGCAGAAGTGCCAAAGCTGGCATTATTGTTTTGCCTCTGTTAATGGGCGAGATACTCACACACTCTTGTAATTGTAATATCTCGGCACCCTAGAAAGTTTCTGAGATTACAAATTACTTTGAAAGGTCAAAAAGTGGAAATGTATTTTTTTGAATGTTGGATTTTTTTATGATAGGTGTTGGAACGACTGTGGATTAGGAGTATCTTTGAAATGGAAATTAGAGTTAATGCATCAAGCAGACTTTGGGGAACATGTATTGAGCTTTGTCACTTGAGACTTATGCAAGTGAAACTAGAGAAATCAAATGTGTACCTAAAGATTTATTGATTGGATATTCACAGAATACAGTTAAATTTTGTTGAGCTGGCTAGGACCTCACTTTAGTATGATTTTTAGTCTTGGCTGCCATTAACTTGGTAAAAAAAGGTATAAGTGATCTTTGCTAGTGTAAGTACTGCTAGTAATAAGTCTTTCATTATCTGAGTGCTGTTTATAACGCCTTTCTTCATTATTAGATTGTGGAATGTCTGAATGCTTCCAGTTCTTTTTTCCTTTAAAATTGTGTATTGGTTTGGGGCTATCAAAAGTATTTGGAAAAGCTGTTTTTATACTGAGAAAGTGTAAGTATACTTACTAATTTGTTGAAAAATCATTGTGAAATGAAATCACACTTCATTTGGTACCACATGCCTTACAGATTCTGAGTATCTAAAGATTCATATTAGGGAAAATAAAATGAAGGCATTTTAGTTGCACGTTACCGTAGCATGGAAAAGCTGCACTTCTGAGGCTGTTGTTACAAACTTGATGAAAAACAGATTGATATTATTTTGCTGACATCCATTTCCACAAACATCAAGCTTTCTCTCCCCCAAAATGGGTAGAAGGCCGTCAGAAGAAAAGCAAAAACGCTGATAATTCTGTGTGCTTCTCTACAAGACGGAGGCTGAAATTGCAGGAATTATTTCATCCTGGGATGAAAGATGTATTTAAGAAAACTTAAAATATACTTTTAAATTTAAAAAATAAAATTGCATCTTGGAGAAGGAAAGCTGCATTTCAGCTTATAGTAGCAGGCTCCATCAGGCTTAGCTCAGTATGTTTTGAAATATATATTTATGTTGTCTTCCAAGAGTATTAATTTTGTTCCGTAGTTTTTGTCTTTGTCTTGGGTGGAAATTTGGATTGGCACACTTTCGTGGGGGTCTTTTTTATCACTGATAGGAAAGAGTTCTGCCTTTATAGTATATCAGAGCTTCAAAAACATAACCATAAAAGGTTTCAGGGAGATTTGCATTCTCTTTCCTGCTGTTTGGCTTGACCTTATTGTGCCAGACTGAGTTAACAAGATTGCAGGCCATCCATTTATATTTTGGTGGCTTATCTTTAAAAGAAAAGTAAATTAGCTTTAGTGTGGGCTTTGTAATCGCAGACTTCACCTCTCACATTCTCTCTCTCTCTTTTTCCCCCTGCTCCCTACACTCCTCCTGTGAGGTTGTGCCAGGTATATTTTCAATGCTCGAAGTGTAAATATTCTGAAGCAAACTGTCACAGCAGCTACTGTGTCCCCGAGGGAATATGTGCCTCTTCCACTGTCTGATATAATGGAAAGAAACAGCAGGCCTTGCTTAAAAAAGATTTAATCCTGGATTGCACACAGAGCATGCTCAGTGTACAGATTTGCTTTAGTTGACTGTTTTCCCCAGCAAAGGTATTTGATTTACAGAACTTTTTTTTTTAAAAGAATTCTAGAATTTTCTGAATTTAAAAAAAAAATTATGGGAGTCATCAAACTGCTAACTTTAGAAAGAATTAATTTGGGTCAAGTCAAGCTGATTGAGGTATGAACTTTCTACAAGTAGGACAGAAACTAGGCTTTTTCAAATCTTTGTGAAACTATTGCACTCTGGCATGTAAACTTGTTGGGTTTTTTTTATTTTTATGTTAGTTCATAGGCTTGTTTTACCCTGTTTCAGCAGTGAGACCCAAACTGGCTTCTAAGATACTCTCCCACTTCTAGCTTGCTGCTAGTATCTCGGACGGTTTTGGGAGTATACTGTTCCACAGTTACCCCTTCACCACCATCTGAATGTAAGCTGCACAAGACAGAAGGTGCAGGAAGAGCTGTTAGTTACCTACATGAGAAGATAATTTAATTGTTACTCTTCAAAAAAAAAAAAAGTAAACTTTAAAAGGTTACAAATACTTCATAATGGACAATAGAAAAATCTTACTAAATGTTTTTCAGAAATCTTTGTGAAACGTTTCTGTGAAATGGATGTACTCCCTGATCATGTTTTGCTGCAAGACTAGTTAGTGCTATGTTGCTGGGAAGATGTTTTGTTGAAACCTGCTGGACCAACTAGTTAAAAGCAGAAGGAGGGTCTCAAGACTGAAGCCTTTGCTTCACCTATCAGGCTGCACATGCATGACTTCAGCTGTCCAGAATTTTCCCCTAACTGAAGTATTTTTTTTCTGACACAATTATGCTGATACTTAAAATCTCAGCAAAGTGTTCTGGTGCTTTTACCTTGCCCTTTCTCACCCCTAGTTTTGGAGTTGAATTTAGATAAGTCCTAAGTCAGGACTGTATGACCACGTGAGGTGCTAGGACAAAATGTTCTCTCAGGGTGTCTCCATAGAAACATTTGCACAGTATTGAGCTGCTTCGTCCAAACGAGCACAAGATGCAGTTCTTGGCCATTGTCGGAGAGTGGAGATTGGCCTTCCTATCCTGAGTTGCATTTGGAGGCGAGTGCTTGCTTACAAGCAGAGAAAGCTGTACTAATAATGAGAAGCTGGTTAAATAAGCAGCTTGTACGATTAAAAATTTCCAAAGCAATTTTGAAAGCAACATTGAATTGTTAAAAGCCAAATCAAACCCTTCTTCAAATAAACACAGCTAAACTCTAGTAAAGTAAAGAGGCTTGGTTGCTAGAAAACTGGGAAGAAACTTCTAAGACTAGAACTATTTTTTTTCCTCAGAAATGGCAATATAGAGGTGCATATACCTCATTGCTCTACAGTCTATAAAAATCTAGAGTTACTTCTGAATCCAAACTGACCCAAAGAAACTGGAGGCTGGAATGATTGACACTTTCTGTGATTGTTGTGATGGCACCTCTTGGCTCCCCCATCAGCCATCAGTTCCACAGCATGAGAGTTCAACTGACGTGCCAGCTCCAGAGCTCTGCCCTGTTTACAGTGCTTGTTTTTTCTTAACATATTTGATTAATGCAGGCTTAAAAAAAGAAGGGATTACAGGCTGGTGTGTGTTTATTTCAAGAGGATAAGCTTTAGTGTATTGCACAGCCATGTATATCTTGTGAACTGCGTATGGATTAGGAGTAGAACTATATGCTGCCTTTACTTTTATTAATGAAATGTACCAGGTACACATCATCATCTTGCATATCTTAACCATCTTTTAAACTTTTTTTTTTAATAATATTCTATGATTCTGTGATACTTGAGGCAGGTAGGGGTAGAGTAGAATTGGCAAATGAACCATAGACACTGAAGGCCAGAGGGAAAGATGTGTTGTAGACCTGCAGGTAATTGGATGACTGCAGGGCAGCTAGAGAAGAAAATCGTTTGCCTTTCTTTCCAGAGCCTTAAGTGGGCGAGTAAGGGGTAACTTGCTCTAAGCCTTCTTGCGGACTGACTCCAGAGACATCTGGTATAAGCCAGCTGTGTCCAGTGTCCCCGTGGACACTTCCCAGTGTCCTTGTTTTATTGTATAATGGCAGGCCTTATCCTAAATTAGAATTGTTTTGTAAGTCATTTCATTGAATGACATAGCTTGATTTGGCTAAATATGGAAAAAATGCATGTTAGGAAATAAAGAGTAAAAAATTTATTTTGCTCAGTACATGTGCTCTTTGTGTAACATGTGCTTGAATGTTGACGTATTTTATTGTAAAAATGTCTAAATAAGACAGTTTTACAGAAGTAGTGTTTACTGTAAGCAAACTTTGTGAGAGACAGACAAGTGCTCTCTTGATTGGAGAAGAAATCGTACAGACCATTTGACAGTTTGACTTGTATAAACTTTATAGTGAATGAAAACTTGTGTAACTCTAGTCAACTATCTGTTGGGTTTTTATATCTATATAAATATAATATATGTGTGTTAATATGCTGGGAGTACTTTTTTCTTTACTGCTTTTTACAAGATGTTAACTCCAGATAAAATTTTAAAATCTTCATTGTCCTTTCCTGTTTCAGAGTGGTAGAACAAGAAGCTCAGAGATCGCAGCAAGCTTGCCAGGACAGAAAAAGTCCCAGCAGAACCAACGGCTGCAATGAAAACAGGCCCATTGACATCCTGGAAATGCTTAGTAAAGCCAAGGATGAATATGAACGAGTAAGGAAATATCTCTGTTCAAGTTTTTTGTTTGTTTGTGGTTTTTTTGTTGTCTCCTCTCCCCCCCCAACCTTATGGATCAATAAAAACACTACTTCTACTTATGAATAAGGGGCTTATGACATCATATGGAGTCCACTGAAATAGAGCACCCTGTGATTTCTGAGAGATGTGATAGAGAATAATTCTGATATACTAAATTGTCCTGTGCAATACACTCTAACCCAAGACAACAAAGTAGTGTACCTAATCCATAATTAATACGACTCTATATTCTTGTGTTTGAATTGCTACCTTCTGAGGAGAATAAATATGATTTTAAAAACAGATACTTGGAGATACAGACACAACAAAATATTTTTCTAACATACATGCATGGGCTGCTTAATTTCAGTATTGATCTACCATCTTGTTTTGTGAGATCAGTGTCAAAGAAAACATGAACAAATAGGTATATGTGTAACACTGTAGAAGAATGTACCACTGAGCGTGTCTGGTTTTGTGATCTTGAAATTCCGTCGTTGTAAATATTCCTTACAGTGCCTGACACTTTGGTTTTTCTTTCTTTTCCTCTGTGCTGCAAGTCACTGGAGGAGATCTGCTATGATCCATGCCATAATCAAGAGCATTCACTGAGCTGCGTGCTAAAATGCTTTGGCATGTTAAATAATATAACAGAAGCCCAGAAACTTCAGGAACTATCCCATGTCTGTGATACAAGCACAGATGTACAATGACTTAGAGAGAAGGGGTAATGTGGGGAAAAATGTGTGTTTTAAAATGGTGTGGGATTTGCATGTTGCATGAATTTATAGGTTTTGTCTCTGTAATTATTACCTTAATGGGCAACTATTTGCCTATTTTTTCATTATTTTTAATTTTTAAGAAAGCCTATCTGGAAACAATTTTTTTTTTAACACATCGGCTATGTTTTGTTTGAAGAGTAGGCATTCACTGCCATTGTTTCAGTAGCCTTCTTTTCAGACTGATGTCCTTTTCCCTCCTTTAAGTACACTTTACTAGCAAAGTCTCTAATTTCAGGCAAGATGGGTTGACTACCAATCATGTGATCGAACTTGAAATGTAACTTGATAGACCCATTTTACAATGATTTCTACTGCTGTGAGAAAATTTTGTCTCCATGAATAGTAAATAAAAATTGTACCCAACACTGTCTGTCTCTTCTTAGTCTCAGAAGAAGTCTTCTGGTATTAGAGATTACAGATTTAGTCATTCAGTACATTTGTAGACTATGAACCATATTTTTAATAGCTATAGACTAACTATAACAATACTGTTCCTCTGTCCTTCTGTTCCCGAGTTTACTACTCCTGTCCTGTCTACTATGTGTCTACCCTTTTAATAAATTAAATGATTTTTGGAAGGGTGAGTCTGGTATCTTTTGCCAGTTCTGAATTCACAAGTTTACATAGTGAGTTCTTTTGGGAAAGAATTATTTCATACAGTCCTGAAGACTGAATTCATACATGCAGGATGCATACAAGGGTAATATGTGGGAGATCCAAAAAAGGAAACAAAGATTCTGAACATGCCTCTCCCCAGGTGTAGTAGTAGAAGAATGTGCAATGGTAAGTAGTGTGTGAGTATAACATTGCAGAGCTGTGGTATGTTTTTTGTTGCTGTACTGGTGGGAGAAGACTTGGCACATAGTAGAGTGCATGATTCCTTCCAGAACTTGCTTGTCCAGTAGGTTACAGCAGAGTTCCTTTGAGTACTTGGGATTTGAGTCTCTGTAGGATTCTAAATTGTTAACGGTATAGTGTGGGATGAGGAGTAAAGAATGAACATGTGGATTAAGCCCTGTATGAGCAAACTTAACTTGTCACTTTCTGACATAGATTGAGGGCAGGTGAATGTGACAAACCATACAATATATTTGACCAGGCCAGATACTAGTTTCTGAAAATCAGTGATGTGTTAGATTAAAAAAAACATCGCTTCTGAGTCTCTGAGCACCAGTGCTGTTTGGGGAGAAGGTGTCTTTGTACAAAGGCCAGCATTGTGGAAGTAGCAGCTTTTGTGAGAGCACAGAAGTAAGCATCAAAACCTGAATGACTCATCTTTCAGTGTTGTATCAATTGAGACAGATTTGAAGAAACTGAAGGCTTTTTGAGAAAGGGGGGAAAAAACCCTCAAAAAAAGAAAGCATACACCACAAGAACTCACTGTTTTGGTAGTACCCTCTTAGGGTGTGATGAAGCCTTTGTCCCTCCTTGGTCTTGCAGTATTGGATAATACATATTTCCAACAGATGCTCTTAAAAGTGACTCAAAAAGGATATTCCAGCTTCTTCTCTCCAAATTTTCAAATCTTTTTCATGTGAGAGTACTGAAAAGCTTTTGCTAGAAATGAAGTTCCTGAGCATCATGGAACAGCTTCTGCAGACAAGTAAAATACTGGTAAACAGGCACTGGTATGCAGATTCTGTGATGGACAGTTGATGTCTGGTGCCTGTAATACAGTAGGGAACTATGTAGGGCATGGACTACAGTTGAGCTACTGTATAATTGGGCATTTTGTGTCTTGATTAGTTGTTGTTATCGTGTGTGTGTGTTTGATGCTTTTAGAACACTAGTAAAACTAGAATAAGTATTTAATTTCCTTTTTGTGTGTATATGTGAACTGAATCTGTTGAACACAGTCCCATAGCCTGCTGTGACTGTAGTTATGTAGAATTTGCCAGATAAACAGAATTGAGCAATATTCGTCACATTTCAAGCAAACTTCTTTGGAGAATGTTTTCTTGACCACCTAGGCTTTAGCAACAAACCTCTGGCATGTTAATTTTGGAACTCCTTGTAGCCGAGGTGTGTCAATGTTAACATGGTTAGGTAACCAACTTGTTTTGAAGATGGCTGCTTGAAAGACCTTTCCTGTCTTGATTTTTTTTTTTTTTTTCAAATTATTTTATGGCACTCAGTAATTATGCATGAATTTGTATTTAGGAGCAGAAAGTACTTATCTGCCTGGTACATTCCAGATGGATCATACAGTAATCCTTGTGTGCAGCCCACATGAGATTGGCAGAGTGTCAGCACGAGAAGGGGGCAGAGAGAGTGAAAAAGAGATTTATGAAGGTCTGAGTGACTTAATCTAGGATTCCAAATCAGCTTAATCCTTGAAGTACTCGCTACATCAAATCCATATGTGAAAATGAATGAATTCTGAGATTTTTTTTTTAATGAAGTAAATGGATGCTTTTTACAGCGTAGTGTTTTGTGTGTATGTTTCAGTATGAGCATCAAAACATCCTCTAGTGAAAAGAAAACTATTCTTTGTCTGACTTTTGTAACCGCAAGGCATCCAGCATTTCAGGCACAAAGAGTTTTGAATTTCAAGTTAGTGGCTAAAAGTTGGAAAGATGGAAGAGAACTTGCTTCTTGCCTCTGTCCCTAAATCACAATGTATAGTCTTGATTTTGTATTTATTGCTTTCAATTTGAAATTGAAAGCAAAAAAAGTGAAGCTCAGATTCTTTTTTAACTTGTTGCTAAAAAGTTTAACCCATATTTTGCTGCTGTGGCTAAGTGACCAGAGCAATCATCATGTGTTGTGTGGATGTTCAGCTATATTATATGCATAAAATACGGTAGCTATTGAAAGCTAGACTGTTCTACAGTTTTTTTTTTACTGGTGATTCAAACTGCAATAAAATTTATATTAGTTTATGTATGTTCTTATTAAAGATGAATGTCAACTCGATTTGTAATCATACTGTCTGTTATAATGCAACACTGGTCTTTTTTTTGTCTTATTCACAGAAAACCAAATTAACACCTTCTGAAAATACATGTACATGGTTAATTCAGTCTGGTGGAAATAAGTCAGTGACAAGGATGTGAAAAGCATACCTTTTTTTTCTTAGTGAAAAAATTTTGAAGCCAGTTGTCTTTTTTTAATAATAAAGAGTAAAAGCTTTATGATTACATACCAGATGGTGGATGTCTTGGTATGACTTTTATTTCCTAAAATTTGTGAATTTCAGTGTCTTACAAGCATCGGTACTCTGTACATTATCTGTATTTCAGTGAAAGTGCCATGTGAACAGGATTGTAGGAGTGGATAAATGTAGACTTAAAACTCATGTATTTGTGTTAATTTTTTTTTCCTCCCCTAGAATCAGATCAGTGACTTAAGTATTATATCAAGTTCTGGAATGCAACAAAATGCAAATCCTCCAAAGTCAGAAAGCAGAGAGTCTTCGGAACAAAAAACTTCATTACTAGTGCAAGAGCAGGTATGTTTCATCCAGACCTAAATAAGGTGCCTTTTTTTATTTATTGTTTTGTTTTGGTACCAAAGTATGTTTTTTGTAGAATGCCTGCAGTGTTGTCTGCTGAATGTATTGCCTCTTTAAATAAGCTAATGGGTTTCAAGATTTTAGGATCCTAAATTCTGTCTTTTGACTTAGCATTTAAAAGTCATAGAATCATTAAGGTTGGAAAAGACCTCTAAGATCATCAAGTCCAACTGTCAGCGCATCACCACCATGCCTGCTAAACGGTGTCCTGTAGTGCCATATCGACACGTTTTTTGAACACTTCCAGGGATGGTGACCCCATCACTTCCCTGGGCAGCCTGTTCCAATGCCTGACCACTCTTGTAGTAAAGAAATTTTGCCTAATATTCAATCTGAACCTCCCCTGACGCAACTTGAGGCTATTTCCTCTGGTCCTATCACTTGGTACATGGGAGAAGAGACCAGCACCTGCCTCACTACAGCCACCTTTTCACGTGGTTGTAGAGAGCGATAAGGTGTGCCCTCGGCCTGTTCCAGACTAAACAATCCCAGTTTCCTCAGAAGCTCCTCATAAGATTTGTTCTCCAGACCCTTCACTAGCATCATTGCCCTTCTCTGGACACACTCCAGCACCTCAATGACCTTCTTGCACTGGGAGGCCCAAAACTGAACACAGTATTCAAGGTGCGGCCTCACCAGTGCCGAGTACAGGGGCACAACCGCCTCCCTGCTCCTGCTCCCACACTATTGCTGATACAAGCCAGGATGCCGCTGGTCTTCTTGGCCATCTGGGAACCCTGCTGGCTCATGTTCAGCTGGCTGTCGACCAACCCCCCAAGGTCCTTTTCCGCCAGGCAGCTTTCCAGCCACTCCTCCCCAAGCCTGTAGCGTTGCATGGAGTTGTTGTGATCCAGGTGCAGG
>Ga0181612_146610_pt1 | contig 14361 bp, 9 predicted proteins | sample HoacroProtozoa21_FD_119630 | JGI IMG/M metagenome (GOLD analysis project Ga0181612, IMG submission 119630) | Hoatzin crop microbial communities from Cojedes, Venezuel. Combined Assembly of Gp0051906, Gp0051904, Gp0051908 | reverse complement strand
TGAACCCACAGAAATCCCAGAGGAAAAGTTTACCCTGTCTTCCCTTGATTCAGGAACCATCATGTTTGAGCTGATCCCACATTTGAGGGCCACAAATTGAAGCAAATTATTACAGGAAGGGCCACAGGATCATGACTCCCAGATCTGAACTCCAGACCCAGCCCCGGCCAATTCCGGGGGAAAATCCTGCTCATTCCAAGCCTGCCACAGGTCCAGTATAAACAGAATTTACTAGGAATGTAGCTCAGAAGTGCTGCAGTGTCTCAACAGAGCATGTGCAAAACGTATTTCCCCTGTGGTGAATCAGTGGAGAAGACTGAAATAATAAATGACTGGATTTGGTTCCAGATTTACTTTGGAACCCCCTACAAGGTGCCATAAAGAACATGTTATGCATGCTTGCTAGCATGACAGGAATATGAATGTATGCTCCGAGGCACACCAGAGCAAATTTGAAGAGCTTGGTTATACAGTAATACACAGTTCATTTTTGCTCATGGCTTCAGGTTGGCTAACATGAAATACTTTCCTCAAACCTTCATTCTGGAAGCAGCTGAAATATTTCTAGTTAAAATTTTCGAGGAACATTTATTGAGAGGGAGATCAGGAGCTTTAGGGAAAAGCATCAGCCCAAATTATTTAAATTTTACAAAGTTATCATCAGTTGAAATTGGAGTCATACTATACCAGTATATAACACTGATTTTATACATATACATTAATATAAAGTGTCTGTGTGCAAACCAAAGAGAGATGTCACATCCATTAGGAATTCAAATATCTCAAAATATTACATTAAAATATCACTGTAAGTTAATACTGATATATTAATCGAGAACTATAAATGAGACAATTCAATCTGAATGATACATATATAACTTGCTCAACAATTCAGGACTTGTCAGCAGACCTTAAAGGGGATGTTACTATCGTTATCGCTGTTCTGTAATTTAAGTGGGGACCACCTCATTTGTGTATTACGAAATAGATTTTTACATGCTCTTTATTCAAAAGATACCTCACTTGCACAGATAGGTTCACGAGGCGAACAGTAAGTGGAATGCAGATGAAGGCAGCCAGGGGTCCAGCAGCTCCTGTGGCACATGGCGCACATCTTCCTACTTGCCCTGGTGGGTGCTCTGTAAGGAAAGCTGCTGTGTTTGTTTAACTGCTTACCTGACAGAGCCCAGCCTTATCAGATGCTGAGTGCTGCAGCCCTGGCCAAGCACCTGTGCATGCTTTTTCACTTGAAGGCTCCTAGTCGCCGAGGCTTCACAGCACTTGCCCTCAGCCTTCGGGGTTGCCCAAGTGCTCTGCTGGGTGATGCCAGCGATGCAGCCCACCGCAGGACTGAGCACAGGGGCAGCTGCCTACTGCGCACCCCTGAGATGTGCAATATCCACCAGCACTGCATGAGGGGCAGTGGCGTTCGGTCTGGTAGCTCACAGGGCGCTTATGCTGATGCAATACTTGGTTCAGCCATGTTGTCGTCTGCTGATGCAGTTTCCACTGCTCTATGTGCTCCACAGTGGTTTATAAATCACTTCAAGAGCATTTGAGGACAAAAAAAGCTGCCACCCCCCTCTCCAGTAACACACAACACATTTGTTCAGGGATTCATTAGCAAAGCATTCTTTAACATTAATCTAGGGAGAAAATCCTGCAGTGGTTCCTTAAGCTATTCCTCCATTAACACTGAGAGTAACCAGTCTGCAGGCTGGAGATTGCAAAATGCTTTGTCCTTTCTACTTTGCAAAGCAGTATAACTCATTAGCAAGCCCTTGCTAATTGAATTTGATTTAGTGTCAACACTGTCACAGTCACACAGAAGCACACCAATAAAATTTCAGTCCTGCTTGCTGTGATCATTAAGTCCAGTTGTCTAACAACAGGAGCTCTGCCTTTGTGGTGAAGGTTGTCAGATCAGACTCACAGGGGCTCTGCATTTCAGTTGCTACATGAAATAAATAAAAGTGCCAAAGCTGCCATCTAAAATATAAGATTAATGGAGAAATTCATTAGTTCAAAAGACATACATAAATGCTGCTGTTGGCTGTTTTTTTGGGTTGTGATCTCAGTTATCCTCTTCAAAACACAAAATCCCATAGACCAGCAGAGATTTGAAAGAAGAGTATGCTAGGAAAATGACTGGATTTTTTGAAATATAAATCTGCTTTCAAATGAACAGCATAAAAATATGGAAGGAAAATATGGATTCAAAGTATGTCACTGATAATTATGGATTTTTATACATTGAGTTTGACGGCAGAGTTAGGGTATATCTATGTCTTTTTTGACTCTTTGACCAAATAAAAAAGATAATAAACAGCAAAAAATTGTTTCAAATGCTCTAAGCCGAGGCCTTTTGGTAAATAAAATACTACCATTAATTATAAAACAAAACAAAAAAACCCCCAAACCCTAAGAACAAATAGTATTTAGAATTTGAGCATTAATGAAACCAGAAGGAATACATTCAAAGGCTTAACGTGTTATTCACAGTTGTAAAGAACCATTCACTGGACTGACTGCCCAAGCCAATTTTTCTCTTTGGCCCATCACCAGGCTAAGGAGACACACTTTTTCTTTTTAAGACTAGTGAGTATTTAATTGCTTACACAAAGTATAGCTTCTTCTCTCTGCTGAGGGGGAAGTTCATGAAGCTCTGAGGTTCATGATACCCCATCATCTCTTTTCGTTTTAGTGTTTTACACACAGCAACACACATGCACAAACCTACCCTACACCAAAGCAGGGAAGTTTCTCTAACTTAGCAGCAGTGTGCTTCAATCCCTATCTTACAGATCACAGGAAACTGCCATAAATACTGGACTACAGGATAACTGGGGAGCAGTAGTCCTGCAGGGCAGTCCTTATTGACATCAGTCAATATTGAGAATGTGCTTTAAAACTCCTCTGGAATCTCACTCAAAAACTAAAAAAAAAAAAGAACCATATAAAACCCCCAGAATCCCCCCAAAACAAAACCAATGGAAATACCGAGATCTGATGATCAGTAGTCATCCAGTGACCACTTTCAGTTGATCCTTATCCTTACCATTTTCCACAGGTAAGCTCCAACATTAGAGGAATTCAGTCATTAATCCTCAAGTATACGCTGTGAAATTTGTATCACAGAATTTCACCCCAAGTCTGTTCCTCTCCTTATGGCCATCTGTACAGTTTTCCCTATAGTAGTTTCAAAACCTTCCCCAGATTAATAAAACCTCCCAATTTTGTGATGTCAGTACATCCCTAATAATCATGCCATGGTCATTAATGGAAATATTAAATAAGATCAGCACAAAAATTGATGGCTGAGGAGCTCCACTAGAAAAATTATTCTTTCAGTCCATTACTGTATGTCCGTATCAACAATATATAATTTACTTTCTCTTCTGTTGAATCCTGGAGGCCTGAGATGAATCCTAGAGGCCTGAGATGAAATAAGGACAACTTTATTTTCCAGATTAACCCAGCCTTTTCACTCATAACTGCCTGTTTATTCTCCTCTTGTGCTTGGAATGATACCTATCAAACACCTAAAACTGATTTAATAAATCCCAAATGATCTTGGGGAAATCATTATATCACAAAGGTACATTTTTAGCAATGATAGAGAGCTTTCCACGAAGACACCGAGGCAGACTAGGCATGACAGGCCTCCCTACAGCTGCACTCTACCATGCACCCATGTGTACTTGCCCTTTATCCAAGGTCTCAGCGAGCTCTAACCCAGCACTGTCCTGTGCAGTGTGGCCATATCCTAAGCATCTTTACACTATGAAAGGACAACTGGCTGATCATATATATTGCAGGCACAACATTGTTGGAAGTTTCCTTTCTAAAATGACCCAGTTCACTGGTGTCACACACTATATAATTTTAAATTACATATTTCTTCTGGCAAATTACAGCCTCACATTTTAAAAAGCTTTGGTCATAAGAACAGTACTGTAAACTACTGAGGAACATTTTCACAGTGAGAGGGCAGTCCATTCAAAAGCTGCACTGTGTAAGTTTTTGTCTAAAAACACTTACTGCTGGCCCAACACAGTATATGTATGTACTCTACCCTGCAGAAAAATAAAGCAAAGCAACACCTGAGAGATCTGCACGCTTTTCTATGTTGCAACTCAAAATTAATGGCATTAACCCACATTCTTTTTCATTTGTTGATGCTAAAATGTTATTGTGTATTCTATTTACTGTAGAAAAAAAATAAAATCCTAGGAGTTCACTAGTCTTCTTCAGCCTAAGACACGTACTCTGACGATCTTGAAGTCTGTCCATTCCAGATGGACGTGGAGTTTGACAATGAGTACAACGACTTGTCTGTTGGATGATTCGCTGTCTGCTCCAGCAGATTCTGAATTTCTTTCTTCCCTGCCAGGCTGGAAATGATTCACCTTTGATAAGGGGCAATATTGTGCTGCTAACAGATTGTTTTCACCCAGGCCAGCCGTTTCTCTCCTCCTTTCATGAAGGCTACAGTTCCTAACTCTGTGTCTATGAGAATATCCTTATCAGGGTTTTCACAACAAATTGCTGCCTCTTCTCCAGGACTGACTTGCAGAGACCAGCAACCAGCTGTCTCCTTGCTCCCTTTGCCCTATGATCTATCCTGAGTGTGCCTTAATATGAAAGGTCAGAATAACAGGGTTGATCACTTGCTGAATTTTGTCCCTATCCTACCCTGTGCTCAGAGGGGCTCAAGATGCTTCTGAATTTTTTAGTCTTTTCCTTATCAAAATCTCTGTGTGGAACAAGAACTCAGAAACCTGTTTAAGCATTTGCTCCCCAAATTTTGTGTGGGCTGTTGCCTCATTTCATTCTGCCACCGTCTAGACTATTCTGTGAAGAAATCTAAACCTTATGTAAAAGAAACAGACTAGACGATGTCTCAGTTGTCTAGTATGTATTTTTAAACTCCGCAACTTTGTGTCATTCCAGTTAGCAACAACCAAATCAAGTATAAAAAAGATGTCCATTTTTAAGCTGCTGAAATCCAACCGCTTATATAAGACATGACTAATTAGAAGGAGGAAACCAAACTTCCACAACAGAGTTTTGCTGGCTGAAGTTCTGCACCACTCTCACCATCCTCTGGCCAGAGGACTTAATTGCCAATTGCCTGATTCTGTTGGCAATGCAGGGATACAAAGAGGCAAGTTGAGACTGAGAAAGTAGCTTTTGGAAACAAGGCTGCTGTTTATCCTTAGTTTGGTCTAATGATTTCTGATGTTTCCAAGATTTTTACCCCTAATGATAAGATTATCTTCACATTAGAGGATTACAGCTGTTCATATGGCACTAAGTTTTTTAAATTGAAAGTACTTTGCATTACATTTACAGATGAAAATCATGCACAGCCTGGATTTTTCCATGAAAAAAGGCTTCCAAACAAGTGCAAGGGAAAATAAATTTCATTTTCTTCTGTTCTTTCTAATCACACATACACTGATATTCTTTAAAGGGCCAGATATTAGATATATAGTGAGTTAAGTTTTCACTACTTTCAGGAGAATGAAGACGATGAAAAGACCCTAATGGAACTATTTAATATACCTCTCCCGGTCTGAAAAAATTTTGCATTACATGGTCACTACACATGAACAGCAGAAAACTCGTAAGTAAAGAAAATAAGCCATTTACACAGCCGTTTTGTTTATAGGCTCAATAAGACTCTGGTATTTCAACAAGTCTGGCAAAAAACTCAAGACAAAGTCAGAAGTGCAATTACTAACAATGATATCATGCACCTAAAAACTGGAAGGGATATTTCTAAGGTAATTACTATAAAGCCATATGCAATTTCAGTAAATGAAACAACAGTTCTTAACAAAGCGTAAGTAGTTTCAGACCTGTGATATATCGATCATGGTATTAATTTTCAAGAAAGTGAATGAACTGTAATGAACCGTACTATATAGTCAATATATCATACAAATAATTGAAGATATATTTTTGTATTCAAAGTTAAGGATCACATAGCACCATGGAAAACACCTAGGCTTAGAGTTACTCATAGTGCAGAAATATCAAGAGAATTGAAATATGAAGTTTTACACTGTTGTGTACCAAGTTGCATTTAATTGCTGTGGTCATACTTCAAATTTTGCATGTCAACAAGTTTTGCATTGCCATAGGGAACTTTATATTAAAAATACTCCTGGAATTGTTGATATTGTGAACTGTTCACAGCATAGTTCACAAGTAGCTACCATTTTGTTCCAGTACGACAAATCCTTCACACAGGTGAAAGCTGTGGTACTAATCTTGTGTGGTGCAAAGGAACAATACAGTGAAAAGAGCCCGGAATGACAGATTGAATTGGAGGAATGCGTGCTCATATTGTAAAATTCCCCAAAATGTAAATAAAAACATGTGGCTTCATCTCTCTAGATTTGGCAAACCATCATATAAATGTACCTGTTCTAAAGAGGGGAACAGAAAACCAAAACCATGTACAAAATCTTGAAACTGTCAACTGAACTGACAACTTCAGTCACAGAAGAATCTGATCTGAACCATGCCTGGCCAGCTACCTGGCTTCATCTACTGCAATCCACTGATAGCAAAGGACTGCTGAAGTTATTTCAGATATCTTGGGAAGGTATTTTGCTACGCTGTGAAAATTTTGGGTATGTCACAGGTTTTCTCATTCTGTGATGGCAAATTCAAGGACTCTTTAGAACTATTCTATGAAAAATATGTCAGAGAGATGTATCAGCCCTAGCACAGCTCAGGACTTAGGTAAATCATTTGTATGAATATACCAAACTTTAACTCCCTGTTCTGCTTCTTCCAATAAAAGATACAGTCTGTGCCCTCTCATAATGAAGCTGATCTCCTTAGGACCCATCCATCGGCTATTCTGTCCCACTTAGGGTTGTTCTACCTTGAACAAATACTGAAATACTTTTTGCAGTAGAGACTTGAGCTACATTGTACCACAGTCCACCTGGCTGGTTTAGCCTATAGCAAAGACCATGATTGCAGCTAGAGAACTAACAAGTTGTCTCTTTCCCTCTTCAGGACTTTTGGTTTTGATCCAAATATTCTATCCTCGTAAATGTGGCATACCTGTTCCCATAGGCAGTTTTGATTGTGAATACTGAACATTTTCAGATTTAAAAAAAAAAAATCACAGGGCATTTTTTATCAGCTCAAAAATTTAGAAGTCTCAGTCAAACTGAAATCAATTGCTTTTCAAAATGATAGAATTGTCATACTTACTTCACCAGCATCAGCACTGGTGCAGGAAAAGACACTTCGGTACATGACATCTTGTTGAAATACTACCTTAATTCAAAGTGCCATGTCTCAGATGTGATTTTAAAATATGTCAAAATTGAGAATCTACAGCTGCAATAAATTAATTTAGAGGAATCTAAGGCAAAGGTTCTTTTTTTCCCTCAGAGTTTAAAGTTATCTTTTTCAATTGGGTTCAATAGCACTTTAACAATAACCACACTTAACAGTGCTACATGCAAATTTGCCCACTGAGACAAACAAGCTTTAGCTCTCAATTCAGTGTTTGTTAGCATAGTTTCTAATTACTGTCTGGGGGTACTGCCTGAGCCCCACAAGTTACTATAAATTTATACTACTGAGAACACAGTTTTCAGTTTTCCACTTGTTATAACTTCCTGCTAGAAACACTAAGCAGCTCTTTTGGTGACCAGCACTGAGTTGTGGAGGGCCCCAGCGTAATTCCAGCAGTGATACTTGCCCTCCTTCCTTGCGCATTCTCAGAGTTTGGAGACAAGCCTAGGCATATCCAGCTACTTAATTAATAATACATCACAGTTATTTCAGAAAAAGTCTCTGATTTCTCCAGGCGATCGCATTTCTGTTAATTCTGTCATAAACTAATACACAGTATAGTCCTTAAAAAAAGGGTGGGTCATTCTCATGTTCTGGGAAACCTCTTTTATTTTAATATCATGACAATACAACAATTATTTACTCCATTATCGCTTTACTAATGTTCCAAGAAAGCAAAACTGTGGGGCAAACACTCCTCTTATTGTTCAATTTAAGAGGGAGAAAAATCAGGCCCTAATTCTAAATTTACAATGGTAATGCTCAGCTAGAATTATTTTTCACAGATTGGGAAGAATTATAATGCCACATCAAATAGAATAGAATACGCCCATTTTATGGTGCTGATTGTTTTATTATACCAGCTGGATGAAGCTGTACCTATCGTTATCAGCTATACGACATCACAGGTATTTACACAATCCTAAAGATGAAGTTTACAACACAACATGTAAGAAACTAAGCTGGATATGATTTATTTATTTACAGACTAATTCAGTGGGACTAGCTCATTACTGAGTTACAACAAGGCTGAGCTTGGTCTAAAGTTTCTGTCTTTCTGTATATTTGTTGATTCTTGTTGACTTTTCATGCTGGAAAATACTTTTTTTTTTCTGGTCTGATTTTGGGGCATTTCTGATCTGAAGTTGTGGGAGGCTATTTTTCTTTAGACTCTAGCACCCAGAGATCCCTGAGAAGCTTGCAACTATTTTGATGTGAGGCATATCCTGGCCACTTAATCTACAGAATAGGAAGGGAACTCAGATATGTCTGTGTCAAAGCACTGACATTCGTAACTGTGGCAAAAGAAAACTTTGGCTGCTATAAGACTACAGCTTAACATGATTATTGCTGTGCAGCTTCTAGCACATTTTATATTCCACTTATGAATCTGTCTGGTTCTGAATTAAAACTAGACAAGTTATTTTCCCCAATTAGTCTTGCAGAAGGCTAACGCCATAGAAGGAAAGGCCATCTATTATTAATGAGTAGCTTGACAAATGTCCAGTGAGGTTCACATGACATGATTTCCTACAGCAGCATAAATTCGTTACGTTGATACAGAAGCAGGCAGGAACCAATCTTGTTCCACCTAGTAGAAGTCAGTTGACCTGCATGTAATGTAAATGCTTATAAAAGATTATCAACCCTTACAGTAATTTTTATATCTAACCGTAACAGAATAAATCATTAAGAACAGGCTAACTGTATCTGAATATTGGCCAAATCCACGACAGAATATGAGAAAGCAAAATATTACCAAGGGTCTCTGTAGATCAAGCTTAGTTCCACAAAAAGCAGTTTTTGCAGAATCAGGTTCACTACCCCACCCCAGTGACATTTTTTTTGAGACTGAGCAATGCATTTCAAGTGACAAGCACGCAATGGCATGAAACAACAGGAATGTATTTCCTGAAGGTCCTTTGTTTAATACTTGTTGTGCTTGCAGTAATATTAAAAGATCATGGAAATTTAAGATGGCAGTACCATCCAATATTTGCCTGTGACAGTGAGGTCCATCACCATCGAACTGTGTATACATGACCACAGGTACCTAACCTGCAAAATCCATGCCAGGTAAAACTCCAGACCACAGATTCACAGCTGTTGTACATTAATATTACACTGACTTTAATGGAGCTACTAACTTACTGCAGTTGAGAGCCTGACCAAGTTTACTTTTATAATTTCACACTTAAGAATGACAAGATTAAAAATTTATAAAAAATTTTTTTTGACTGGTATAGAAGATACCACCAAAATGTTGTGTAACTTGTTGAACTAGTTACTTGTGAACTCCACTTTATATTCAGGTCAAAAAACCACAAAGGAGCCTTTACTTTTCCAACAAATGAGCAGTGACCTTCTGTATACTTATGCCACTCAACCAACATATGTATCCAAATAGATAATCGTCCTGTACAAACATTTATTAGCTTGATATTCATAGTCTAGATTATTTGTTAATACAATACCACTTCCACAGCATATCAGCTGTACGCGGACAATTTTTCTAAATAGCTCTGACAACTATCTAACCCTACCTTTCAAACATTCACTGTAAAGCATTTTCAGATTTCAGTATACGATAATGACAGCTCGCATGTATAAACAGGACATAATCATGTAGCAGGTTTTTTTCCCTGAATTTTTCAGTTATGAATATACAATGTTGAGACTAATGAATTTCATCGTTTAGATTCACAGCATGAATTCCAGAACATCAGAGGCTTAGAAATGGTTGCAATATATTTATTTTTCTTCATTAGAGTCAGAGTTATTCCTATTCTGTGTTTTAACAGTCCCAGTACTTTAAATGGCAGAAGACTTCTAATTTACTTGAATATTTTTTTTATCATGAACAGAAGACTGAAAGCTACAGGTTACTTATTATAAAAAGAAATCTGTTTTGTTCTAATTGGTTGTTCTGGGATAGCCACACTCATGCTGTCACTTTCCTGTATCACTAGGTAAAATAGGAAATATTATCATCATCATCACTACGTTGAATTTCATTTCTGGAAAATTAATGTAAATAAATGCTGCAGCCAAACATAGTAATGAAGTAGTTCTAACCAGATTCACTCATCCTTCCAAAAGTGCTGTCCAGTGCTGAATTTTATTTAATTTTATATTCTACCATACTATACATATTCAATATCCTAACTGCAGGCTGAATTTTGATACATGTTTCTGAGTGTAGAGATGGGAGGACAAAGGAGGCTATTTACATATTTGAAAAAAGGTTAGTGTGTTTTGCTACTGAAACATTATGTTGTTTTCCAATTTACTATGCACATTGTAGCTATAGAAATTTAAAGTCGCCAAAATAAACACCACTTGTTCAAAAACTTTTAAAAGCCTTTTATTAGAAGACACCAAATCAGGTACCCTGTATAACAGATCAACCAAAATTTTTGCTTTTTGGCACTTATAATCCTCACTTTCCAGATAAAAAATATGGTCCTATTCTGCAAGACATACCAATGACCTCTAGTTCCCCAGCTTTCATGATATTTTAAGAGGTAATCAGAATGTTGGATGACCTGATTCAAATGCAGGAAAGTAAAAAAAATTAAATTAAAAAAAGCTAATTGAACACATCAGATTTAAGTGGGAGGAAGAACTGGTGGCTGATCATAATCCAGCAATCTTAACCACAATAACAGAACAAGCACGCCACCACAATTTTGAGGGCTGTTGTATGTGATAACTTCTTAATTTATGCATTCTATCAATTGTAAAAATTTCCCCGGAACTATAAAAAAAAAAAATCTGTGGATGGATCTGCTAAGAGTTCAGAGCCTGTTACCGAATGAAACATTTCCCCTGAAGAACTTTTGTTCTCACAGCAGGCAGTAATATCAATTGCTGCATGCCTGTAAGCAAGAGTGATTTGGGCATTACATAAAATCATGCACATGCTCCACTGTGCATGACTTTCACAATAATTTTTAAGTTCTTCAAATGTCTTGATTTATTTAGAAGTAGTGAATCTAAATACCAGGTATTAGCTGAGGGTTGGTTTCAGACCCAGTTTTGAGAAAAATGTTTTTACCCTGTGTACTTCCTGGGAAATCCACAGAACTGAAGCCTATCAGTGATCTGCAGATGCAACTTCAAAATTACATTGTGTCTTTGCATGCTCTTTTTTTTTGTGTTGCCATAAATTTCATTTTCTCCTTGATCAAAAAATCTGAAAGAGTTTAACAGTTTAGCTAAGTATAAAAACGTGTAAATGAAGCTTGAATCCTCTTTCACAGCACTTCTTTAAAATGTCATTCCTAACCTTTTAACAACTTCAGTTAAATTCAGTGAATTTTACACGGCTCTAAACATTTCTGGGATTATACATTTTGATTCCAATTGTACGACAACTATTTGATTACACATTCACCACAAAAGTAGCAGAAATTCTAAACCTACAGCAACGTTTAATAACTTAAAATTATCAAGGATTCCATTAAAGGTTTTAGAGGATTAGAAACAAGCTGGTGGGCAGAAGGTAAATTCAAGGACATCAAGTACTCCTTTTAAAGAAAAATAAAGAGCAAGGGGGTAAAAAGCATTTCAGTTTAAAAAAGATCAAATATTTAGAAGTTTTGCTAGGTTTTTTATTATTACCTTTTTTAAAAATTTTTTCCTGTTTGTTCTTATTTCAAAAGCAATTTATATTTCCCTGCATATTTTACACAGAAGGTGATTTCTCAAGGATGCTAATTGTATGTACAACCCAGCTAACTGTCCTAGTTTTGGTTAAAACAGAACAGTTTATCTTTTTTTCCTTCTGTCATGATCACTGTACCACCATGAAAATAGTTGAATAAAACAGACACCTTGAGTTGCTCTACAATGATGTACGTGCATGCATGCACGCACACATGTAGGTATCACAGAATGTGGTTTTGTTTCCAGGCTTGATCCAGTGATACATTTTACAAAGTATAAACTGTCAAGAAATTTAAATGTCTGTAGGAAAAAACGAAACTGAACATGCAAACTTAGATCAAGATATCAATTACACTGACATTATCTAGAAGGATTTATTTAACGTTACACACATATTAAAATCATGCTACTCTTTCTTTCTGTTCTGGGCTTCCCGGGCAGCATTATATTCAGTACTGTGATGCAAACATCTCACTAGTTCAGGGTGCCTTCCATCAGAGTTTCATCATTTCTATTGCTTTACAGAGACATTGTCTGGCCAGGAACAGTGGAACATTAAGTTCACTGAGTGAAGAAGTGAAGACTACTCACCATCAAAGCTTGTAGATTATAATTTCCATGACACTTGAACTGTTATTTGGAGATGCATTTTTAAGCCTAAACTTAAAAAACATTTAGAGTTAACATGAGTTAACATTAGTAATATGAATATCTAGCACACAACACCGACCACATTTTCATAGTGTAATTCCTATCTTTTGTATGAGGCCCACATAAATAACAAGATGAGTAGGCAGGGGAGAGTTGCTTGTTTTTACAACTTCAAGCACTGTAGAGTGAGTACCTGAAGTTTCACTTCAGATGACGATATAAAGAAATGAACCCTAAAATGTGATAAGAATCTGAACATCTCCCAAGTGCTGCATTCTAGTGTATAATTTCTTTTATGCCTGTGCGAACTCTTCTCAACATTTTATAACATAGCTCGTATTTTATCCTGACTATTGACCAAACAACATTGATTGCAACAATCCTACAACTTGCTTTTCTGCTTTCACAGTGCCTCACCCACTAACTAGTTTTCCCACTACTTTTTCCTTTGTATTTATGTGTAATACAAAAAAACTCCAAACCTTTGCCTTCTATATAAATATATAAGTATATCCCAAAATACACTCCCCTACATTTTCAAATCTTTGTATAATAATTAACAAACATCCAAGAGAAATAATTTTAGTTTCCTCTTAGTTCATTATTTCATCACATCCATTTGCATTTTCTGCTTATTGGAGATTTTGTTTAGGATACTAATGGGTTTGTGTTAGACTCTGTGCCTCCATGGATACCATATTTTTGAACAATCTCAAGCCTTTTTTTTTTAACTGCGCAAAACAAGAAAGCTTTTTTCTATGCATATTTCTCTTTAAATCCACACTCAGACTATTAGAGTTCAAATGTGAGCTTTTCTGGACTGCATGTTTATCCTAGCTGTCTGCAGAACAGTAGACTGGGCTGTGCATGTAAGATGTTATAGATCAATAGCAACATCAGCAGTTTCTTAACTGTGTGTATTTACAATTTGCTTTGATACATACTGTATGGAGGGACAAATGTTTCGTTGGTCAGTTAAGCCTTATCACCCTGCAGAGGATCTGGAAATCTACCCTGTGCTTCCAGGGAGATGTTGGCATTAAGAACGATAAAAACCTTGGCACAATGGTTTCAAACTAATCCATATGAAGCTTCTTAATGGCTCATAATTTCAGTGCAGAATGGGTTAATTCCAGGGTTTAAATCTTCAAAAATGCTTTATTCAGAAACCTAGGCTGAAATGACAAATAGGCAGAAGATAGCCGACACTTAGTAGCAATACATGATTTTAGTGCAGTCTAGTTAAATCTTGGCAATACAAATACAATAACTGACAGGACTACAAGGCTTAAATATATATTTTTAAGAAGTGTCTAAACTGTGTGTTCAGCAGTGTTGGCTTGATGTATGTCTTCTATGGAAACTTCTCGTAGGCTCACAGATACTAATTCCTTCTTTCTTTCTGACATACACAAGCTGCCATGTCAAATCTACATTCAGAAGCAGCTAAACACAGCATTATTTTCTCCTGTTTGCAGTTACTTTTGAAAAATGAGTCCAAGCCCTAGCTTGATTACATGGTAGTATAAAGTTAAACAGTAAAAACTTTCAGGAGTGTCCCGGTTTCAGCTGGGATAGAGTTTATTTCCCTCCCAGTAGCTGCTGTGGTTTGGATTTAGCATGAGAAGAATGTTGGTAACACTGATGTTTTCAGTTGTTGCTATGAAATCAAGGGCTTTTTCTATTGTCTCACATACAGCTCTTGAGCAGGTG
>Ga0181612_144751_pt1 | contig 14361 bp, 13 predicted proteins | sample HoacroProtozoa21_FD_119630 | JGI IMG/M metagenome (GOLD analysis project Ga0181612, IMG submission 119630) | Hoatzin crop microbial communities from Cojedes, Venezuel. Combined Assembly of Gp0051906, Gp0051904, Gp0051908 | reverse complement strand
TCAGCTGCCAGCAGGTCAGAGACCGCACGCGTCATCCACCTCCAACTCACCAGCTGTCGAACGCGCTTCTGCTGCCTTGAGGAAGTTGAAAACTTTTATGGGTTTCACATCAGGTTCCCCTGACACATGTTTTCCAAGAACTGCGACTTGGACGATGAGGTATAGGGTTATTGTGAACTTTGGAGATTACAGTGAGCTCTGTTTCTCTGCCCTTGAGACAGATTTAGACACGTTCAGATTCTCTCATCTGAGATCCCAGCACTTCTTATACACTGGCAGCTCCTTCGTACGCCTCCTTTTGCATCCCCAGTTTCACTGCTCCTCGGGTATCAAACAACAAAAAACACCCTCTATGAGTCACAGGATGGCAACATAAGAAGAGTATTTCCTAACAGGAAAGTAAGTAGAAAAATCAGTTTCAATTCCACATACTGCTTCATTGTACTCTAACCACAAGTTTTCTTGAGGCCACATCTTACTGCAACACTTGGAATGTGGCAACCTAGTATTAACATACCGCTTCTATGTGAAGTTCTAGCAGATTTACAGTGCTCCTGGTGCTGTTTAAGGAAAGGTTATTAAACACTTCTTCCTCTGGCTCTCCGAAAACTGCCCTGCAGTAAACACGCAAGCTCCGAATCCACTTCAAGCAGCATTAAGGAGCTGCCCGTGATGCTTTCCCCTCACTGGGCACCTTATCTGCAAAAGAAAGTTTACAAAGAGAAAAGCCAGCCATGTTTTCACAGCTCTGCCTCTCAGCATCCCTTGGGTTGGTAACTACATTTAACAGTCTTTTAAAACAAGAAGCTCTGGTGTCAAAGAAGTCCTTCGACTGCATCTGCGCAAGTTGGCCTGCTGCCCCCCCGCAGACGTACAAGAACTATTAAAGAAAGCTCCGAGTTCACGCCAGCTTTATGCTTATCTGTAGCAACACCACCAGCACAACACAACCCTGAACCTGCCCGCAGCTGGGTTTGGACAGGGGCAGGAAGGCAGCCAGGGCTGCGGCAGCTCCCACGCGGGGACGCAGAGCCCACGGAGCCCAGCAGCTCACCAGCACCAGAGTCGCACCTCCCTCCCTGGGCACGCCACCCATCACTGCCCGAGTTCCTCCTCCGCGGTGGTGTTTGTTACTTCGTGTCATGCGTTGCCTTCTCCTCCCAGAAACTGCATCTGACTGAAGCGCAAACAGTACAGAAACCTGAGGAGGAAACTTCAGACAGATCACACGGAAGATGATGAATTTAAACTGAAAAAACCCCAGAGAAATTTGAGGGACCATAAACACGATGAAGGTCTTTGACACTACAGAAAATGCAGACAGAATGCATTGTTTAATGAATCACCACAGAAAGACCACAGGAAATACAGCAACACAAGTTAAAAGACTTTTAAATCGTTTATTATAAAATACATATTTACAAGTGAAGGCACTTTGAAACCGTTACAAAACTTTCATGTAAGCTATTGTTTCACCTGTCCAACAAGTCCAAAAATATTTTTCCTATCACCTAAAAAGGTGAAAAAGATCTGAACTGCATCCAGTTGTAGTACGTTCATTTTTCTAATGAAAAAACACTACAGCTAATGACAACTACTACGGATTTTAGCACCATTGGTTTTCTGCAGTTTCAGAGAATGCAGTAACATGGTGAGCGGACACATGTGGAGAGCTCTGCACATGATGCTGAATTAAAACCAAATCAACTAAACTCTCGCCATACAATACTGCTGAAAGACTGATGCTGTCGAGCCTGATCATACAGTTCCCATCCAGAAAGGCTGGAATCCTCCAGGCAAATAAAGCTGACTCTGCTGAAAGATAAATCAAGATTCCCTGTTCCCCCCCCAGCACAGGAGGCTTTCAGGGACTGGAGTACGTACGCTGAGCGGTTATAGTTGTAACAGCACTGATGAACAGATCGAGACACAAAGGTTGTTTCTCGTGTACTTTTTATCTTCAGATCTGAAGACCGATATTAAAAATTGAATAAAATTCAAAAAACAGAAAAAACAGAAGAATCTACATCAAACCCAGTCCACTGCATGGCCGTTTCCTCATACTGCAGCTCTCTATGGTCAAACCTCGCAGAAATAAGCACCTTTTTTTGAAAGTAAAAAAATCAAATATTTAAGTAGTTAATAATTCAAAAACAGATTACAGTTTATAAACTTTGCACTAACTACTGAGTAGGGTCACTTGCACGTGTACACTTTTAAATACATTTTTCCTCCATCTGCTGGCCAGATTCATTAGCTGAGACTGCTTGAAATCATCGCTGTATTCTTCCCTGGCACTGTGGTACAGCAGATCTCGCAGCCCATATTAAACAAACCAAACAGTGAAGCGAACAGAGCTCCTTAAACAAGTCCTATGTAATCATTCAATTTTTTTTTTTTTTCAGTTCGATATGCACATAAACTGAAAAATACAGTGCTGAGTAGTTTCTCTATGGCTCTAATCTTAAATGCAATTATGAGACAAGATCAAGCTATTGATGCAATGAATAAACCTTGACTTTTCTCCATTTTGGTATAATAAACCCTACCAAATCCCTCAGCGTTAAAAACCAGGTTACAAGGAATTGGATGCTGGACTTTACACATTTCCAATGAATCCAAGCCTTTAACAGCTACAAAACCCCCATACATACAAACACGCCTTATCTGGTGGGCTTACATTCAGTGTAGATACTGCATAAGAGGCCAAGATCTTCAGCAAAAAATACAACAAACAGATACAACTTGCTAAATGCATTTGTGCATTTGAGCCGCGGTAAGACCAGCTTGTGCTGCTTTGTGGGTACGCTGCAATGTGTGGGAGCAGCTCCTGCAGCAGGGTGCCATCAGGCTTCCAACGGGAAAGGAGCCACTCCTGGGGCAGCATTCACCGGCTCGAGCAAGGTAATTCAGGCTCACTGAACCAAGTCTCAGTGCTTTATCACGTCGGTGCCCAGTTTCAGTCACTGCTATTTGTACTTATGGATTATTGCCTTTGTTATTGCAAAAGCTGTCTGAGCCACGTCCTAACAGACACTTTTACCGAAGTTCCAGGGGGAGACGGAGCGCAGCACAAATCCTGCGGTTCAAAACCGCTCAGCTCTTCCTGAGGCCAAATGATCAATTTGTTCTCCACTCCAGTTACTCCACAGTAAAATAATGCACAAAAACCTACGTTCTTTTAAAATAAGGCACTTTTAAAGGTTCTTCCCCAAATACCAAAAGCTTGAGGAAACGTAACTGACTTCACTCATTTCCTTATCATTCTTATTCCAAAAATAAAATCAGCATTACTAGAAGCTGAGTTACACTCAGAACTCATGATGCTCTAAATTAGGCTTGAGAACATCCAATATGGCTTTCTACAGATCACTCTCTTGCTAAAACAGCTCAGAGTAACTCCTAGCACAGCGTGGCCCTTGGGAATGAAGATCATCACCACCTCTCATTCTCTGGCGTTTACTACTTAACCCTTGCTTTTCACATCCTATGGAAGTCAGGTGAAGTTCAATGTTAAAGAAACTTGGCAGTTGGCTGTATCTGAAAGCAAGAAATAAATAGCGCAACGGCTGTATCCAACTCCACAGCTTTTAGATCCCACAGAAAACTGGCAGTTTTAATGATTGGCTCTTTCACTGACAACATCCTGGAGACGTTTAAGTAGAACGTCATCATTTTCCTGGCAGAGTCGCTTCGTAGGGGATTCAGTGTCACTGTCAATTGTTATTGCTCGTTTCTTACTCCTGTGTTCACCTTGTTTTATCATACTGTTGATGTCCTTCAAACTCTGTGATCAAGATAAAAAAAAAAAAAAAAAATCACAAGTTACTACAGCTCCATTTCAAACTTGCTCTGGTTTTCAATCATCTGAGAACAAAAAGTTATTCTGAACCTCTTTTTGGAGTGATGGATTCCACAGAAAGAATTCTACCCTTCACCGCAAAGTGACAGACTAGTTCAATGAAACCTTACTGCATTGGAACACATCCTAATTAGGAGATTAATTAACCCGCTCTCAGACCGACCCCTTTCAACCTTTTTGCTCTCTACCTTGGAAGGGCTCCCACTAAATTTATACAGTAGTGCAGTTCGAGGTGTCAAGCAGGCACCGTTCTTGTGAGGCGACACGTAAACAGAGTGCTGCTGAGAGATCCGGCGAGGAGACACCGGCTGTTGCTTAATGTTGGGGAACGGAGACAAGGGAGGGGCTTCCACCTGCAAGAGAGGACAAATTTTGGACAGGAGCTGAACCAGAAGATCTTTAAGAGCAGTAACTTCACAGAAGGAAAGATTAACACACTTCCAGGTCTTCTTTAGAAGACTTTATCCCACCACAGATAAACAACAGATCGAGTGTCCATCAAACAACAGAACAGATTTATTTTCCAGATGCGTTACACAGACGCACCCCAGGCGTTTCAGCAAATGGGTGCTGCATCAATACAAAGCACCTGAAACCAAGGCTGCAAACTGAACTGCACCTGCACTTGTCCTCTTGAAAGGCTGTCAAAGCAAGTCCTCGTACCATTTCCTACAACTGTTTAACTTCTGTAACTACACCAGGTGAATAACGGAACAAAATTATTGACATATATTTAACTGGCTGGAAAAACGACTCTGTGTCTGATTATTAGAGAGCGCAACACTCCAAAATACTTTACTTACTACATGATCCTGGTTTGTGATATCGTACTTCAGTGCAAATGATTTTACTCTTCCTACATAGACTGCATTGTAGAATTTAATAAGATCTCCTCTCTCCTCGGCTCCTGACTCACTGGAGTTCTCTGCTGCGGGTTGTCCTGAGGAACTGCTGGTTTTCACAGACGAGTCTAACAGTAAGAGAGCGCTTCAGATTTCAGAAACATCGCATCAGCAAACGGGGCGCTTCAGACTCAAACTTACATCACCCCAGTGACAAGAACTCACCCACAAATTGTCTAGTTAATGAGACGAACTAAAGAACGTGCCTCAGACAGCAGCAGGGCGTGCTGTAGGTGGTTATGAACATTGGTGGAGCTACAAATCGCTGCTAGGGGATTACGGCTAAAAAGGCCAAGGTAAATCTTCCTTCTAAACTTGGAAACAGCCGTAGCGAAACATTGTAGCCCAGCTGAGCCCTTTCCCCACACTTATTTCAGGGAGTGGTACAAAGCCATGTGTTGCTCTTAAAACCGAGTTTCAAGCAGTCTGACATCTCCCAGCTTTCAGCTTCTGTGAAAGTTTCTAGCAAAGAACAGCTTCGTATGCAACTCATGTCAGCTGCAAGCAAGCCACGACACCATCTGCTCAGGCGTACCACAAAACGGCTGTTCAGTGGAAAAAGCTGCAGCTTGAAAAGCAAGAATATTTCTGCTCATGTTCTCTCTCCCCTACTTAAGCTGGAGCGCTACAGAACGCGACCTTCTCTGGTTCATCCTCCATCCTGTTTACTGCCAAGCAAAACAGGGCAACACAGAACAAAGCCTCCTGCAGCCAGTGCACTATGACACAAGCAGAAAAAGCTTCAGCTGCTACCCGTAAACATCACTCCCTGCCTTACGTCCCAACACAAGCTTATGTTCCTGTAAGCTGGTGTCAAGAGTGGGAGCTAAGACTGGATAAAGGAGACACGAGTCTATTAACTGAACAAAAAAGTCTGGCAGGAAAAGCTGCTGAAGAACTTTGTGACCAAGTACATTCATTTGACAAAGCACCGGAGCCCACTGCCCCTTGAGATGCTCTACCATATCCAAGAGCTGTGGAGCCGCTAGGCAGGAGGCGGAACCTACAGGAGATCAGCACTTTCCTGGATCCCGGTGGAATCCTCAAAAGGCATTTAGGAAGGGACTCTAGTCCTCGTTCAAGCAGCTGAACCCCATCCGCAGTGGGAATTTGCCATACGGAACAGTGTTCTAAAGTTCTGCGTGTGTCCCAGCTGCAGATCTGCTCTGCTCAAGGGTTCATACAGGGGCTTGCGATCTCTCAGTTTCCTGATGCATCACTAAACAGGCATGGCACAGTTTTCATGCTTTCCTCTAATACTACTCTTGTTCCTTTTCTCCTCTAACCCAGAAAAAATAAAATATCAACTATTTAAAAGAAACCTGAATGTAAGAAAACAGTGGTCTTAGGGAGTCACTGTTTTTATTTTCTGAAACAAGTTGTCCCTATTTAAGCCTTCATGATAGGTGACATTACAAAAAAAACCTGTTGTCATATTCCAGGTACTGTTCATCTTTCTTTCTTAACCAGTGATGCTGTCCAAGAGCAACCACAGTATCACTGACACACGAAGGAAACACTTCAACCTCAACCAACCAAATTTAAGGAAACAAAATTAAAGATTTTTTCCCAGCTAGGATGCATATTTTCCATATCTAACACACAGGAGGGCTACTGACAAGATGTTTTCTTTTTCAACAACATGTTTATTTTTGTTTAATGCATTTAAAACTGTCAAACTTGCTTCACTTCTCCTTATTACTTGACAGTTCAGTTCTATAAAAGCCCACAAGTACGTTTTAAACCCAGCAGACTACTTTGCTGTACCTACCCTCTGTCATCTCCACATCTTGGTTTGCATTTTGGTCCAGCAGGACATCGGCAGAAATATTTTTCAACAAGACGCTCCTATAAACCTACAGGACACCGGAAAAAACACTCTTGTCAAGGAAAAAAGGAACACTAGGTGAATTCCATCTGAATGAGGAGAACACTGAAGAGGATTTGACCTTTCGCTTATCAGCAAAACCACCTGAAAAGGCACCTCTGTCCGAGATGCATAAAAAGGAAAGGCAATACTATTTACTCACGTGGCTGTTTGCTTGAGGCTGATTTCTGTAACTTTTCATTATGTCCTGAAAAGTTCTTTCCTCTTTAGTTACCTGGAAAAGAAAAGGCTACTGAAGACCAAGTGCAAGCAGCAAGGTCAGGCTGCTCAGGCCCAGTCTATTCCATTAGCTTCCCTCTATACAGCTGTTTTGCGAGCATTACTATGAATATATTATTTTAAAACTTAGTTTTGGTGATGAGAATATGAAAAAACAAGCATTTTTCTTGTTCAGGCATTCCTTGTTTCTTAGCTACTAAAACCTCTCATTGCTTAATAATGGTTAGGAATTACTCCTTTTCTGACTTTTCTTCTAATGACACTAATAATTAAAGAAGGGAAATGCTATTACATCAAAAATGTATTTGTAAGTTTGAAAAACAGACCCCTTAACTTTTCTAAACAGAAAGTGAGGAAAACCCAAACAAAACACTAAGCAGCTATATATACACATGCAACTTCAGCTTGCTTTTGTACTTCAAAATAGCCCGTTCATTAAAGGACATTGTTTTTCAGCCAGGCATCTGTAATTTTAATAGCAGATGAGCAACCATTTTTTTAGTTAGGAGCCAGGAGAGAATGTATCAAGATCTCTGGCTAAATTGTCAGGTCTCATCCTGCACTGGAGACAGCACTCAGAAGACTGGATTTAAAAAAAAAAAACAACCAAAAAACCAAAACCAAACAACAGACCAAAGAACCCCCTCCACAAAACCACAACTGACAGACTACGTGATAAAACACAGACCGCTGACTGTTCAATGGTTTTGCTTTTCTACAGCTGTCAGCGTCGATGTCAAACGACCCTTCGCTGTGCTACAGTTACGAAGAGCACAGGCAGTCACAGTCCGAACACCAGCTTCCCTTCACAGATACTGCTCCTCTCCACTGGTCTTCGTCAAGAAGAAAGCGTAATCCATCCCCAGTGTTTCAGAGGAGCCTGGACTTCATTTCACTTTCCGGAATTTGTGTCTGAATCAGACTTGATGGCCATTGTAACCGTAAGCTATCAAGCTGGAGTCAAACCAATGTTCCAGTTTCATAATCTAACTTAGTAACACCTAAATCAATGCTGGCAAACTGAGCAAGAAATTAAGAAGCACGAGTAACAGGCAACCAGCTCAACTGCTCAACCTGAATTTTCAAAAGCTAAGAGGGCTTTTGTGGAACAGAAACTTCACATCCATACATAAGGTTATGAGCTCCTGCAGACTTTTGCAGCCTGCACAATTCTGTAACTGTAATGGCGGTTTTAGTTCAGCTTACATAGATCATGCAGATGACGAACAGGATAGAAAACACAAATATGGGGCAACGAGATCACACGCTGCTTCGTCTACGCTGACCAGCGCTCACTGCGAATGCACTCAGGAAGAGAAGGAAAATCCTCTCAACCAACTGGCTGGTTGACGGAAACTTTTAAGATTAGGTAAAACAAGGAAAAAATATATTGTGACTTTATCCACTTCTTGGAAGGAGTTTTCCCTTCCCTCCAGTAATATGACATGAATAAAGCAATCAAATTGTAAACTGCAAACCAATTTACATTTTCAATTGACATAAAACTCCCTAAATTTCTTAAAGTTACATGGTACCTTTGCCATGATATAAAAGGCACAGAGGAGGAGCTGGTCCAAATGCCTGTCCTTCATTAGATCAGCACAATGAACCAATGTGAATTCAAAGCATGTCCATATCTTCCTGCGCAAGTCATTGGAAACGTCCAATTTTAAGCACAGATCACGCAAGCGCACACTTGCCAGATGATAAACCTGGAAGAAAAAGACACACAGAAACCAGCTTAACCTAGTCTGCGAAAATGAAAGTCCTGAAAGCAGAGCTGTTCTCTAGTTGAACAGTTTGTTTCTGCAAAGTTTCCTCTCTCTGCCCAAGACAACTTCTCCAAAGACTAAGTTGTCAACTCTGTTCAGATGTTGGATTTCTAAGGCTTAGCGGAAATCTGCTTAAAAACATTATGACAATAGCTTCTATACCGTATCACTCACTCACTGTAATGGAACACTGCCAGCCAGCACAAAGAAGGGACATGCTTTAATTACGATTAAGTACAATCTTAGATTCACACACTGATAGATTTTTTTTTTTCTTTTTGATTACCAAAAGTCTGTCTCAAAACCTGAAATAACTATCAAGGGCAACATTAGCCTTCTTCATGGACAGTAATTAGGCACATTCTTTATGTTGGAAAGCAGAAAGAGTTCATTTCATTTTCACTTGCTCTACTGAGGAGGAACAAGAAAGGAAAGTAGGGAAAAGCTATAATTTTGAATGCGATGATGAATATGATGACTGTAAATAGAAAGTCAAAATTTAAAGACAAATTTAAGTAAGATTCTAGTTCTCCTTCATTACTAAGAGAAATATGTTGCCTACCACGTGGTTTGTCAAATAGAAGTATTCCCCAACTGAGAGTAAAGCTTACAAAATGCAGTCTGAGTTCACGCCTGGCAGCTGGCCAATCAATTCTTAATCCATTCTCAGAGAGAAAGACAGACTGCCACTATCAAAACTAAAGAACCAATAGTTCAGACACAAGATGTGGCTTACAAGTCTCTGCAGGAATTAGTTTCTGCATTAAGATTTACCTTAAAGATTGTATTTACCTTAAAGATTGTTCAAAGTAGAATTCTCTAGGTTTACAATGCAGATACCCTAAAAGGGGAAAACCTCTGAAAGTTACTTCCCTAGTAAGAAAATCACAGCAGAAAGATCTTCTAGTATTTCTAAGAGATTAATTTATGTGTATATGCTTTGCAGGCAGTTAGGCAAGTTACCCCAGCCTCCTCCAAAGACCCCCCCCACATTCCACAGTGGAAATGAAAGCAACTAGAAACAAGTAATCTGCTCTGAAGCATATGCAGTTCTTACCTTACCCCTTAAACCCTTCATTATTTCAAGAAGTTCCTTCTTTCTAGAAACTTTTAGATAGCGTGTTATTCATCACTGCTTTCTGAGGCCCTGTACCAGCAAGATCAGCACTACTGAGCAGACCTCAGAAAACTGCAAACGAGAATCTCCAGATGCAGGATCCGAAACAGTGCAGTTTTGAATGAGCAAGAAACATGAGAATAATCTCATTTCTGATACGTCGGAGGCAGTAAAAATAGACAAGAAGTAAAAACTACCCGTATTTCTTAGGTAGTTATTTACAGAAGCTGCTTATTATAAGAAAAAAAAAAAAACAAAAACAAAACACAAAACATCTCATGGGGAGGGGAAGGGGAAACCTGGATTCTCTGCAGCACCTGACAACACCTTTTCCCTTCTCCTCCCAGGTATACAAGAACTGCTCATGCCAAAGGAAAGGTATGGGAAGATTGAAAGTAATGAAAACTGCACAAAGAGGAAAGTTTCAGCATGGCCATGAACAGAAGTAAAGCCTGACTTCCCAACAAAGACACTCACCTTCCTGTAAAACAGGGCCAAGGATCCCGTTCTCCTGGGTTTGCTCGCTGCCGAGAGATGCGCTTCTTGTGCTTGGTTCACCTGGGGGTGGCAGGGAGCCTGCGCCTCCGCTTTACACGGCTGACCTAAATTCATCGAAATGGGTATCAATGTGATCCCACCCACTTCGTTTGTAATACCTGGAGATGATACACACACCCAGAAATAAACCGCTTGCTCTCCTCACGCCGCAGAGCTGAACTGCAAATCAAATTCATTCACAAACATTTCATACTAAAGACATCTCATCCTTCTCTGCTGGATGCTAAAAAGACTGTCCCTCGGAGTCTTCAGAAATTATTAAAAATTACATTTCTGGTAATGCTTAAAGGAAGCACGTGAATGTGAACAATCATTTCTAAAACTATCTGAAAGTACAAAGTACAAAGCTTACAAGAAACCACAATTTCTGTAGTCAGTGCTCCACTCTTGGGGAGGAGGTGGGCATTCCCTGCCTTTTTTTATTTTTATTATTCTGCAAACCTGACAGCACCTTGCATACAGTCCTCATAAGGTTCCTCAGTAGTCAAATTGTCTTGCTGAACATCTCCTTAAACATGAGGCGTGGAGATTTTTTTCTGTGTCTATCTATAGACTCAGTTTTTAAATTAGAAAAGGCTATAATACTCATTTCTTGTGTATCATTTTCAGAAATATTCAAGCATCACCCAACTTCAAGAGAAGTCCCCCGCTATTCTGCTAACGTTAATACGTAGCCCTTCTCCAGAAATTCCAGAGCCTTTTCAGATTATAACAGACCACAGTTCAGACAAACAGTAGTAAATCATTCTTGGAGCAGAGAACCAAAGCATCGCTTAATCTATGGCGAGGTGTAACTCTAAGAAACATGAACTCCACAACTTTGCTCACAAGCAGGAATCCTCGGGATGCGTGTTCAACATCCAGTGTCTCCACGGGAGGAGACAGCAGTATGAACTCAAGTTTGGGTTTTTTTTTTTTTTATGAAGTGATACATGTTCTTTTAAAAAGGAAAAGGGATGCATGTTCAAGATGCACGGTCAGTCTAAGCAGATCTTAAGAGCACCCAAAACATCTAGTAGAGAAGAAAAATGGGACAAATTCTTACCGTGCAGTGGGATAGTAACCTTCTGCCCCATTTTTCCCGGTACCGTAGCTGTTGTCATGGTCAGCACTGTCTGGGCAGGAGAAACCGCCATGTTTTCAGCAGCAATGCTCGATGCTGGAGCAATTGTCAACTTTGTTCCTTCGGTTAAAATTTTCTCCATCTGCATTTCTTTGGGGCTGTCATCTCCAAAAAGCCTTCTCTTAGCACTTCCAGCCGTCGGAGAACTGTAGCGCTCATGCACAGAGATCGGTGACAATGGCTGCATGTCTAGGATGCAAAGGAGAAAAAAAACCCGCTACCAACCACCCCTTAATAGGAGCAGCTTAACAGGAATGCTCCTCCACACGAGGGGAAAAGGCTGGCCTTCAAACAACAAAATTGGAGCACAAGAAATCACTTCTAGCAGAGAACTAATCTCTCAGTGCCCAGGCAATATGAACAAGGCCTACAGTCCTTTAACTGTCTCCTTTTACTGTGTAGTCACCCCAGACAGCTCAGCTTCACAATCAGGTACCACACGGAAGGCAAGAGTAACCAAGCTAATATGCAGAGGCCGAGGAATACGCAGGATTATAGACACTTACTCCAGTCTGCTTAGCAGATTAACAATATTTGCAAGTGTTGCTCCTCTGAACACGTTCCTCTACAAGAACACTGACCACAGCCCTGGATATGCTGTATGTTCTGGCTTTTAGCCTCTCCCTAAACTAACCCCAGTCAGAAGCCTCCACCCTCATCCAGCCCCAGTTCCTCTCAGGCTTTTCTGTTGGTTTCAAACATCTGCTCCAGCAGTAAGACTGAAGTACACAATAATTTACAGGCTTCTGTTCCTCTGGCTTTTTGCATTTCTGCTGAAGTCTGCTAGCCACTTGTGAGGATACCAGTGACAGCAGATTCCTATTTCCCATGAAGCGGAAGCCTTCTGGATAACCGTCCAGGTAAGACAGATTGGAGACCTTACTTCTAACTCTGCCAGGATGGTTTTTTGGTAACAGGGGCAAAGAAACATTTCCAATCCCCAGCATTTTCCATCTGAAGTCAGGAAAGAATTTGGTACCAGATTCTCATATACAAGGTAAGGTCTCACACAGCCTTACCCATATATAAGACACCATCTCCAAGTGGCTTTCTCTTCCATCAAACAACTAACCGTAACATCTACAGCAGCTGCTTATACAGCTTTTTCCTAATGAGTATTAAAAAAAAAAAAAGCAAACAGTCTTGTAATGCAGTTTGCTAGACAAACACAAAAGGAGATAACATCGAAACACCAATCAGTCCATAGTGCACCAGCAACAACCTATGGACTATTTTTTGGGATACAACAAAAGCAGCAATTCCTAGGGAACTGGGGAAGCACGGAAAAGCAACAGCAGTGCTGCCACCGCCTCTTCACGCTCAGTGTCAAGAGACAGCTCTGCGCAATACCCAGGAATCTGCAAAGAGCAAGGCAGTTCTTCAGAGGTAAGAATACTGCAGACAAAGTATTGTCCTCCCCTCCTGCAAAAAAAAGTTCCGTAGGAAGGAGGAATAAATGCAGCTCTGTCATTCCGTTTAAAAAAAGTCACCTAAATTCCTGTGAAACTCACTGAAAACAACAGCAAAAAAAACCCCACGAATGGGAAAAATCTGAAAGCAAAGGACAGTAAGCTATCAGATGAGAACCCACCCGAGAGAAACGTAACCCTTGCATGAACACAGCAGCAAAACCTGCTCTGGTTCAGCAGTGAAGCGTTAGCACCAGTGTCTGCTGCCGGGAAGACACGGCTGTGGTTTGACTGGATGCATCTAGACCTTCCCTTGATCAAAGAAGAGGCTTCACAATTCTGAATGCTTAACTGGGATTCAAGATTGCTTTTTGCAATTGTAAAGAAGTCTAAACCTCCCTCCCCAGATTCACACATTCAAATCATACCAGAAACCTTGAACATACCCCGTCTTAAACTCCCACCAAGATCTGTCCGAACCTCTTTGACTCGAGGATGAATTATAGGAGACAATGGCATCATAGGCAAATACCCAAGCCCACTTCCTCCGTTGCTTGCTTCGAAATGACTGGGAAATATTACCTGAGAAATAAGAAATGTCAGTAAGATAACAAATAGATCTCCCTTCTTTGTGCCAACCTATTAACAGAAGTTTTTCTGCAGTAATTGTCTCATTTGAATGGTTTTCCGCATAAAACAACAGTAAGGGAAAGAACGTGAATGTCCTAACGAAAGGAGAACAGGTAACATACTTCTTCACAGGTTGGGACCTTGTTTTCTGAGGCCTGGAGTGCATTCCAGAGTGCCGAGTCCCGAGTCCAGGCAAGACTCTCGAGAATTTGTTCCTCGATGCTGTTGAGGTGCTTCACCATGTCTCTGGAAAGTCCTTCCTCAGACCGAATCAGTACTTCGATCACCTAACGGTAACGAGACAGACACACGCACAAAAGCAAAGTCGTATTGCTCGTGCTTAACACTACCAAATCAGTACTGATTTCAGGATCCTGTTTGGAATGCTCCAGCACCCTCCTTGCCTCTTTATCTTCCCCAGCCCTCATGGGATCCCTTTTTTTTAGCCCCTTTTTCCAAAGGCAATCCAGGAGTGGGAAATGGACAGCAGACGTCTCATCAAGGCTGAACAGCCCGCTCCCAGGGGTGTTTTTAAGTCCCTCTCTCACCATCGCTAAGCACGTGCAGCACTAAGCACCCACAGCGCTCTTCCAGCACGCGCAGCACGCCTGGGGAGACACAAGCAGGTACATCCCCTTCGGCTGCGTATGCGAGAACCCCAGCATTTAAACTTGCCTTCCTTTCACACAAGTGGCCCATAACAAAAAGGGTTGAAAGCCACTGTATTAAGGATCCATTTAAGAAAAGGTTGGAACCCTTAACAATGTACAAATCAGGATTGAAAAGACTTGAAAGGGCCCTTGAAATATCATACTCCACCCCTACGCTCCAATGCAAGATCCACTTTACCTATGTTATTTCTGACAGAATCATAGAATCAT
>Ga0181612_146582_pt1 | contig 14362 bp, 7 predicted proteins | sample HoacroProtozoa21_FD_119630 | JGI IMG/M metagenome (GOLD analysis project Ga0181612, IMG submission 119630) | Hoatzin crop microbial communities from Cojedes, Venezuel. Combined Assembly of Gp0051906, Gp0051904, Gp0051908 | reverse complement strand
CCTGCTTCGGCAGGAGGGTTGGACTAGATGACCCACAGAGGTCCCTTCCAACCCCTACCATTCTGTGATTCTGTGATATGGTTGTGGAAAAATCTTACTTGTTTAAAGAGAAACAAAAAAATAAGAAATAGTGAGGGATTCTGGCAGAAAAAGCAATAAGCAACATTAGTCACAGAGAATGATAATAATTTCTATTTGCTTTTAAACCATCTTCTAGAATTCTTTACCAGAAATATAAGCTTACATAAAAGTAATGATCCTCCACTGAATTTTAGAAGGGTATCCCCCCCTCCAACCTAGATGAAAACAAATCTATTCTGCAATGCCTGTTAGTGAGGACAAGAAATGCACTCCGCTCCCAAGTTTCTCTTAGTTACCCTGTCATACTTGTAGATATATATGGCTGTTGTATCATACGTGACCTCATTCCATGTGCTTTCTTAATATTTAAACTGTGGAGATTTTAGCCTGTTGGAAAGATCTAGAATAACTCCCAAGTCATTTTTCCCTCCCTTTCCTTTGTCCGTGTCAGTGTACTGATTGGTAGTGTCTGGGACTGCTCAGGAAAGGGTATAAAACCTTCAATTATGTTTTGCTCTGAGAAAAGCCCTCACTTGCTCACAAGGTACCAGCTCTAGTTTCCTCCTGTTTTCTGTCAGAATTGTTCTGCATAGCTCATGTGGTGATCTTTAGCCAAATTCAGAGCTTGCGAAGTTTCTCTGAGAGGCATTTACAGTTCTGTTTTAAAAATGTAACAAGGATGCAATCCTTAAGGGGATGCAAACAGCACCTCAGATTCTCTGGGGATATTTTGACCCAAGGAGCAAACCTGTTTTCCCCTCAATTGACTCAGTAATGAAAGGATGGAATCCTGGAAACATCTATTAGCTGCCAGGTGAACTAGAGAGAGACAAGTACTTTGGTGTGGTCTCAAGTCTTTATCAATTTGTAAATGCAGAGTCAGAGAGACACCAAACAATCTGAACCCTGTACCAGCAACAGCGCAGTTCACGTTGCCTGCCTGGCTTTCTGCAACCTAAGCAAATTCTCTGCATGTTAGCTTGCCAAGAGGTAATAATTTAAAAAGCTATTTCTATAAATCGATGCTATTGAAAGAAGATTGGTCTTCTCAGAAGTGGTAATAACTCATCAAAGCGCATTACAAGGTGGCTGGTTTAAGAGGTATTTGAATGTGAAATTAAAGCTTGATTCCACTGGTATATTGCAATGTTTTTGTTTGTCAGAGATGAATTGTAAACAACATTTTGCTTGCTTACAGAGTTGCTTACAGCAGTTTCAAGTCAGCATGCTCGGACAGGCAAGGTGAATGAGAAGATAAATCTGCAAATCTTCCAGCTTGGTCAAGTGCTGTGGCTCTGCCTTTTGTCCTTTTTCCTGTTTTGTGAAGTATCAGTCAGAAAACAGAACAGTTTTCCACATGTTGTACTTGTAACTCAATCTTCTCAGGGTGTTGGGCCATCCCACAAGGTGAACGCTGGCACCGGCATAAATCATTTCAGTGCTGACAGGATCTGTCAGAAAATATGTATGAGTAGTGGTAAAAGACACCATGCCTCCAAATTCAATCTGAAATCACGAGTAGGACCTTGTCGTTCTTTTGTTAAATATTTTCCTTCCACTGAATTTGAGGCACCCATTGCCCTGCTGTGACCTTACAATTTATGTGTCTTGGAAGTTTTCCAGCAAAATTTTCACAGCTGAATGTTGTCCCTGCAGCTGGGGAGTCTGACTTTTACAGTAAGCTGGATATCAAGAACTATTCATTACTCAAATATTTTATGCACATCTTGCTGTACATGTTTTCTTCACTGTCTGCCTTTCCATAGGCTCATTCTGTGGCTGCTGGGGTAGCATGCCTATGCAGCAGCCTGGCAGGACTGCTGGCTCTCGTTGCAGACACAGCTCGCATTTCACCAGTTGCACAGTCTCTTTTAGCAATTCTGTATCTGCCTGAGCAGGTTTCTGGCTACCATGCACCCAGTGGGCATGCTGTTCACTTTCGTTTCTTTATGCATGTATCTACCAGAGTTATCCTGAGATTAGGGTACATGAGAACATATGTATAGCACTATTGTATCGAAAATGGATGTACTGATCGGACACTGCCAGCTCACAGAAATACCAAAGCAAGAACATTAATCTTTTATTTGGGATACAAACCCTGGCTTTAGGCCTGCTTTTCTTTTGCTTGCGAGAGAGATGCAAACCATTGATGCCAGAGATTAGTGTACACTGTGTCCTATGTTCCCGCTTCCTTCCTTGTGGTTTCCCAGCTCTGTTATTCACCGCAGAGTAAGTGAATATAGAGTTAAATGCAGTATCTTTCTCAGCCTATTGAACATCAGTTCTGTAGTTCATTAGCATCCAAATGCCTTTAAGCTGATTGTCTCCTTGGTCACACTGCTCCAGAGCTTACAGGATGAAAGTACCAAAAGTTCAGAAATAATGGGCTGCATTGTTGCTGAAGGGGATCTCTGATTGGTGGAGGTTTGCACGTATATGTATGTAGGAAATAAAAAATGAAAAGGATCTTTCTTTTTATTATTCAAGTGTATTCACATTTAAAAATAATAATAATTAGACTAACACTGGAGAATATAAGGCAGTTTTTTCATGGTCTTTGTATGTTTTACAGAGCTTTTTTATACATAGGTAATTGAGAACGAAGTTATGAACTTTAATAATTACCAGGCTGGTCTCTTTTAAAGAGTTAGTTTGAATTGGAGTGAGGTCAGAGAAAGGATTGCTGACCTTTCTCTCTCAGATTTTCAGCTATACCAGGCTGGGGTTGAAATGGGAATGGACTCACAAAGAAGAAAACATAATAGCTTGACTGTCTTTTGGTTAGCAGATGTATCAATCTGTGTCGACTGAAGCACAACTAAAGTGTAACTTTTGTTATTGGGAGAGGTGCTCTACTTATTCAGTAATGGACTAAAATGAGATACTGCAGTGTGAGACTGAAGTGCTTAATGTGAATGCCCGAGCCTAGGATAGCTGGGGTGCTGTGTCTCAGAAGGGAAGGGTGTTAGCAGATCCATAGGACAGAATTTATCATGCCTATTCTCCGCTGGTAGTGGCATCACTGGAGGTTCACTCAGCGATAAAAAAAACATGATAACCAAATGCTGCAAAGAGATAAAAGCTGCTATCTGCTCAAAATAAAAAGGTTGCTAGGGTCACAAAAAAAAAAACCCTTTGCTGGAGCCTTTTGCATTGTCAGCTCTTTTCACAAAAATACCCGACTGAAACTTGGAGGCAACCCAGCGTGGCACCTCTGGGATTTACCTTCACAAGGGAGGGTCAGCCCTGCAAAAATCAAGCTATTAAAGCGTCTGGATCTCTTGCCCCATGGAAAATGAGACTCTCGGTCTCCTGTGGCAGAAGAGCAGAAGACGTGTCTGAGCTATCTGAGGTAGCGTGTGAGTGGGTGGGAAGCAACACCCACCCATGGCTCAGCTGGGGGCCACAGCCTGCCAGGTTCACTGAGACAACTGCCTTTCACGCAGGTGTTGGAGGGGGTTGGAGGCTCTCCATTTCACCTTCTGGTTTGCTGACTCAAGCACTGGCAGCTCATGCAGCCAGCTTAATCTGCAACAGGAATATCAGTAGGACCTGCCAGCATAGCCTGTAAGGGGAGCGCAGCGTGGACTCTTCATCTTACTCAGCTGAGTGGTTTATGCTTTGCCTGGTTGCACTGCTGGGGCACTCTGTCATTTTTCAGCTTGCTGAACGCAGATAGAAGTAATGTTTACATTTCAGGCCTGCCTCTGCCCAAGGTTATTTATGAATTAACATTTTCCTTTATCATTAGGTAGAAGTATCTTAAGTGAATACATATTGAATGCATAAATCTGCCAGTCTCACTCAAATAGGGGACAGCAGTTGGAAAACAGCATGCCAATTTAGGGAAATTTCAGAGAAAATATTTTTTCTGTTCTCATGGCCTAGGGTGAACATGATTTGAAGGCTCATTTCTGATGCAGTGGTACAGTGGCAGAGCCTCTTCTTTAAACAAAAAAAAAACCTTTGGACACCAAAGCCTGCTGAGGGTATCACACAGTCAGTGGTGCGACAGAGCTGATATGCTACCTGCAGAGGCTGGGGTGGCAGTCTGGCCGTTTGCTCCGAGGTGACAGTGGGAAATGAGTTAGCCACCTCATTTTCAGATGTGCTTAGCATCTTCATTTCATCTGAAGTCAAAGGACTCTGTCGGTTTCTAGCACCTTGTGATGAATCTCCCTTGTTGCAAGAAGGCATTTGTCTGTTTTAGAGAACAAAGCGTTTAATTAGTGTCCTAGCCTGCAAGGCCTCCGGCTTCAAAACTAGAAGAGTCAAGATGCTGAAAATCAGGACTGTCGAACATCACGGCAGTGAGATGCCTGGACAAAAGAAGGATGCTGGGCTGAAATTCGTAATGAGGCCTTTATGGAACCACGGTCTCCTCGGGTCTGCTGTCAGATCACGCTCACAGTCATATGGCCTGTGTGGTGCATGGCAGCAAGCCCCACCTCCTGAGGGATAAGCCTTCACCCAGCAGTTCATACAGTGAATATACCTGTTATCAAGGCTCAGCTGTGTTTTAAAGATAAATCACCTTGAGGATTGTTGTCTGGGAGTCTGCAGCTGCCTGGACTCGCGGGGTAATGGGCAGAATGGGGCCATCCTACAGACTCCAGTTCTGCTGGAAGGAATATCGGTACTGTACAAAACCTGCTGTCCTTGGTAAGCAGGCTCGAGACCTGGTTGGCAACACCATCTCTGGAAACTGCTTGGGCTACATCCAGACTTGGGCTTTCTCCTGCCCCATGTGACTTGGAACCACCTCAGGCTACCCCCATCCCGGCCAGCTGGCTGCCTGCTCCAGGGCCTCTGTCATGGCTCCTGGCCCGTTCTGCTTCCCTTCACGTGCACAGTGGAGGCTGGAGGGGCAAATCTGGTTTGGCAGCTGCTGCGTTTATCAGCCTAAATGTTTCTTCTTGTCACACCGGGGTGGAAAGGTTGTCCTTGCCTTTCCAGACTGCAGGAAGCGATGGCTCCATTACAGAAGGAAGAGCCGTGAGTTTTCATAATAACTTTGTAACATGCTCGGGAATAGGCTCCAGCAAACTCCAGTCCAGAGAGTGATCCTCATGCTGACAGAAAGCTCTTCATAGTTACCTGGTTGTAGACATTGGGCTCTTCAGGGAGAGGCTGAAATATTCTGAAGGAGAAACTTCATTTATAAAGGCTCTCTGTAGCCTTCAAAAATATATCAAATTTTAATTAAATAGATGATAATCACTCTCTCCTGTCTGCTCTACTGTCTCAAGATGCTCTGTGCCAACCCAAGCCATATCCAACTGACACACTGATTTCTGCTTCTAGATGAAGGAATCTGAAGGGTATGGAGTCCAGCTGGCTGTTTACGACAAACACCCATTTGGATGAGATGGTTCTTTTTCTTCCTAAAGCACTCACAAATTTAGTGGGCAAGAGAGAGAGAAAGGCAAAGACAGTGTTATAATTTATTATCCCCATTCTACAGATAGGGAACAGAAACCCAGGCTGTATTTACACAGTCTTTTGAGAGGCAGAGTGCATAATGCAGCCTGCAAATCCAGATTTACAGTCCATCTAGACAACTGGAAATGAGTTTCCTATGCTGACTAAAGGTTTCTCTCCAGTGAATGCAATACAGGTACACAAAAGTGCCTGGCAGCCTGGTTTAGCATGCCAGCAGCACACAACTAATCTGCCATTTGCAGAACTTTGGGTGGAACCACACTTCAGCAACCTGGGTGGAAGAGTTTCTACGATGTGCTGGCTTCCTCCATAGCATCTCTAGGAAGAGAAGGTGGTTGGATCTGGTGGCACACTGTACTCAAGCCATGCTCCCTGTGGCACAAGCCTTGTCACAGAGATTATGTGGTTTGTTCAAAATGGATTTAAGATGCTCCATCCTCAGAATGTAAATTCATTGCCTTAACAAAAGGCTTTTATTTCATCTCCATAACCTCAGCTATGTCCCTTTAGCAGCTGCCTTTTACCTAGATGTAGAGTAACACCTCAACAGACCAGTCGTTCGGATGCCATTAAGGCAGGCAGGTAAATTGAGTGCGTCTCCTTCACGGCACAGTTACCTCCCCAGCATGTGGCAGTGAGATATGCTGTTACTCTGAGCCATAATATTGTAAAGACTTTGAGACCATCTGTTTGAAAAGTGCCTGTTTTACCTTGCTGTGGGTACGTTTCATAGAAGCTATCACAGCAGAGTAAGGCACTTTCAACCCATTTATCTCATCAAACACTGCCACTGTTCTTCTTTTTCTTTTTCTCTTTCATTCTCTCTCACTCTTTCTTCTATTAAATATCAAGAAACAATATCAACAGATTGCAATAATCAAAAAAGCATCTGCAGCACCTGTTTTAGCTTTTGGACCCGCATGAATGAATGCAACATACGACAGGTTTGACACATGTAACTGTCTTGGAATGAAAGCAGAACGTGCACTCTGGGGCAAGCACAGGGAGGAAAAATGGGAAGAAAGCAGCGAGAAAAAGGGTCACCATTTATATCATGCTGGCAATTTACATCCAGGGCTTTCTGCTTTCCCTGTTCTTAGCATGTGGCAGAGAGGAGTGTTTCATTCGGGCAATGAGTTGAGGAAAGCCAGGGAGCAGTCAGAAGGATGCTCTCTTCCCCCCCACAGTGTTTGAGGAAATGGACCTGTGGTCAGCTCTCAGAATACAGCGCTTGTTCTGTGGCACTGCCCAGGAGGTCGCTGGCCTTAGGGCCGCTTTTTTATACAGCTGGTGGAGGTACTGCCCAGAGCCCTGAACTGATTCGACTTGACAAGGCACCCCCATGGGCAGAGTTGCTACTCTGCACTTCTCCTCAGTCTGTGGAGAGTTGCAGAGCTAAATATCTGGCAGCTCTGCAGTCTCTCCCTGCTCCCTCCCCACAGCACTGCTGCAGCCAGCACAGGGTGCCACAGAGACAGGCCTGTGTTTGGGAGGAGGGCAGGTGGGCTCAGCTCTCCTCTCCTCAGCCTGGCTGTGCCTCTGCCTTCTCCTGCAGGGAAACCATGAACAGAAAAGCGGGGTTTCATGGAATCGGTTTTGTGCAATGGAAGCAGCAGCAGTGTCGTAAACAGAGCAGCAAAACTCCACTGAACTAGCAGACAAGAGAAGCACAAAAAAGGGAAATATATATATAGAGATATATTTTTTTTAATAACAACCCTAAATCAATCAATTATATTGGGTAATTACCTGGGCTGTCCAGTGAAATGACAGAAATAAGTGAGCAGATGCATTTCCCTGATAGGCACATGCTCTCACTCAGTATGAAAGCAGTGAAGGAGATATTCTGACATGTTCATAGCCCAAAATGGGCTATGCTTACCCAAATTGTCTATAACCCTGCGAAAATATGCCTTTGCTCTGTAAAGATCTAAGTGTGATTATGAGTTACAAGGGTTCTATTAGGGCACTGTTGTTAGAAAAGTTTTTAACTACTCACGAATGTCCAAAAACAAATCTGTATGCACAGACTGCATCATGTTTAGATTTAAAGGCAAACACAAACACATTAACAGGAGGACTTACTATTCTCAAAGGTGCTTTATTTGATCAATTTAGACATTTTGAAAGCAGGCTTTTGTCTCTAAAGTTTGCATGTCTCAGTCCTTCTTTCCTCAACTTCAGTTCATTTCACTGAAATGGAAAAATCCAAAGTACTATGGTACAATGGACACAGTTCAGCCAAGCACTTTAAAAATCTTTTTACCTTTATGCACTAAGGAAATTGATAGATGTGTTAAATCTCAGTCTGCAAAGCAGGTTGGAACTAGGAGGACAAAGTGACTGGGAAGAATGAATTAGAGAAATGACAATTCTAGCTCCCATCAATTTTCTCCAGAAGTGACACATTTATCATAGAAGTCAATCCATAAAGCAGCTGCACACATACAGTGTGTCATACATCTGAGATGATGCAATCTTTCTTTTCCTGATGTCAGATATGTATGCAAGCTGTGAAATGGCCTTTGGAGGCCAACAAGTTTGGTCTTTTTCCAGCTGACATCAACACATTATTCATGCATTAGACGCTGTCTAGATGGCTGTGATTGCTGTCAAACTAGGGAATATTTTTCAAACTTTTTTGTATGCAAACATGAGCAATAGCAAGAGGGTCCTGCTTTTTCTTCCTCTCTACTTTCTGTTGTTTCCTCTGCTCTTCCGGCTGTGTAACTTTTAAGCATGACATCTTGATGAGTGAAATACAGAATGCGGTACACAAGGAATCCTAAAAGGCAGGCAGAGCATGGTACTTGACTTTCATCTCCTGTTCACCTTCAGCAATAATTTTGATGCCTTAAATGGTTTCCATTCTGTAAATTTGATGGTGCATGATATGGAAGGGGAAGACGATGAGGGGGGAGGCAAAAAGGAAGGATGAGTAATACAGCATCTCAAAAATGTGATAACTGCTAGAAAGCCCCCTTGAGGCGGTTGTGATTTTTGAAGCAAATTCTTTACAAGGAGCAAAAAGTATTTTTGAACTGAAAAAAATAGATTCCTTCTTTCAGTTGTATGTTTTCCAGGACTTGCAGGCAGTTTTATTATTAGTTGCTGCAGCATTTATGTTGCCTATGAATTCAGTGTTGCAGGGTCCAGACCACTAAGTTAAAAGAAAATTAAGGGTGCTGGCTCACATTTGAGCAGAACATCAACTCACGCCTGATTAATGGTTGCAGAAGCAGATCCTGTGCTGTCCTGCTAATGTCCTTCCCATGAGTCTTGGAAGAAATGGGCAACATCCATTGTTTTTGCTTATTTGAAGTAGATCAATCATAAATACCTGGAAGGGAGTGGAGCCTGGCAGGACTACAAGATGCTGCTAATTCAGGTGAATTTTGGTCTCAGTCGGTCAAGGGAAGAATTGCTTGCCATATATCTAGCTGTTGACTTTTAGCAATATTCCACAATGTACTTCCAGAACCGGTTTGAATCTCTGTGTGGGCAAAGTTTGTGCTTTTGTTTGGTTTAGTTTTGAATAACACGTTTGAGGATATTCAGTTTTGACTGCAGGTACTGATTCTTTCAAGGAGTGCTGGGTTTTGGCGTTGGAGGGAGCAGGCTGAGCAGGGGATCTTAGTGGATGACACTGCTGCCAGCTTGGCTGCTCTGAACGCAAAGAAATGTCAATGAGCTGCTCTGTCTAACATGCAATCAGAAAGTTGGTATTTTAAAACTTACATGCATCTGTTTCTCCCTTAATGTTATGACCCAGTATCTTATGACTTAGGAGAGGTCAGGGTACTTGTGTGGTTCTGAGGCCTAAAACCAAAAATAGCATAAAGCTTTCACTGTGTGCAGCACAGAACATTTTGTAAAACAGATTTTGCGACAGGTCTCATTTACCATTGCTTCTTTTGCTCATTTGGCTTTTAAAAGGTTGGGAAGAAAGCAATTTTAGTGGAGAGCCTAGGAAACCGGATAAGTTGCCTGTCACATATGCGAATATTCTCAAGCAGTACAAGTTACTTCAAGTTATCATGCCAAGAACTTTGAGGAACTCTGTTTTTTCGGAAATAGGGGTCTCTGTCCATATGTTAAGGATTAGCCTGATGTAACTAGACCTCTGTTCCTGATCAGACAAGATCTTGAACATTGAGAAGCATTGACCTTTTTCACTCCCCAGATCAAACTGAAAGTGTTATCATGAATTTTCACAAATCAAAACTTTGAAAAGATCTAAAAAAAAAAAAATTCTTTGAAGATGGCAGGTTGTAAGTGGAAGATTTAAGTGGTCAGTCAGATACTGTATTTGCTTTCAGCTTTCAATATAGGAGCAGTGATCAATAATTTAAGATTCATAGCAAAATAAAGAACATGATGAGCACCTTTCTGACTGCCTCAGGCATTGCCAGATTGAAGTTTTTTCAGAAATCTCCATTTCATTACTTTGTCTTGTCCAGTGGTGCTACTAGCCATATAGTGGAGACCCATTTTGCTGAGCAGGGTGCCCAAGGCTCAGGTCTTACAGAGTGTGTCCTGGCAAAGCCAAGGAGAAACATTCAGGTACTGCAAGAAATGTTTCATGCTGCAGAAGAATTGTTAAGGCAAATTTTCATCATTTGATTTAAACAGATTTTACATGAATGTAAACATGTTTGCCCAAAGAAGATGAATCAGTCAGAGGATTGGGTTACAAGTAGGAAATCTCAGAGCTAGTTAAGAATTCATCCTGAAGACTCCTTGGAACACTTAATTTAACTGTGTTTTTTACCTCCCTCTTTCAGTACTGCTCTAAGGAAGGAAGATAATTTACTTCAGGGAAATGTTTAAAATAGTTTAAAATTTATCCAGGGCGTGTAAATCCTTTTAGTTCCATTTTTGTACCATTGAAGATTTCTGTGAGCTGCCTCCAGACTGGAGTACACTTGAACTGTATATTTGTAGAAATAAACAGACAAATGTCCCTCTTTTTGCACGTCATCAAGTATTCTTGTTTTCCCCAAATAAGGGGTACTGAGGAAACATCATACAGAAGATAACACAGATGAACCTGAAAGGGATCAGAATCTGCTATAAGTGTTTGCTGGACCTAGGAAACACCATTGAATATTTTTCATCATCGTCTTACATGCTTTCTTTTTGGAAATTGCTGATACATTGGTATATTATCCCTCTTATAAAGCACAAGTCCATCCTCATTTCAAGATCTGTAAAGATTTCAAGTTCTGCTTAGAAACCAATCTAAATTGTGTGGTAGACTTTCAGGGCAGCTCAGCCACATCACAGCAGGACTTGACTGTCAGTTCAGACAGCTGACAGAGTGGTGGTGAGCAGACAGACTTTGTTCTTGAGGATCATTAAAAAAGAGGAGGAAAACAATCCGTGGTAGATTTTTTTTGTTACAGAACTGGCATGAAGCAGAAAAGAATGCCTCAAATCTCAGCCCAGAAAAAGGCTTGGGAAATGTAAAATGGGTAAACCAAAGTCAGCAGTGAGAATATTCAGGCTATTTTGGATGCTTTGCAGTTTACAACTGCATTTCTTTTTCTGAGCTTATACCATGAACCCCTTCTCCTCTAGCGAACCGCATTGACATCAGAGATGGGAATGTATCAACGGTTGCAATGATGCTTTGGCAGGAGGTAGACAGAAAATGGTCTGATTTAACATTCAGATGTGGCACTGAGGTCTTTCAAAGTATCATTGGTTTATGCCCTTCTTTAAAGTGATTCTGCTTTGAATCTTGTCTTGGTAAAGCCAGAAATAGGATTTACTAATGAGGAAGCCAGGATCCTTTTAGCAGATCCTTAGGGGAGTACAGGGACTTTCAGACCCTTTCTACCTTAGTTATTCCAATTTGTATGAGTCTTCTAACCCAAGTGAGTGTTTTAGCCTTTTTAGCTAGGCTTTAAAGCAGGGACTTCAACCTGAACATGTTAAATCACATCTTGCCAGGACAAAAAAATATTTCAGTAGCAATGAGGAACATATGTTGATGCATATACCCCAGCAGAATTGTGCTCCAGGCACCGTGGCAGATCTTATTCTGGTGTGGCTGGAACTGCTGTGCCTGTCCAAAGAGAGAACTTGGGCCAATACCTCTGCACCATTTCATGGAGTTTCCAGATATTAGATTAGTTTCAAGGCCTCTACTGCTATCCTGACTCACAGTGATGCAGGAAGACTATTCAGGTGGCTGGAGTGAGCATGAGGAGTGGTAGAATTTCTGCTGAGCAATGCCATTTACCCATCTACTGCACAGTGTGGTCTTAGCACCTGGTGAAGCAGGAGGATGAAACAAACTAACAAGAAAATAACGGATTCTCGAAAACCTAAAGGAGATGCCCAGCATGGCTGACACGTTTTCCATTTTCACATTTCCATTTTCAATTAAGAAACTGAAATAACTTAATGAAAAAGGAGAGTTTGATTGCATACGTGGAAATTATTTTTAAGTGGTGTTGGCACTAACCTGTAGATATATGCATAGGAAAAGCACAAACTCTGTCTTGTCTTTTCCTCAGCGTATCACTAGGGGAAAAATCCTTTTTTTTTTTTTTTCTCTTTTTTCTCCTGAACTCATTTGAAATCTTTCTGAACCGCTACCTGTAAAAAAAATCAGATAGCAAATGAGGAACCAGGTTGCAGAGTCAGGGAGAGAGTGCCTGAACATTTGACTGAGTGTTATGCACACTTGGCTTGTGGTATCTTGTAGCTGATCCATAGTAATGTCCACTAAATGTCATGAATATATTTTTTTAAAATGAGATATTTTTATTGATAGAATTATACTAACTTTTGAAATGAGAGGCTATTCTGAGTTTGAAAGATATTTCAAAAGTTTTGAAAAGAAACAGAGAATTTTAAATTCTTTTCAAAAAAATATTTCTAAATAGAAATGCATTTTGGATGAAAGTTTAACAAGTTTGACATTTTTAAATAAAAATATTTTATCAAAATTATCAGCGTTGGGTAGAATATATAGTATTTTGTCAGCTGTCTTACATAACAGGTTTTCTTACTAAAAAAGAAACAAGAAAACATCTTCTCCACAGAGATTTCTGGTTGTCTAACCCTTAGCCTTACCAAATGCTGTCAGCTAAGGATAATTGCAGAGCAGCAGGTCAGACAGGAGAGCTCAACATCTGTATTGCATACTTGTATCTTTTCCAGATCTGCTTTGTGATACCTGGAGTAGCATCACAATGAGTAAATCTTGCTTCAGAATGACAATATAGTATTTTTCATCAAAATCAGAAAACTGTTGTGATAGGGACTGATATAAAACCAAACCAAAACAACAAGAAAAAAACTACACACAACAAAACAAAGAGCTTGTATATTGAGAAAAAATGGAATTTTGTGTTGGGATATTTTCAAAAGGTTGGTGACTGATTTAACTTTTCATAAGTTAAGTAAATGTTGGAGGTAAAAATTCTTGTAAGGCAGAATTCCCTTCTTGTCACACCCGTGCCACCTACTTTACCCGTATTTATACACGTGTGCCATATTTATATATTTTTCTAGACAGTTCTCATTATTACCACAGACCAGGGATAGGAGGAGGAAAGTGCAGATGATGAAATAAATCGGAGTGGAGGATGGAAATTCTGCCTTTTCATAGGAAAGCTGTCAGATGGATTAATGGCTGGGGTGAGCCAAATAGCTCCGTTATCAGATCAGATAGAGACCTCTCCCCTTTCTTGGTAAAATAAATGAGAAAGGGGGTTCTGATATGGATTTTGTGAAAGATGAACCCCTCGAGAGTAAATTGAAGAAAGGATAATAGAGTTCCTTACTACGCATGTGTAACTACTATTCTGATAAATTGGAATGAATGTAATCTTATACATGCCAGTGACATCCAAGTCTTTCGAAAATCTAGATATATCTGTGTTTATCAACATAGATGTGTTTTATTTTCTTGTAGGACTAGAAGGGAACCCACAAAGCATAAGAATGAAATGAAAAATCACTGCAGCAGTGAATATGCCATACCCACACAGACAGAAAACTCCAGTATCTTCCACCCAACCAAAAATAACGCCTTTGTTCAGAAAAAGTGGGGGGGAAAGTGCAATACCCTTTCCCAACCTAGCAAAAGGAATATAGGAAAGACAGCAAAGCAATTAAGAGAATGAGTTTAGTGTCCTGTTCTGGGGCAATGTCCACATGGCAGGGGAGCAGCAGAGAGCATGCTTGACCTGAACCCGCATTGGAGAGCAGTGTTTCGGGAGGAAATTCAATCCTCCATGCTAGCGATGGTCACTCAGGCTCTGAAGTGACACAAAGAGTGACTTGAACGTGACCACAGGTGTCCTGCGTAAAGCGCTGCTGAATGCCTTAGTACACCACTTAGATTCTCTTTGAAGCAGCTGCGCGTCACAGGCCGCGTTCCTGCAGTTTGCAAGTGAATCAGTTCCTCACCGGCCCCATGTTGATTGCACAATATGGAGGGAAGGGGGCTGCTAATCTGTACTTACCTCACAAGGGCGTGCTGGAAAATTAGTAAAAAAAAGTGAACGGAGCGGTCAGAGAAACTGATTGGCAAAATGAACAAGACAAACGGTAAAGGGGGGTGGAGGAACTGACTTGCTGCGTGCAGAATGGCTGGGAATGAGATAGGGATGCTGCAAGCAGTGATTGCAAGGTGACTTGACAATGTTCTGTAAATATTTGAAGGAATAAACAGCACTAGGGAAGAGAAATTAGTACAACAAGATTTATGATAGAGAGCAGGAAGATGATCTGCCAGAAAAAACTTTTTGAAAGACATAATAGATGGTGAAATAAGCCTTCCAGTGGCAAGCGGAGATGTAACATTGAGTGAGATTTT
>Ga0181612_122481_pt1 | contig 14362 bp, 7 predicted proteins | sample HoacroProtozoa21_FD_119630 | JGI IMG/M metagenome (GOLD analysis project Ga0181612, IMG submission 119630) | Hoatzin crop microbial communities from Cojedes, Venezuel. Combined Assembly of Gp0051906, Gp0051904, Gp0051908 | reverse complement strand
GGTGGCTCTGCCGTTAGAGCAGTCGCGGTTTGATTTCCTGAGCTCTGCTGCGTGGTTTGGGGTGTGGAAGCGTAGCGGGACGAGGCCATTTGCTCGAAGCGTCAAAATAAGCGGCAGGGCAGGAAGTGTAGCTGAAGTTTGCTGCCTGGTAATCCGGTCTGGGCCACTGGATCACTTACTGTTGGAAGCGAAAAAACTCACCTCGGCCATCTCGCTTGGTCTCCTCTCCAACTCTGATTCTGCTGGTTGTGTTTTACAGAAGGGAGGGGGGTGGGGGCTGTCGATTTTGGGTGTTTCATTGATGTCCCCATGGATGACCTTCCTGGCCAAGAAGAGTGCTTTGACTCACCCCTCTGAAACCCCTTCCAGGGAGGAGTGTGGCTTTGCCTCTGGGGGCAGAATGGGCAGCTGAGAGCTGGAGTTCAAGAATTCGCCTAGAAGATTCACGAGTGAAATCTTTGCTTGGGATCATAAGCAGTTTCTAAGAAAAATAATCTTTTATTTCTTAAAAATAAAGGAAAATTTGTCCAAGAGTGCCTACAGTGGAACAGGTTGCCCAGAGAGACAGTGGAGGCCCCATCCCTGGGAATATTCAAGGCCGGGTTGGACGGCACTCTGAGCAACGTGGTCTGTTGAAGGCATCCCTGCTCACTGCAGGGGGCTTGGGCTAGATGACCTCTAAAGGTCCCTTCCAACCCAAAGCATTCTATGATTCTATGATCAAACATGCTGTCATCAGGAAGGAACCCCATAGCGCAGATCCCACCTTCAGCACCAGGATCAAGCTCTTGGCAGGTCAGACAGACATGGCCAGAATGCAGCACTGACCAGCCCCATCACACCAAGGCTCCTCAGTGCAACACCTGCCGCCACCTCCAACGAACCGCTGCAAGATACATGGTTCTGCTACTTCACTGCAAGGAAATAAATGTGAACTGTCAAAGAAATCCTTTCTTTGTAGATGCTGGTGATGTTGCCATTCTGGGCAGATACAGGGGGAAGAAGCCTTTCTCCCAGACACCAGAGGTAGCTGAGGTATTTTCAGCTTGGATCTCCTCCCTCGGCCAGGGGAGCAACCAACCTATGCAGCCATTTGTAATTTTTCAATAAATCTGTTTAAGCTTTTATGAAGACCTGCAAGTTCCAACCAAGTTTAAAATAAATATGCATACAAAAGGTGAGTCAAGACAACAGAGAGCAAGGAGAAAGAGTTCACAAAAGACACATGAATCGGGAAAGAATCTAAAATAAATTTGGAAGAAGTGTAGCTGGCACTGTTAGATATCATGAAGCTTATTCTCAAAGCATAGAAGGGGACTCAGCCAAGGATGAAGAAAGCTCATTTCAAAAAGGAATGAGAAATACAGCCACAGAGGATGGTAAAGCAATTCAAGCATTAAATGAATACTTACATGTTTACAACAGGGATGCCTAAAAATCTGTCAGATGACACTGGCTATATATCTGCTATCATGAAAGAGTTCAGAAGCAGTTAAGGAAAAGCATGAAGCTAACTGGAGCAGTGGAAATGAAGGACAAGACCACTGGAGAGCCTCAGCTACACGACTGCTGTTGGACAGCCCAAGCACTCTCAGATCGAACTTGCCAGTTGCATCGATGCATACAACAGATACGGACTCAGCCTACTGACTGCGACCTACTGACTGCGAAGTGGCACTCGGAGACAGCGCTCAGCACTGGCACTGCTCTGTCCACTGCAGGCGGAGGGAGGGGAATCCTGACCCCCACAAGAATTAATAGCAAATTCGTATCAGATACCAAATTCAACAATCCTCCTTTAAAAAAATAAAATAAAAAAATTAAAAGTGCCCACCTTCAGTTAGTTTGATCATGTATACAAACACCCAGGAGCGCAAGATGCATGTTGATCTTAGAACCGTACAATTTTAAAAGGGAAAATGCCCCACAATTCATCCTCTTAACTGTTGCAGAGCATTGCATGTGTATTCATGCAGACAGTGATGCTCCTTAAGAGGCTTAACTTTAAAGAAAGTCTTTTAACACTCTTCTTGCCTCCACATTTATTTAGACACTAACGACTCAAACATGACTACAACCTTGAAAATAAGACAAAAAAAGTTTAATAAAAACCAACAAAACTGATTTTCAGCTCCAACAGGTTTCAAGCTAACACACAGTGAATCATTTACTTAATGAATTTAGCCTCCTCTTGTTTGTGAATTGTCCAAGAACACTTGGCATTTTGCACACACACTCCTTATTTGGAGTTATTTGCAAAATATCTTTTTCAAATAATTCTGAGATTCCAGATTGCTCACAAGCAGTTCATTGTGATTATGGGAGATTTTAAGAAAAACAAAATAAGTTGGGCTATCTGGCTCGCCTAGTGTTGCATGGCATATTTTTTCATTTCCCAGATTAGATAGCCATTGGTCTCAGAAATGGAGAGGTCTGTGTCCACTGGCTGAAAGTTCAGTTTTCACGTATTTCTCTAAATGTTAATTTAAAATTTGTGGTTTTCCTCATACATTTCCCATAAAATTATTTGATAGGTGGCTGACAAAAAATGTATATACAGAGATTTTTCTAAAAAACATTGAAACTATCATTTCAGCTGCTTACGTCTATTCATATGTTAGATGACTCTATCCTGGACTGAATTGTTTCTCATAGCACAGCATCCCGAAGGTTGAGTACTGAAATTACAGGTGCTTCATCTTTTTCCCCACCCAAGCAGAGCACCACCCCTTAAGCCCGGTGATCGTTACTGAGAATGTAGCCACCTCACCTGTGGCTGTTGCCATATTAAAAATTACTGTATTAATAACTTTGTAGTCTTTCAGTTACATGCACCTATTTCAATGGAACTTTCATATATGATAAATGATATTTATACAAACAGTAAGTATCAGAGTAAAGACAAGAATCCAAGCATACACCCCAGAAAGCCTGCAAATATTTCAACATACTATATGAAGTGGAACTGTGTGGAGGCTATAGAAGCCCACAAGAAAACATAATTTGATGATGTAGACCCTTGATCCCCTGTGAGATAAGGGCTTCATCAGTCACACTGAAAGCTGCCCACATCAACCGAACTTTGGAAAGCAATCCTGTTGAACAGATATCTCTTCTTTCCTTTTGCTTAGGTTACTATGAATGAGATGCAGAAAAAAAGGGGGGCAGAGGGGAGGAAGAGGTGCACCAGCAGATTTCAACAAGCAAAAGGTTTGTTTAATCATGCAGGATTCAGCCTGAAGCAGCCCTGTGTGTTTCAAAAAATCACTCCTGAAAAGATCTCTTAGTTTTTGTAGAGAAGGATAAAGGTGTTTCATGTAATCCTCAGATTCATAGGGCAACTAAATATTTGTTTTTTCATCATAAGCCATTTACATAGAAGATTCTTTACATTGTAGATCTAATCACATTTACTGTAGTCCATGGGAGAAGTTAACTTGGAATTCTGGGCATGTCTTTACAAACAATATCTGTGGCAGCTCACTGCAACTCATACATTATTTTTATTCCTATGGTGCCCTCTCCTTAGTTCTAAGTTAGATATATTTTTTCCTTTTTTTAAAAAGGAATATTCGTCTTCTGTAATTTCAGCCTTCTTATTTCCAACAGAAAGGAGGCAGAAGGGCTCTGCAGTTGCTGAGAATAAAAGCTTCAAGTTAGGCACTATTTCTCTAAATTACAATCTGCCTTGTCAAATATCTAGGCATCCTCAGCTGATCATGTTTTAAATAGGACTGGCTCCTTTTAAACAAATCACTCGAAAGCCTGATTCAGAGTTATTTAAAGTGGTTGGTATTTTATGGCACGACGAATGCTGCACAATGCAACTGCTGAGCTTTAAAAACACAGAAACCAGAAAGTGGGTACAAGAAACTACCATCTGTCCCTCTAAACAATTATCGTCCTGCCATCTGTCTATACACTAGATAATTTTTTTGCTGTCAGTAATATTTGATGGAAGTAGCTCTCTCTACGGATACTAAGAAGAGGAAACCATTTTAAGAAAAAAAGAATATTGCTGATCATTCAAGTTTCTCTTTTCCACTAGGAAAACCTCTATTGCACTGTTTTCTACTGTTAGACAATATGTGAAGGGTACATTGCAATGATATTGGACCCCTTAACAATGAAAGGCTTCTTCTCCACCACTATTCCATTATTTATAAAGCCTTTACTATGGTCAATATAAAAAGCGCACATGAAAAGCCTAAAACCAAATTCAAACTGGGCAGAGAATGAGGAAAAGTTTCTTTGAAATTTGGTTTGGACTTTCTTCCCCACTTCTGTTTTGCTCCACCCCAGAGCAGTCACCCAGCAGATGACCAGTTTAAGCCCTTCAACAAATCCATCGTCTGTAGTCCCTCACTGGCCAACCTACGCAGCAATTCAGCTGGCCAGCAAAGCCCAACACAGGAGGGACAGAAAGCAGGGATTCCCTTGCAGATCCAGAGACTACTGACGCTACTGCTCCCTAGCATGCTTCAGCTAGTCTGGAAGGGCAATTACAGGGACATAACCGCCAAAAGAACTTTCACTTCCCATTAATGCCTTTGGGAAAGATACCCTTGAGATACTCTCGCCAGGTCATCAGTTCCTCCCAACACACTAGGTTTTGCCCTGCACTTCACAGTCCTTTGAGATGAAAGGCTGTGTAGAAATGTACTGCCAGGTATTACATTACATGACAAAGCCTCTAATATAATCTTGAATTTGAGCATGTCTGTCAGAATTACCCTTTGATTAGGTCATTAGTGTCTTTATTGTAATTATGATTATTAGTGCTACAGTACACTTACAGGGCCCACCCCTGCAACTTGGATCACCCAAGATCTTTCACCAAGACTCAAAAGCATAACAAAGGGCTATATTTGTTTTCAGGCTCTTGCAGCTCCTTCGTATCCAACTCCTGCAGAGCCAAATGAATGCAGCAGCAGACAATAACTGAACCAGCAGCTGTTTAGAGCCTACTGATAATGAGATTTGTAAAATCTGCTGGATGTTTTATTAAATAAATCAGCCATATTTCTTGTTGGGGAGAAAGACTAGAAACAGGATTACAGGTTTCATGATGAGGTTAACACACTGGTTTTTCCCCTTCTATAACAACTAAATCCTTTAAAGGTGGGGAAAAATAGTTTTGTGATCTAATTCTAATCCTTTATGACAAAAACAAGCAACCAAAAGATTTCAGTCAAATTTGGCAATCTCTAATCAGTAAAGGTCCAGTGGCAGACCAGAGGCATTTCAAGTCAAGGACATACGAAAGACAGGGACAGCTTCTCCAGCCCCTAACTATACTGCAAGTCTTTCCAGCATGGTGGGGGGGAGCTATGGGGGCATACCTTTTATTTAAACTTAACTTGGCGGGGTTATGGTTTTGGGTGAGGGTGGTAGTGTTTCTTTTAGGTGGGCATGATGTTTCATACAACATTTTAAGAGAATTAATAGTGTTTTAACAGATTACAAAAAGATTTCCAAAATAAAGTGCGCATTGAGGATGGCAGTAAGTTTATAATGCATTAAAATCCAAAAGGTTCAGATCTCCTGCTAGTGCACCTACCATTATGGTAAAAGAGCACAGGCAGCTTATGTGAAGTGTGCTCTGTAACATGCAGCAAGCAAGTACAGAAAATCCCTACTCAGAAAATACATACTTATTACTGAAAAGCTGAATATGCGCTGCTGTATTTCTTTCTGAATGGGCTCAGGTGTAACATATTCCCTGGAATCTTACAACTAAATCACAAAACTTGTCCTAGCCTAGAAATGCAGAAAACATTTATGTAGACTTAACTTGGGGGGTAGGTAGAAAAAGGACAGCAGACAGCATAAAAAGGGCACATGCCAGCTGGATTTCCCAAGGCATGTGTTTTATTCATAAGTGTGAGCCGGTGAATAATTCACATGCAGCAGCATGTAGCAGAAGCCAGTTAAAGAACCCTACAGTGGTCATTCCTTGACTTGGCTCCACCAGTTGTTGCACTGAGTTATTTGCAAAAGACAAAGATTTGGAATATTTCTGGAGTGGAAATGAAAGCAGACAGCTCAGCTGTTTTATTCCAGATCTGCAATGTGATGATACTCTCTGGAAGAGTCACTGGGAAAGAATAATTCAGTGTAGCAACACAAGCTCTTCCTATGTGTATCAAAATAGCACAAGCACATCTTATTAGAAAGACATGCACCAGCAGGCTCCAATTGCTTTGCATTCACAGTGCTGAAGCTTGATGGAGTAAGCCAGCAAAGCTGCTGAAGCCAACCAGTGTGCCTAACCATAAGGATTGAACGGACTGGCTTAATCTGTACCCTAATTCTGAACTGACCTGGAGAAAACCACATACTTATCTGAAGCTGAGTAAACAGGCTTAATCACTAGACCTATCCGTGAATCAACGCAAGAGAACATCAGTACCTTAACCAAGCCATTGCACAGCAAGCTCCCCTCACCAAAGGCGTGAAGGTCTATCACTCTCTCAGAGAGCTCAGCAAAAGGATTGACTCTCAGGTACAAGTGCCTGCAGTAAAACAAGCACCAATACCTAAATTTGACTTAGGTTTTCAGGGCAAAGACTGGATTATAACACACAAACCACGCTGCACTGATATACGTAGCTTGCTTTATTGATCTGGCGTTACAGGCCAAATCTACATTTGCTGGAGCACATCACGGCTCTTACACGGTCCCTGCACTTGGATTTTGTTCCTGTGGAAATTACATGAAGAGGACAGCAAGTTTCTAGCCTATGTTCAGGTCTTGTGCTTCATGCAGAGCTTCAGGTCCAGGGAAGGCAGAGCACTCTTCTCCATCTCTCTCATGACTTCGTGCTGGAATCAGGAATTTCACTCCAGTTGTTGACCCACAATTTATGATGGGGAGATCTGGTCAAATAATGATTTTCATAAGAAGCATGCTCTGGCAGAGCCCAGCTTTATTGCTCTCGAGGGCAAAGACCTCAGGTTTGAATGAGGACCCAGGAAAGGTCACTTCAGGGCTTGCAGTCTTTACTCTGATGTTGGAAAACAACATCATTTAATACTACTGCTGAAGGTAAAGTCCTGTAAGAGCAGCCAGAATCAATGCTTGCTGGCAAGGTAGTACTTCAATCCAGAGATCCCACAGAGACTAAAGACGAGAAGAGTCACACCCTGAAGTCTCAGAAGCCAGGTAAATGGAGAACACAGTTTTACAAACATATATGCACACAGCTTATACCAGCCATTACTTTCCCGGGGCTTGTTAAACAACTATTTTCTAAGCAATGCTTGGAGAGGAAGTTCAGAAATACAACCTCACCAACTCCTGTATCCAACATCGCAACAATCTGAGGAGTCTTTGTCCGATTAGATGATTCTGGCCACTTACACAAAAGCGCTGTGTCATGAAAACCAGTGAGAAGCTCCAGGATCACTGAAGCAGTCAGATCTCTGCCACACACCTCGGAGGTTAGAAACAGCAGAGAACTGCCAAATGCCAATGACTTAAACTGGAGCGTCTTGGAACGCCATTGCCCAAAACTTACAGATCCAACTCAGTTGCAGCCTCAGTGTGGCCCAGCTAGTGCCCCAGAGCATGGACTTCAAGCACACCAGGGCCCAGACCGAGCAACTTGCTAAAGTCCCCGCAGGCAAAGCAATAACTACACATGGAACAGCCTCCAGCTCGGACTGGGATGCTACACTTGCCCTCAAACTTCCCTGAAACTTCTAATGCATCTAACCACAAGTAAGTTCAAAGCTAGTCTATACCAAGAAAATTAAATACAACTTATTCTATGTTTAAAATATAGTAGAAGATTAAACTGTTAAAATGAAGATTAAAAACACTTGTAGATAGCTCATTTTAAGCTTTTTTCATCACTAAATGCAAATTAATCATACTGAACATTTTTTGATAAGAACAGCAAGTCATATCCAAGTAGTTCAATTGAAAAACTTTCCCTACACTCAAATATTAATTCACTAGCTGATTTCCAATATTTAGCCTCTAGGCCACAACCTATCAACTTCTTATTTCTTCACTCAAACTACGAGGCAATAAAAAAAAAGGAAGCATTTATGCAAACAAACCCTGTCCAACCTCGTATCACAGCACAGTCCTCCAGGTTCCAAATCCAAATTCTACACACCTTCCTCACACATGGCACTTATCTCACCACACCACAAGTAAGCATGCAGTGTGGTAGATAAACTTTTATAGGAGGATTATAAAATCTTTACATTTTGTCTTAGTGAAAGTAACAGCAAAGTTTGCTGCAAAGGTCCAGTAAGCAGAGCATTCCTCCTCCCCATCACTCTGGGACTGAGGAGATGACAGACTTCTCAATTCCTTAACCCCCAATTTTCCTTCATACACATGCCTCTAATTCTGCTTGAGTGGAAAACTAATCAAGGGGACAATCTGTGCACAGAAGGGCAGCTTGATAACAGAAAGGGATTAGACCAAGCTAGACCAAGCTAATAGCACAACTAGAGAGCAAGACAAAACCAGCCTCTGTGGTATGGGAACAGGAAGAAAACAGGGATAAAGCATGTTTTTCACCGGATCCCTCTCTTTAGACACATTATTTTCAAAACCTCTGGGAAAGGAAAGGAAGTTCAGGGATAATGCCAACAGCTGTAGGAATGCTGGTCTGTACAGCCTGAGACATCAGACCACATACCACGGCACTCCACATGCAACAGTCGGGCTGGAAAGTCCCCATGCAGTGCCTTTATTTCAGCTTACCACCACCATCCAGGGGAGATTCACTCTGCCTAGGCAGCTTCACCATAACTCTTCTTGGCGAGGGAAATCAGCTCCCTGAAATCACGAATGCAAGAACAAAATTTGCTCCCAAGTTCCCAGTGTGGTTTGTGAGGGACTCCAAGGAGGCTGTTTCAAGAATCTTGTTTCACTGCTGAAGCACAATTAGCCAACATGATTACCATTATCTAATTATGGTTAGCTTTGAATGCGGTGTGCTTCTCTTTGGCATTTCACTGAGCAATTATTCCATTATCATTTGCTACCATCACCCCTAAGGAATCACTTACCTTCAAGTCTCAGTGACCTAGAGGTAGCATTACTGACTGCAGTGAGGTCTACCATGTGCAGCAGCAGAAAGACCATGAAAGATGCGAGCCTAAAGTGAGGGACAGACGCAGTGCCAGATGGCTGTACAGACTGGGCACCTCCGCAGCCAGTCCATACAAATACTTCTGTAAAAAGTCGTAAGTTCATAGGAGAAGCAGGCATGAGGAGAGTGCCAGAATGAAAATAAAGCAAGGGTTAGCTTCAATGCTGTCTCATAGGCATAAATCCCTAGATACCATCCTGAAACAGGGGCTAGGTTTTGTTCTCACTGACATTTGTGCTAGAAAACATGAAGTATTCAGGAGCGACATAATGTAGTAATGAGTCCTGTTTCCAGTCTGTCCCCGTATAGACTGAGGTCAGCCAGCAGTGTTATGGGAAGCACTCTGTTTCCCCATAAAGGTCATCTGTACCATCTCTCCTGCCCAGCAATCAGTAAGGACAACCCACTTAGGTCTCCTGTGCATTTCTATAGGTGCAGGTTTCAGCGATGCATCTGCTACAGGGCACAGCCATCCAGATTCCCAAAAGATTTGGCGTCTAAGTGCAGCCGACTCACAAGTGAAAGCTGAAGGGGACTAGGACGAGTACTAGAAATTTTCTCCTCCCTCTCCTTTGTCACCTCACGCTAATTATGCAATTCAGATAAGCAAAGGATTTATGACATTGTAACAGAAGGGATTTAAAGGTCCCGAGTTTTTTTATTCTAGTCTCTCTCGGAAGCAGAAAATGAGAATCAAAAAGCCAAAGTTATTTTAAGAAGTCGTAAGTCATTGCACTCTACTGCCCGGTACAATGAACTATTCTCAGTTCATGACAGTTGTTAATAAGACTTTAACATAATATACCAACTCAGCATGATTAAAAATACACCACAAAGGACATTCAGATCTAAAAATAGTTATAAAAAAAACTGGACAAAGTCAATCTGAAAATAGATAGGGGGAAAGGAAGAGAAGCAAACTAGATTAAGTAGGGCAAATCATATTGGATGCCAGGAATGAGTGCATTATTGCAAGTTCATAAAACCTTTTTAATAAATGTACAACTAAAGCATGCAATAGCATATTAATCCAGCTAGAGGACCCAGCCCAAATCACTTATTTTAAGCCATAAATAGCAGATATTCCAGCTCTCTTTTTTCTGATCCTCACAACACGTTCAGTCTCGGGTACTGAGAACTCTGGCATTAACAAACAAAGGCTCTCCGTGTGCATTAAAGATATGAGCAGCCTTGCTGACTGATTTTAGCCTTTAAACTTCACAAAAAAACCCTCCCTGCTGCTTTACTGGGATAATTCAAACCAGCTCTGAACTCGCATCATGAATGTTGATTTCATTAATGGAAAAACCAAGCCCATTTTTCCTGAAGGTTAAGCATCTGCTAAAACGCTCTGCTGGTTCAGCACCAGAGCACCCAGCCCTTGGCATGTTCACATGTAATATAAATGCACTATTCCACTTATTAATTGTGATTGCTATCATAGTACATATAGGTAAATGCCGTGTGAGTATTTAACACAAAGATTGATGGGAGAGCAATGATATGCTATTCAAGTTTAAGTTCAGCTCCTTGCTGACCCAAGAGACTAAGACCTTGTCTGAGAGAATCAAGTGTTAAAAACCATTTTTAAGAAATCGATTCACATTTTCTCCAAGACAGAGGTGCTGCAGATTTTAACTGATGACAGGAAATGTCTGCACTAATACCACTTGGATAGGATTTTACAAGATATTCTTCAAATCCTACCAGCAACTGTAAACACAAATGAAAGAAATGTTGCTGTTTCGTGAGTTTGTTCTGCACCTCCTTCTTGTGGTATTTCAACATGCAACACAACCAAATCTATATTGGCCATGGAATGCAAGTCTAGGTTCACAACATTCCAGTATTCTAAGAATACTATAATAGAATCCTATGATTCTGCAGATGAATATAAGGCATTATTTGCTTAAAACATCACAGGGAATAAAGCCATAACACTGTCCGTAATCAAAAAAGGGGCAAGGGAAGGAATATTAATATAAGTGGTGCTGATATATTGGTAGCTGCTGAGATGTGCTATTGATAACAGTAGTGAAGACCAAACAAACCCCACAGGAACAACAGACCAAGAGGCACATTCCGAGTGAATATCTAGAAGCACAGAGCTGATCACTGCAGAGGGTGGGTATGATTTTTCTCCACAGGTACTGTAAAGTAGAGGTATTCTCTGCACTGTCCAAAATATGGTGGGTTAGAGAGGGTGGGTGTTGCCAGTTTAAATATGTAACTGAAATAGGCAACTAAAAATACGCAGAAACAAATGAAAGGACTTCATGCCCAATGGCCAGAAAGTTATCCTGGGTTTAACACTGTTCTATTCCAAGAGTTCAGAGGAAATGCTGGAACACACACTTCTTTGGATAACATCTGTGCAAATCCCAAAACTATTAAGAAAATTACTTCTTTTTTTTCTTCTTTTGAATTCATATACCAAAAGATACACTGAGTGTCTAAATCTATCTGGACTCATCCTGTCTTACAAAAAACTTAATTGAACTTACAGCTGTGAATATTTCCATGAAATGTACATTTCTTTTATGGCTTCCTTCCTGAAACCAAGTCACTTGAATCTCAAGTTTAGAATGAGGGTTGTTTGGTTCATCATGATTAAAACCAGCAAGAAAAGTGAAAGTGTTTGAATGCCAAATCTGTGCAATTTTCTTTCAAAATCCTTAGGTGTCCAAGTCAGAGGGATTTAATTTTTCATGGATGCCGAACAGCCACTTACAGGCTTTCTCTGTACCCTAGCACCAGGATAGCTTAGCTCTGGTGTTAGGAGAGAGGAGCTAGGAGGAGGGGAGTTAAAATTCCTACAATGCAGATACCTCAACAAACATTCCATGATTTCTTCCTGAAAGCAACCTTCTCAGATATACAATGAAATTAAAAAACCTATTTTGTACAGCTCCAGTGAGAGTCTAACCCCCTGTAACATTGCCAGTGTGAGACCACATGCACTCTGAAGCGCCAAGTGAGTATTTCAATAACATGCCTATCTATAATATTTTAAAAAATTACTCTTATGGGACACAGGAACATATTTAACTAAACCTACAGACATACATTGGCTGTGATGGATAAAGTGTACAGCAAAAAAGCAGTCCAGACAGCACACACTTTCACCCCTATGTATTTTAGCATCCAAAAGAAACGTTGAGCTTTGGAAAGATCTTATTGAATCTGGTAAATACTACTTCACCTCAACAGCGTAAAACTTATTTTCTTTCCTCTACTGATATGGATCTGTTGAGGCTATTGAACGGATTGAAGTCCAGCCACATAAACTGAGCAAACACAAGTGGTGGAGGTGCCGATAGGTCCATCAAGATCTTGTGGTCTTTGCAGAGCAAAACGGTTTGGACTTAGGGCAGTAAGTATGTTACTATTTGAGGAACTATCTTAAAAGGGCACATGTTAGTGGAAAATTGAACTGTCTCTAGCTCAGTGTATTTCTGAATAAAATGACCTAACTAAAGTATTCATAATTTGTACACTAGGACTTGATCCAAAGCCCATTCAAGTCATCAGAAAGGCTCTCATTGATCTGAGCAGACTTCGGATTAGGTAGTAATTGATTTTACTCAGTTTGATTCTTCTTCCAGAGCAACAAACAGCATCTTTATCCACCAAATATGCACCTCTACCGTTACTCCAATCTTAGCTTATAAACAGAAATCAACTGCTTCAGAGGTTAGAAATAGATTTGTTCATTTCTGTGTGTAACATGGCAAACATTTTTACCTTTGCAATTACTAGCAGACTGAAATTTCATGAAAATGAGGAGGTTAATTAAGATATTTTCATGTGAAAATTCTTCCTATTAGATCCTAGAGAAAACATTTTGTTTTACATTATGCATCTCAGGATTTAGACATTAACAAAGGGGGTAGGTGAGGCAATTAAGTAATTACCAAGGGTATCAAAAGGAATGTATACATGCATTCCATATAACCTCGCATAAGGACATACAGTTTACCAAGTGGGCCAGATGAGATCAGTCCACCATCAAGACCACATGCAGGCTGGATAGATTTACTGGCCAAGTTTCAATCAACACAGCAAGAAGGAACACAGAAATGGCTTCTCTCCTGCCTCAGAAAGTCTCTGCACCTTCATGGAGTACAGCTGCCACAGCACAAAGAGAAAACCAGCTTAGCGTAGAAAGCTGAAGAGGACACAAGGGAAAAGAAAGGAAAGGAAGAAAAACGCTTCCTGCTGCTACCTGTAGAGCAGCAAACTTACCCACTGCCTTCACCTGCACCTCCCACATAACACCAGACCATGCCGAAACAAACACCATCCAGTCAGCATGGTGTCAGAAAAATTCCTAGAAAAGCCTGTTCCAAAATCATCACTAAACAGTCAATCTCAGACTGCTATAATTACAAAACAAAGGCTGTAGCAAGAGGGGGTTTTTTTCAGTAAATTACTCGAACTTCTCATTGAACTTGGTAACAGTATCCTGGACTGGCCAAAAAAGCCTCAACAGATGTAGACACCCTGCCATGTTTGCTTATACAGGGATAAAGCCCTCACTCACAGGAGAGGTCATGTGAAAGAAAAGTTAATTTATCCTTTCAGACCAATAAAGACATTGTTTAGAAGAATTCACAATACAAGACTGATGACGTTCAAGTTGCTAGTATGAAAGACAAAAACAACATTAGGTAAATACATTTAATTATGTGTACATATTTTCCCCAGCTTTTATCACTTTCTTGTAATATGGGACATTTCAGGACCCTCTGCACAAAAAGGAAACATTTCCCTCAAAAGATTATTTGCATTTTTAAGCAATATAAATATATACACGTGTAGAAATATAATATTCTTACCTCCTAGCAAAAGATACAACTGATGCAGCTACAAGAGAAAACCTGAGATGTCGGCTATTAGCATTGTCACTCTAATTGAGAGTTTCAGAGCCTCCCCCATCCCAGTACCACAGTAGAAAGAAGTTTCTGTTTATTTTTTTAATGCAGGCTTACATGCCCTCTGGCTATTGGAATACAAACACAAAAGCAGATGCAGTGTTAATTTAATTCTGTAGCAAGTTTTCACTGGTGCAGGAGCAACATCAAAGACAGGCTAAGAATATAAAATTAAAGCCATCCATCATGCTCGTTGCACCACACTGTCCAAACGGCTTAACCAGTATCAACGAGGATTTAACTGTCACAATAAGTGGGAGGACCAGTATCGTAGGACTACAATTAGAGTAGAGTAGATTAAATTGAATTATG
>Ga0181612_127398_pt1 | contig 14365 bp, 6 predicted proteins | sample HoacroProtozoa21_FD_119630 | JGI IMG/M metagenome (GOLD analysis project Ga0181612, IMG submission 119630) | Hoatzin crop microbial communities from Cojedes, Venezuel. Combined Assembly of Gp0051906, Gp0051904, Gp0051908 | reverse complement strand
TATTATTACCACTAATGGATCTAGACTATTCATTTTCAGGCTTGAGCCCAAATACGAGGTGCTGCAGAAAGTATCTAAAGTAAGTGCCATTAAGTGCTAAAATAAAAATATAAAATAAAAATCTACTCAATGAAAATAGATATACGCCCTTGAAGGCATTTGGAGGGAAATTTTTCCTGTCTCCATAGTTTCTGGGGACCTGGATTAATGTCTGTACACGGTGCTGTACAGTGCTGCCTTAATGGACCTGCTAGCTAAAGGATAGCTGAGTAATTTCCATTATGGTATGACTAAGTCATATGTATTCCCACAGAATTTGACCAAATTTATATGCAATAGGACAAACTAGCCAGCTTGATAGCTTCTATCACATTCTCAGAAAACAGTCTAAGATTTCAGATGTAAATCTGACTGGCCTTTTGACAGCGTGACATATTCTGATGCACACAGCAGCAAGGTGAATCACTGCTGCTACAGAACGGTCTCCACTTCAAGATCAACTAAAACCACCAGAAATGACAAAGTCTTCCAACTTCCTTATTTTCCATAGATGTTCAGGGAGACTTTTCTCTCACTTTGGGATTCAAATTTATCCTTCACATTAATTTCCTTGAATTTATTACCTTTGCTTGAAATTAATTACTTTTCCAAAAGACTGTTAATCATCAGTGCCTTAAAGGGCTCGTGATCATAGTCTTGATCACGAATGTGGACTTGGCCTCCATGAAAATATTTTGCGTACAGTTCTACTCTGAGAATCTCCATCTTTGATTTCTTAAGTGGATAGTGATCTGATATTCATGATTAGTTTCGGGATCAGGCTTCTTCAGGATCAGAGGACAAATATAGATAAAAATGCATTTCTACATAAAAGTTAAATCTAGAACACATAAACCTTTCAAGGATCTGTAAAAGTTTCGTGTTAAATGGACTTACTTGTTGAAGCTGAACAATGGAACTGAACAGCCCGGTTTACTTCCATTGAGCCAAATATAAACAGATCATCGAATCACAGAGTCATTTAGGTTGGAGGACACCGTTACGATCTTCGAGTCCAACCTTTACCCTAGCAATCTCAATTCCACCACTAAACTAGGTCCCTACACTCTACATCTATGCATCTTCTAAATACCTCCAGGGATGGTGCCTCCACCATCTCCCTGGGCAGCCTTGTTCCAACGCCTGACCACTCTTTCAGTGACGAAATTCTTCCTAATACCCAATCTAAACCTCCCCTGGTGCAACTTGAGGCCATTTCCCCTTGTCCTATTGCCTGTTACTTGAGAGAAGAGACCAACACCCACCTCACTACAATCTCCTTTCACACAGCTGTAGAGAGACATAAGGTCTTCCCTCAGCCTCCTTTTCTCCAGATTAAACAGCCCCAGTTCCCTCAGCTGCTCCTCATAAGACTTCTACTTATCTTCACTACCGACAGCATTAGTTAAACCTAAAAAGACACAAGACAATTTTAAATTTTTTTTTTTAAAGAGTCATTTTATACTACTTTAGGCTCTTGCTTGAAATTGAAATTTCAAAACATTTGTTCTGGTTGGCTGCACTGAGAGTTACTTTCAGCTTGAAATCCTCTTATCCCTCCTGACACAAAATTACTCTGATATTCCTCACAGTGTGGCTTATCCAAATTTCACCTTTACTGACAAAGATTTCTAGACAGTGCTTAATAACATGGTGCTCCTATAGTAATAACAGCTTAACCCCATGATTTCAAAGTCATTGGTGTTATGAGTAAAAATAAAGTCAACACCTTGGGATGCATTTCATACAGCTAGAATCACGGAATTGCCCTAAAATGTTCAGCTAAACCAAAGCCTATTCCACTACTCCTGCAAGAGGGTTTAGATATTTAGACTACTGATGCCTTAAAACAAATTTATAATGTGTTATGCACATGTGAAGGCACGTATAGGTACTGCAGACCTTCTCCAGATGGAACTTGTATTTTATAGTATTTACAAAAATATGCAAATGTAAGGTCCCAGACTGCTCAAATGCATTCAGCTGACTTTCACACTTGTAGTGAAGCTTTCATTACACTATAAGCATATCCCACTGTGCTAATCCCCTTACAATGCAATTATCACCTACCAGATGGGATGGAGCATTTAACAGGCTAAAGAGATTATCTTGTCCTTTGCTTTGCCTGAGCATAGTGCGGAGAGATGGGCAGAGACGGGCAGTTGCCTTTAATCGCTGTAAAAAGGATAGTGAAATGCTTTGGTGAAGCTATGCCAAGCATTGAGGAGAAGCCGAGTGTCTCAACGAACTACTGCTCTTGTGAAGACAAAAGGCAGCTTTTCACAAGTCCTGAATAAATTTTTTTGCCACATAACCTTCTCTTGTGATACACCTTTAGAATAATAAAATTAAATTGTGATACAAAGCAAGTCACTTAAGCATACACAATACTGTACTAATGTAATAGCTAACCCTGAGCTACAGTACAGGAACTATATAAGGGGAAAAAATTATTCCGTCTTTGACTCTGTAGCTTTTGATCTTATTTCCGCAAAGGTTTACCCATGGCTGGCTGCACACACACTGTAAACATTTCTGAGTCAGTGGGGTAAGGTCAGAGCTTTCAGAATCAGATATGTTTAAAGCTGCTGCAAGAAAGCTAGTATGTCCACACACGAAGCCAATACATTGAAAGCTGAAAGATAATTTAAACACTCTGCAATAAACTTAAATTGTCTAACAGATTATTTTCTATACTGATAATGTATACAACAGTGGCCCAAAAACTAACCAAGATTACGCTCTGAAGACTGATGAAGTGCATTGATATTAATACGGACTCTTGACAGAGCATAGTTATTAAAAAAGAAATGAAGAAAACTTTTCATAATTGTATAGATTAAATATTTGTATTTCTATTGGCAACCCGTATTTCTACATGATGCCTAACAGGACAGCGCTGATGAACTCCAGAGAGCAGAGCAGTGCACTGCAGGCTGCAGCTGCAGGGCAAGAGCGGAAGGCCAAAGGAGCCTTGCCCGCAACCCAGCTGCATCGTTGCGCCCGACTGCTCTGAAGAGCTTCAAAAACTTTATGCAGAGACCGACATTTCCTCAGAGCGGTGTTTTTATAAGCCATTCTGTGTCGTTCAAGGCTGCCAAGCGAAGCAGTCGCACGCAGCGCTCAAGCTGTCCACGCTCCCACCGAGGGAAGTGGCACAGGTGCTGGAGGGCATCCTGGCAGCCGCCTGCACCCCAACAGCATTTCCCTCCGCTAGCAAGAGCTGCCGCTTGTTCTCAGGGTGAACCGCAGCACAGATCACACCACGGAAACGCGGCGTTGCAATTCACACTGCTGTCCCGCCTTGTTACAAAACAAACAGCACGATAAAACCAGGCAGCCGCTAAAGACCAGTATATGAAAGGGCAGGAACTGGGATTAGGCTGAAGCTGCAGTTGCCGTAGTCAGGCTGCTTACTTCTCGCTTGTTCTTAGGTTAACACCAGCAGTCACCAGTGACAGTGAACAGCTGGCCAACTTCTGAACCAGAGCACCTATCCCCATGAAGACTTCTACAATATACAGCAGGTTTCTGCAATGACAGTGTCAGACAGTTGCCAAGCAAGCAGTAGGCATCGTCCTATCTGCATTAACTTACTCCAGTATTCACCAACACACTCATTAGTCAGTCATGCTACAAGTGTGTGCACAGACACTGAGAAAACCCTGTTGCAGTACTATTTGTGAGAAGGTGTGAGAATAACAGGGGCTGTGCCACACGCAGGCAGATCTGCAGATGGAACTGTGATGCTTATTTCTTAGGACAAGAAGCCCCCAGGAAACCTTATACACAAAGACTGCAGCTCTTCTTTCACAGACTGATAGATCAGTGTCCAATTAGCTACAAAAGTAAATACAGCGAAGGTCATGCAGCAGTTATAAATACATTTTAAACCCTTTGGAAAGTAACAGTGATGTGAGACTTTATACCTTCACAGGGTTTAGATTGACAAGGTGAAAGGCAGAAATCGGCTCTTTCTCTCATTCAGACACGTATACCTATACACACACACATTTATGCGAACACAATCTCACAGAAGTGATACTCCAGTTGCATGGCAGTTTTATTAAGTAAAGAATTCCTGTCAACTCAGCCTAATTTCATACAGATCCCTCTGCTAATCCTGTAACTACTTATCCTGTTCTACTGTGCGAACTCAGTCCTCTTGCACAAGACACATTGGCAGTGTAACCATTCATTAAAAATGTTAAAATGGTGCACTTGTGTCAAGTCATCCTTCAGCATAATATTGCAAAAGTACTTACAACTCCCACTGGCAGACCCATGTACAAATATTATTAGAAAATATTCATAGTAACACAGGAAAGCAAAGGAAGGAGCTACATGTTAGGATGGAGTTCAGAGAAGTAACCAACTGTGCTGCCACAAACCATGTCCAGTTCTGATAGGTAACACCAGTGCTTCTTCCAAAGCACAAAGACATCATGTTTAAAAATCAGATTTGCCCACAACTTCAAATTAATGTTAACCAAGCAAAATGCAGTCACAAACCCAACAAGACCTTTAAATACTTCTGTGGAACATTTCCTAACAGCAACCACTATGGGGGAACTAAAAGCACCATAGAAACGTTAAGAACCTGAAGCATCTAATAAGCAGTTTGCTGCAGTCCTTGACCTTTACCCTTCAGCTGAGTACATAACACACGACAAACGATATTTATTAAAAAAACAAAAACAAAACCAAACAGATCTCACGAAAACTCCTTTTCACTGCAAGAACCACTGCAGTATAGCATACTTCAGCACACAGAAACTTGTTTGTTAGCCATAACTGAAAATACGTTATTGACACAGGAGAAATTATTAAAAATTTTGCCATCTTAAGCTGCAAAAAGATCTTCTCTATAATCACTTATAGAGTGATGCTATGATTGTATATTAAATTAGTTTAATGGCCTGAAGCAAATTATAGTACTGAAATATGAAAACTAATTATGTTTCTGTTTTGCAATATTATTATAGGTAGTGCCCAAGGAGAGCTCACTCACGACATTAACATAGCCAACTCTAAGAGGATACCATAAAATCTCCCTGGAGAATGAACATTTTTAATTTTGCATAGAGCAGAAAAAATGATCATTGCATTGCAACTGATTAAACGCATCATCTTCATGAAAGCTGAAAACTATATACAGTAACGCAAGTTGAAAAAAACAAACCCCTTCAGGAATTCTAGCGCTATTTTCCCTTTCCTGCTCCCCCAATGACTATGGTATTTGCCAAAATATGATGCACACTATCATTACAGGAGAGCAATTAGAAGTTGTAAACTCAATCTGATGTTAGAGTTTCCACCAACCTATACACTAAGGCTTCCATTGTTGCTGTTTAGGTCTTACTAAGCACAATTAATAATTCACTCTACTTTTCTCTTACGTTACAAATCAATGTTTTCACGTAAGGTAACATATTCTGAAGTTATCTACATACGTGACCCTTAATGAGCCTTTCAGTGAGAAATAAGTGCCTATCAAAAGTCACATGCTGATAGCCACCAAATCAGCCTGCAATTCAAGCCAAAATAAAGCATGGAAATCCACTAGTTGGTACAAGATAGCATAAATTCAATTCATACTAAAAACCGCTACTGTTTATGATTGTATTTCTCAGTGTCAAATGCAATTCCTATTTGGCCCAAACTGGAACTGATACACACTGGAATACATACTACCAACTTCCTAGATGCAAAAGATCCCAACCCTTCAGTGCTAAGCTGTCGCTATTAAAAAACACCATGAAATGTACACCAGCACAAATACATGCATTTTATTTTCAGGATGAAAAACAAAAACACCTAGAAGTTGAGATTCTTTATTCTTTCACTTCATTTCACCATCACAGTCACTCCATTTCTCCAAGGTGACTGATAACTTCTAACAGTGTATTACATGCTTATGCTACAGCAGCCCTTTAAACAACTCTGTAGTATCAACAGTACATAATCATGGAAAATATAACATTTCACTATATTTCTTTTTTGCTAAAAAGTCTTTTTCCTTAATGAGCTTAATAATGGCACAGATTTGTACTCACTGTAAGAATACAACAGTAAAATAGGAGTTCTATCCATCTTTAACAAATGGTTTTATATTCTTTTAACTTCCGTAAGTATTTTAAAATTTAAATCTCAGAAATATGGCAGACTGAAATGAAGACCACCACAATGAGATGCAAATCTGCCAAAACACTTGAAGGTTGGACATCCTTTAGAATAATCTCATAGTACTTGTGTCATATGGTTCATAAACTGATTGTTTTCCAAACTCACAGGGCACTGTAAAAAATAACAGCCTTCAGGCAACTACTTGATTTACAGACTTACTTAGGTCAAGTCTCAAAGTAGTTCAAGATATAACCAGTTTCCTTAAAACACTGCATGGTCTTTCCTTTCAAAAAGGAAATAATACAACAGATGAGACACATACCAACTTCTCCGCGGAAAGTCCAGACAAAAATTTTGAGCATGGAAGAAATAACGAACATATAGTCATGATTTTAGACTGTCCTCCACTCATATGTTCAAGCACAGAACGGCGATCTGCAAGGTAAAATTCTTCAAGTGTTCTATATAGTATAACAACGTTTTCAAAAGCTACACTAAAACTGTGAATTTCTGCTGCATTCAAACTATGTCTGGTAAGTGCAGTCCCTAACATCAAACAAGCCACAGACATTCTCCTGACCAAGATCCACATGCTAACTGTTTTAAACCTTTAACCATCCTTAGCTACTATGAAATGAACATGTAAAAATACTCCTGAAATGAAACAGCGCAAGAGGAACAACTATCTTACATTAAAATAAAAATTAGCTTTAGTAATTTCAATGTTGGCTTAACTGGAAAAGTGAGATTATAAGAAGCTCCATTTGGTTTCTTAACATGGTTGACCCCATGCTCACCCTGGGGCACATCACTGCAGGTTCTGCTCCTACTAATCACAGGCACAAAATTTGGAAGATGTTAGAAACCAGCAGTGGTTGGGGATCTGACTTTGCACTAAGCTGTGTGAATGCCTTTTATGGGTCTGATCAATTAGATGTACTCACTCAGGAAATAATCTTCGCAGACACCGTCCAACAGAATCCAAACACACACAAGACAGACATTTCAAAGATGAGAAAGGCAGCAAGGGATCTGCAAAAGTGACCAGCAAAGCAAACAAACTAGCACTCCATCTAGACCAGCTGTGGGGAGAAATAAAGAAGATGCCAGATACATTCCACCTTATTTAGTGATGTGACCTGAGGAGATGCAGGAGCATGTCCTTTGTAGACACGGCAATGAAGTCACAAGTTCTGACTAACCGCACACATATGCACACTCATACACATACTGTAAAACACGCAGCTGCATTATCTGTCAAAGACATACTTTAAGGATTTTGTTGATCAGGAACAACCATTACTTGACTGATAATACTATAAATAGTATTATTTACTCAATAAAAAGAAAAAAAAACCCAAACCAATATATCGCCTTCAAGAGCCTAACTAAAATGGGAGTATATTTACCCACTTTCTTCTTGATGCTTCTACTTATTTGTAGTATTTACAGTCCATTCAAGACTTCGGAGTGGTTCTAGATTTAATTTCGCATTGCATTTCTGACATACTATTGTCACATGGGATACATTGGCTGTGCAATGCCCTTGAACTCTAAGGCTTCACAATGAAAGATGATTACATTTTTAGAAAGAAGTGACAATCATGCAGTAATTTTAGGGAGCAATACGTTGGCTCACACTTTTAAATTCAATACTATTTTCAGTATGCATGCAGTGAACAACCGCAAGAATCTTGAAAATAAATTATGCACAGGCATACTGCTGTTACCTACTGAAGACACTCCTCAGCCATAAGATTTTTTTTTTACGAAAAGAAACTAGTTCAATTTGCAAACAAAAAAGTAACTTTTAAAGTATGTTCTCAGTTGATGATCCATCAAGACAACTATCAGCCCAATATACACTATCTGTGCATCATTTACTGATTGTCTTTTGGGAATACCATCAAAGAAGAAATCAGTTATGCTAAGAAGCCAGACTTACCCAAAATTAAGTCCAGAAACCAAACAAGCTTCTGAAATACCTATGTTGTCATGGGAAAACAAAATAAAAACCAAACAACAAGCAAAGAAGCACATAAAATAACCGATTGGTAATCTTGCATTTCTAGTAACTATCACAGTAAACTTGTCTATGAAAACTGGTTAATATGGAAATGGCGCAGTCTTAGAAAATTCAGTTGCCAGGTTTGTAAATAATTAAGCAAAAAACCAAAATTCCATTCTGGAAAACAATGAAATTTGCTTCAAAATATTCTCATAATAAACTTACTACAGTGGCACTTCTCGCTCCTCAAAAGTTTATTCTGGGAGTTTCTCTTAACTAGTATTTCGCACCTCAACCACAAGTAAACTGCCATATGAAGATATCAGCAGGGCAACTTTCTACCTTCTTTTGTTTGCTAACCTTTGACTCATCCCATTAGGTAAGTCAGCAGGGTACCGATTGAAAACTACTTGCAGTTTTAGCTAGGAATTGATCTTGCAATTGATCAATATTCCAGTTTGCCACATGGACTGCATTAGTATTTTGCTGTCGACAAAACAAGTTTTGCTGTTTTTTAGAAACTATCCTTTCATAACAAGTCAGAGTAAGATATCCTCTAATTCAGCAAATTAATCTATTTTATCTCCAGTTTCATGCCTGGGCTTGCCTTTTTTGTTGCTTTGTGGCATGTTTTTTTTAATAAAATAAACAAAGAGGCACTTTATCCAGTTAGAAATTCTAGATCTACTCAAGTGCACTCTAGGTAGTTCCTTAATAGCATATACAATGGTAATGCCCAGCTTTAAAAGATTAGAAAATCAGCCACTGCACTAAGTTCTTCAGAAATAACAAAATCCTAGCATTCTCTCCAATCCCCAGAGAAAGAAGCTGGAATTCAGCATTTTCTTAAACACTGCAATCCTCAGAGCAAACTGATAAAAATGCAATTGCTGTGTTCAGCAGAACTCTGCTGCAGCAAATTGTGTATGACCACACTCACATGATGTATGTGCAGTCTGAAAGCTGGATCAGAAATGAACCCATAAAATAAAATCATACTCAGCACATACAAATTGTTCTTAAAGACTTAGAACTGTGACAGATTTTACCCATTTCTTATGGAGGCAAAAAAGTAAATAGTGACAAAAAAGCCAATAGTGACAAAAAAGCCAATAGTTAAAAGAAATTTGCACTTCCTACTCTAAAAACTCCTTTCTGTATGAATTTGTAAAACTGGTTAATATGTAAGTAATTTCTGCTGAAAACTCAAGGAGGGGTGCAAGACAACAAGGCAAAGCAGATACAGGGAAGAGAAGTTTCAGCCTGAAAAAACTGTTGCAATTTGTATAAGCAACAGAGAACAGGGGATTTCGACTGGGAAATGCCAGTCTGCTGTCAGAGCAGCAGTACTATCAACTCTTTTCTTTACTGTACTCCTCCTCTGCTACTATGTACCAAAACAGGATAGTAGTTTTACTAGTGTATGTTCCATGAGACATGTATGGGCATATAGCAGAGAAAAGACCCTCAAGTGACATAAATGCACTCCTATAAAGAGAATTAAGCAGGTTAAGTGATAATCAGACAGGCAGTAAATGAGGTTTGGAATTCTAGCATCTTCATTCAGGGAATCCCCAGACAGGACAAATATGTTAAAAAAAAAATGCAAAGAAATTAAGTGTGACTTTTGATGAAAAGCTCAGAACAGTTTAAGGGAGAAAAAAAAAGAAAAAACCTTTTAACAGGTTTTCATTCTTCGTTGGCATTCAGTAGTTATCACATATCCACAAAACATGTATTTTTTAACAGCAATTAGAACAGGAAGTTAACTACGTAAGATTAAGTAGGTTGGACTTCAGCTTCACAATCAAGAGACCTGCTACGCTAAAATATTTCTTCTCTACCAGGTGTTACAGATTCAATATCAACATGATATACTTTGCCACCTCTGATGCTTGGCATCACTCCTGGCCACTCAACATCTTTTTCCACAAATGACGGTCAACTTAGATGATGCTCACACAGACCAACAGAGCTCAACCTGGAGAACGAACCAGGTGCTAATCTCGTCCAAGACAGCCAATTGCTCTCACTAAGGTCCCACTTGTGAAGCAGAGATAATTGCTCCCAGTATTACAGAAATGATATAAAGGTTTCATTAATACGGAGCATCTCAGAAACCTTTTATGTTGACAAGTCCCCTAAGAAGTTATAAAACAAAGAAAACCCTTGCCAAACTAACATACAAAACTTATTTTACACTGAAATAAGGTGGTAACCATTTTTCTGACTTACATTATGTAACCAGTATACTGACAGCTGATACTCCTCCTGAGAAAGAGTCCTTAACTGTTCTACAAACCAACTCCCTGCTACCACTTACTGAATGCAAGAAAAGCCATCTGCCCACGTGGAGGACAGGTATGTATTTGATTGCCAACATCACTGCAAAGGGTCTACTTTCTGGTGCTTCACAGCAGACTCTACAAATTAATCTACAAGCTTCGTTACACTCCCCTCTTTCTAAAACATCTATACATTTAGTTACACACCAGCCTAGCATGACATTATACTTAACAGAAAAAGTATATACTTAAGCCTCCTAAATGGTAAGACACAGTTAAAATAGCCTTAAATAAAAGTGGCACATTAAACCAACAGCTTGTGTACTGATAGCCAAACATCTCATTCATTTTGTACAATTTAAAACCTTTTAGTTCACATGTAAACCGCATCCCACTGCTTCAAAACCTTCACTGAATTTCTTACATTTGGAAATCAGAAACTTTTACAAGGAAAGCTGGTGGTGAGAAAAGAGAAAACAATGTTCCCAAAGGTCCTGAGGAGACTTTATTCCCTCCAGGGGAAGCAAAACTGAAGACCGCCACCAGGAACTGTACTGGCAGGGCAGGGGACGGTAGCGCAGGGACAGGACTGGCTGAGTCAGGAACAGGAAGGTCAGCCGGGCCTCACAGCTGAGGGATGGCGGCTGCTGACAGTGCAGCTGAGAAGCAACTGAGCAGCGTTAGGAGGATGGCGGTGACACACTTGCCAGAGAGCAAGTAACAAGACTATGTGCACGCTGTTACTGCTCGAGGAGTGTTTTTTTTCCTTTCTCTTAGTCTTGATGTGGTCCCTCATATCACATCTAAGCCAAGCTGGTATTGTTTCACCTGCTACACGTCCTCCAGCTTCCTCTGTAAAGCCACTACCTTACATACTCCTCCAGCAATATTTCCTAACAGTTCCAACAGACCTGATGCAGCTGGAGCCAAAAATGCCCAATGATAAGCTTTCTAGATCTGTACTTCTGTAAAATATTAAGCCTTACTAAATGATGTATATTACAGTAACTATTAGGTAGCCTGTATCTGTTCACTGGACAGGATCTTTTATTAGTTCCATTTACCATTTTAAAAACTTTTCCACTATATATCAGACAGGGACACAAAGCTTATAAACTGACAGGAAAAAACAATCTCAGGATTTAGACATTTCTATCACATCAAATCTCTTCTACTGTGGGAGAAGAATAAAAGATTAGAGGTTATAGGACTCCTTTGACTTTATTTGCTTTCAGCTGAGACTCTTGGCCAGAAGGCCAGATATCTGCATCTGTACCTTCAGCTAAAAGCAAGGTAACCATTGCTCCAGCCACGATGTTTCCCTGTTGATTCTGAACAGGCTTCTCTTTTCAGGAATACTGTAGTTATCTTGCAAAACAACTGATTCCACTCACTTCTTCGGAGAGCAGCACTGCCTACCTGTTCCTCCCTGGACACAGCCAAAACTTTCATGTTTGGTTAATCTTAACCATTGTACTTTAAATAAGCCCTGGTTTCCCAAGCATGTCCTGCAGTTAAGCACTATACAGTCAGATGTAGGTCGTGATTAACAGAGTAGCAACAGGAATACTTTTTTTCTTTCATTAGCTGGATGGAGTTTGTTGATATTAAGTAAATCAGTCTAGACCTATTTCTACTCTAGCTTTTGCCAGGGGTGGGGTGGGGGAGGAGTGTATGTTGTTTGTTCGGTTTTTTGTTTAGGGATCACAAGACAAAGGACAACTGAAAAACAGCACAACTAATTTTTGAAGATTTATCTAACAGCATGTTTACACATCACAGTATTGAATGTAAGCCGCTCATCATTTGTTTGAAGCATCCTTAAGAAAGAGGTGATAACACTATTTTTACTTCATGTTGAATTTTAAGAAAAAACAGGGTTCCTTTTGGTTTGGGTTTCTTATTTTTTTCCAGAGGTATTCTAAAAATAGAAACAGCTGAGAATATTCTGGCCAAAAAATTCATTCTGCACACACAGCACATCAAACATCCTGTCTCACCTTAAAACACAACTGCAAAATTCAAAACATTAAGTAAATTTAATATATTGAATCCTTTAAAAGACAGAGATATTTACAAGCTGCCACAACTTCCTGGCAGCATACTTGCTTCTCAGTGACTCTCCTTCTCCAGACTAGTGGTGAGTTCTGCAAAAGCAGAAACATTTCGCAAGAGCAAAGACAGGCTGAAGTCGAATTCATGTATGGCTTTTTAGTGTGTCCTCCTAAAACATACTTACGGGTCTGTGACTCTTCAAGGCAAATGCAAATGCGCAATGTTAAAATTAAAGACTTCTATCCTCTGGTTATTTATTTATTATTTTTTTAAATGTAAGCCTTAAGATGCTTTAGGAAGCACATTTTCAAAATATTCCAGGGCCTGTTTCTTGTAACCTACTGACTACACAGCCAGGCTACGTTGTGATTACAACTGCATTGGGTTCAGGCATAAAATAAAAGTATGACAAAACAACTTCGATGTTTTTAAAGAACAAGGACACAACCAGTCTTCAAAAAGAATTACTGAATTTATTTTAAAGATAATGAAAAAGTACAAGAATTACTTAGGACTTTAAACTGCTGAGCTGCAATTCTTCATTGACTTTTTAATTATTTAAGTGTTAATTGATGTTAGTAATGAATTTTCAGAGTTAGATACTATTCCACACCGGAAAAGATAAATTAGAGACTCTGAGATCCCTAGCATGCTATCACAAATACAATCACCAGGTAAAATTCAGAAAGTAGCAAATGCACCTATCCTGCCTTTCCACTGTACTAATCTTACAAACATTTAATTAAAACCTCTTCAATCATTCTGTTCTCCATTAAAGTTGTCAAAAAATTAATTAATCTAGCTACGCACTCTCTCATTTAAGCATGTGGACTTCAGTCAGGCTCCCATATTGTAAAACTTTGGCTCAATATGTACTGTAAACTTTGTTCAAATATCAGAAACTGAAAATAACAAGTCATTTGCCATTTTAAAGCAATTCCCCTTTGAAGAGACAGACTTAGCCACAACATTTTAAAATAGAGCTACCTCTAATTGGCAGTCTAAGCTCACACTGAAAATGTTACTTAGACCTGGCCCAATTCCCAGGCATGGGATGGTCTCCTCCATCTCATACCTTCCTCACAGTCTCTCAGAAAACAGTTGCATGTGTTTAGAGCTCCAAGAAAGGACAGCAACGTTTAGCGCCTCAAGAGCCTGGTAAAACAAGCAGCAGGGCATTACTTCCCGTTATCCTGTTCTCATTAAAAAATAAACCAGTACTTTTACTGAAAACGGGACTACTAAATCTTCAGCTAATGTATACAGTCTTGCTCACCATGAAAGTTTTGTAGTTGAAGAGCTTGCAAACACAAGACCTCAACTTTCAGTTTTTCTTTCCTAAAGCTGGTTTCATAAGATTCAGAAGTTACCCCGAACAGCAGCAGTAATGTGCTTTCATCTAGAGCTGCAATAGCAAAACACTCAAATCATTTATAGTCTCAACCCATTTTACCAGTACTGCAGATGGGAAAACAGAGGGATTTAAATCATTACCCCACAATCCAATGTCAAATTCTTTCAAGTCTTCTCAGGGTCAGCCAAGTCCTGGAAGGAGTTCTTGTATCTTGAGTGATACAATCCCTTCTCCACCCTCCCCCACCCTGTACAATCTTGAAGTACAACTCTTAAAAGTTTTGCTTTTAAAAATACACATTGTTCCAGCACTAAATCTTGTTCATGAAAGACAAAGAAAGACTAATTTCTTTACCAAATATTCAATATGTAAAATAAATATCAGAGAACTATATTTATCTATGTATTAAATATTTTAAAAAAATAATATTTGCATTCAAAATCCAAATAAATACTTTAAAGGTATGGATATGTCTTTCTCAGGAGTATCAGGCTGGTG